>Ga0302320_10003391_pt1 | contig 37107 bp, 31 predicted proteins | sample Bog_T0_3_FD_202130 | JGI IMG/M metagenome (GOLD analysis project Ga0302320, IMG submission 202130) | Peat permafrost microbial communities from Stordalen Mire near Abisko, Sweden - Bog_T0_3 | ecosystem: Environmental > Terrestrial > Soil > Wetlands > Peat | place: Sweden: Abisko, Stordalen Mire...
TGGATCGCGGGCCAATGGCCGGACCGGTTTAAGTGCATCGTGAGCCACGACGGCATTTTCGACAATCGCAGCATGTACTACTCCACCGAAGAGCTGTGGTTTCCCGAGTGGGAATTTGGCGGACCCGAATATGCGAAGCCCGCCGCCTATGCCAAGTTCAATCCGGTCGACTTTGTGAAGCAATGGAAAACGCCGACGCTGGTGATTCACGGTCAGCTCGACTACCGCGTCCCCGACTCGCAGGGCTTGGCGGTGTTCAGCGCCTTGCAGCGCCAAGGGATCCCGAGCGAACTGTTGTACTTTCCGAGCGAGAACCACTGGGTACTGAAGCCCGGCGACAGCATTCAATGGTACGACAGCGTGCTCGCCTGGCTGCATCGCTGGACGCATCCGTGACGGGGTCGCGGTCCTAGGAGTCGACTCCCCGCCAGGCCGCCGGATATTTTTCGCCGAGTTGCATGATTCGCTGCAGCAGGTCGTCGTAGTTCATGCCCGCCGTCAGCGCCGATTGCGCGAAATCCTCCGCCGCGCTGATATTCGGGTTGGCGTTCGCTTCCAATACGAACAGCTCGCCGTCGCCTCGCAGGCGAAAATCCATGCGCGCGTAGCCCGTCAGATGCAAGGCGCGGAAAATGCGCTTCGACAATTGCTCGAGCCGCGCCACCGTGCCGTCGGGCAGCAGTTGCGCCGCGGCCGTGGTGATGCCGTAGCGCTGTTGGTAGCCGCGGTCCCATTTGACCTTGCGCGTGGCGATCGCCGGCAGATTCTCCGGCAGCGATCCGAAACTCATCTCCCACACGGGCAGCACCCGCAGCCGGTCGTTGCCGAGCACGCCGACGTACAGTTCGCGGCCTTCGATGTACTCTTCGACCAACGCGTCGGAATGCGTTTGTTCGTGGATGAAGGCAATTCTTTCCGTCAATTGCCTCTGATCCGTGACTACCGAGGCATGCGCGATGCCGAGCGAGGCATCGTCGGTCGATGACTTGACGAACAACGGGAAGCGGAGCTTTTTCGGAATGCGCGGCTTCTTGCCGCGGGCGAATACCATGAATTGCGGCGTCGGTACGCGGTGGTAGGAGAGCAGCTGCTTCGACAACACCTTGTCGCGCGACAGCAGCATGCCGCGCGGATTGCAGCCGGTATACGGCTGATGCATGAGTTCGAGAAATGCAACCACGTGCTGGTCGTAGGTGACGATACCGTCGAACTCTTCGAGCAAATTGAAGACGATATCGGGCTTCCAATCGAGAATGGCACGCCGCAACTCGGACAGGCTGTCGCTCAATCCCAAGGGCCGCACTTCGTGTCCCTCGGCTTTTAGGTGCGAGATGACATCGTACTCCGTGCGCCACTCGTCGATTTCCTTCTCGGTCGCTCCCTTGAGGGAATCCGGCGGCACGAGCGTGGCGTGCACCAGCACCAAGGCGCGCATTTTTTTCACAGCGAGACCCGGGGCAGTTGCCGCTCTTCGTACGACTCTGCCAGTCTTGCGGTTATCCACAACAATTGCGATTTGAGGTCGCGGCGCGAGCCGCGCAGGTACAAACCCAAAGATTCGCAGCGCTCGATCATCAGCCGCAGCACCTGATGCACCAGATATTCGCTGAAGGCGCCGGAGCGCAGCAACCGCTGGCGCAAGGGGTTACGCAGTTCGCGCAGCACGCTCGCTGCCCTTACGCGCTCGCGGCCGCGCGGCGCCGCGGTGAAGACTTTGAGCAGCATTTCGTCGGCGCCCGAGCGGCGCGGCATGCGGTAGCGCGCGAGCTTTTGCTGGTAGTGCTCGCGTAAAGTGCGCGTTTCGCGCGTCACGTCCTCGATCGTGTCGCGGTTCGACACGGCGGGTTTGCGAGCGCCGATCTCAGCGACCAGCGCATCGATATACTCTAATTTTGCATAAGCGGGCCAACCTAGATATTCGCGGCGCCAGGCGGAATGGGGCTTCAGCCACACGGCGAAGGTCTCAGCGAAGTCTTCCGTCGGGTGCGCCTGGGCGTACCACGCACCCAAATGCTGCACGAACCGCCGGCTGCCGGGGCGCGGCCGGTAAGTATCCGGATACGGCAGCGAGGCCGGTCCGAACACCTCGCGCCAGCGACCGCGGCGCCGCAAACGGTACGCGGTATCGATTGCATGCCCCGCTTCGTGCCGCAATATCCGCATCAACCAGTTGCGGTTGCCGCCCTCGACTTCGCGCATGAAGTGCCGCTCCAGGCGCATCAAGCGGCGATTTGCGAGATAGAAAGGAATGGCGATGCCGGGTATGCCGTCGGGTGAAAACCATTCTTGCGCAAGCCAAGTATGCGGCCGGAATGCGATACCCCGCAGCTCGAGTTCGCGATACATGCGCAATATGGCAACTTCCAACTCGGTGCCGCCGATACTGAGACGCAGATCACAAAATCTCAGATCGAGCAATTGCTCGTCCGGCATTTTTTCCCACGCGCGCGGGCGCCGCGGCGCCGGCGATGCGGGGGTCGCCCGGTTACGAAACTGCATCATAGTGTGTGATACTAATACGGGTAACTCGTAGATTTTACAATCCGTGCGCGACCAGGATGGAGAGCGTTCATGCAACGCTGTTGACTAATTTGATTGATGAAGCCACTCCAGCCGGCGGATTGCGTCCCCAGATGACCGTTACGATCGAAACCGTAACCTCCGTAGACGGCGTCGTGGCGCTCAAGTCCTGCTACGAGAAATTGCAGCAAAAGATTGCCGACCCGCTGCCGTTCGCGCTGCACGAGTGGCACATCACGTGGTGCCGACATTTCTTGAATGCGAATCCACGGATCCAGGACGAACCCTTGTTCTACGTATTGCGCGACCCCGCCGGCGCCTGCGTCGCCATCGTGCCCTTCGTCGTCAGCCGCCGGCGCATCGGCCCGATCAGAGTCGTATCCGTGAATGTGATCGGCAGCGACCCGGCGATCACCGAGATTCGCTCGCCGATGGTCGCGCCGGGCTATGAGCGTCTGGTTGCGCACGCGGTGCAACAGCACCTGACGCAGGCGGTGAACTGGGATTGGATTCACTGGACCGGCATCAGCACCGAGTTCGCCGAGACCTTGGCGCTCAAGGGCCGAATGCAATGGCAGCCGCCGCAGGAAGATTTTGTTCTCGATTTGGTGCCGAGCTGGGAGGAATTTCGCGCCGGCCTGAAACGCAATATCCGCGAGTCGCTGCGTCATTGCTACAACTCCTTGAAGCGCGACAATCATGTGTTCGAATTCTGCGTGGCCAAGACCGCGCCGGAGATGCGCGGCGCACTCGAGCGATTTTTCGAGCTGCACGCGATGCGCGCCGATTTGCGCACGGCGGCGATGCACCCGAACCGCTTCACCAATCAGGCTTCCCGCGAATTCCTCTATGACGTTTGCGAACGCTTGTGCGCACAGGATGCGGTGCGCATATTTCAGCTGAAGGTGGGATCCGAGATCGTTGCATCGCGCGTCGGCTTCATCGCCCGCGGCGGTCTGTACTTGTACTATTCGGGCTACGATCCCGCATGGGGGCGCTACAGCGTCATGACCACGACGGTGGCGGAAGCCATTAAATACGCCATCGGCGAAGGTCTCAAGAGCGTCAATCTTTCGCCCAATCGCGAGGTTTCGAAAACCCGCTGGGGCCCGCGACAGGTCGACTACATTGCGGCGTATGAACTCGGCACCCGGCTGCGTTCGCGCCTGGCGCGCCAGGCCTACATCACAGCGCTAGGGGGCGAAGGCCTGCCGTCGTGGTTTCTGCAACATCTGATTCCGGCGCGTCGCAACTGGCAGTGAGCCGGCGGGCGTCGAGACCCGCAAAATCGAACAGCGTCGGGTCCGCAAGCTGCGATCCCGCGACATTGCAAATGCTGGAAAAAATCGACTCGATCCGCCCGGGGAATTTCTGTTCCCACTCGCGCAGCATGTTTTTTACGGCCAGGCGCTGCAGCTGCGGCTGCGAGCCGCACAGCGTGCAGGGGATGATCGGAAATTGGACGTGCGCCGCATAGCGCGCGATCGCGCTCTCGCTGACGTAGGCCAATGGGCGTATCACGATGTGGCGCCGGTTCTCGCTCAAAAGTTTCGGCGGCATCGCCTTCAGCCGCCCGCCAAAGAACATGTTCAGGAACAGCGTCTCGACGATGTCGTCGCGATGATGGCCGAGCGCGATCTTGGTGATGCCGTTGTCGGCCGCAAAGCGGTACAAGGCGCCGCGGCGCAGGCGCGAACACAGGCCGCACATCGTTTTGCCGTCGGGGATGACGCGTTTCACGACCGCGTAGGTGTTTTGTTCGATGACTCGGTAACGCACCCCTAGATTCTCGAGGTAGCGCGGCAGGACCTCGGCCGGAAAATTGGGCTGCTTCTGATCGAGATTGACGGCGGTTATTTCGAAGCGCACCGGGGCGCTGCGCTGCAAGCTCAGCAAAATATCGAGCAACGTGTAGGAATCCTTGCCGCCCGAAAGACAAACCATCACGTGGTCGCCCGCGGCAATCATGTCGAAGTCGGCGATGGCCTTACCCACGGCGCCGCGCAGCTCTGCCTGCAGCTTCTTGAAATTGTTCGAATGGCGAACCGCGTGCGCCATGCGTCACGGCACCTCGAGGTATTTCGTTTCCAAGTAGCGCAGGTAAGCGGCCGCCGTCAGCGGCTTGCCGGTGGCTTGCTTGATCAGTTCCTGTACCGGCAAGCGCGCCCCGACGCCATGCACGTTGTCGCGCAGCCAATCCATCACGCCGCCGAATTGGCCGGCCGCGATTTCCTCGTCGAGCGCCGGCCGCGCCGCGCGCAGTGCTTCGTTCAACTGACCGGCGATGACCGCGCCGAGCACGTAGGAGGGAAAATAGCCGAAGTGTCCGACCGCCCAGTGAATGTCCTGCAGGCAGCCGTCGACGTCGCTCGCCGGGCGAATGCTGAGGCGCTGCTCGAGGCTCGCGTTCCACGCCTCCGGCAGATCGGCGACCGGCAGCGAGCCCTCGAGGATCTTCTTCTCGAGGTCGTAGCGCAGCATGATGTGCACCGGGTAGGTGAGCTCGTCGGCGTCCATGCGAATGGTGCTGCGTCGAACTCGGATCAGGTGTCGGTACAAATTGGCCTCTTCCCACTCCGGACCGCTCACTTGCAAATATTTCTCGAGCAGCGGCCGCAAATACTTGACGAAAGCGCGGCTGCGGCAGAGGTTCATCTCGAACAGCAGCGACTGGCTTTCCTCGAGCGCGAGGCCGCGGTCGCGGCCGACCGGCTGATCGCGCCACTTCAAGGGTAATCCCAAGTCGTACATGGCGTGGCCGGTCTCGTGCACCGCGCCCAGCAACCCGGAAAACGGATCGTTCAAGTCGAAACGCGTGGTCACGCGAATGTCGCCGGGCACGCCCTCGGTGAAAGGGTGTTCGCTTTCATCGAGCCGGCCGCGATCGAAGGGAAATCCCAGTGCCTTCAGCACGTCGACGGACAGCGAGCGTTGCCGCGCCACGGTGAATTTTCCCAACAGCGGGGTCGGCGCGTGCGCAGCTTGCACCTCGATCGCCTCGTTGATGAGGCCGGGTAACTTGCGCGACAGCGCCTTGAAAATGGTATCGATGTCCGCGGTCGAGACGCCGGGCGTGAAGCCGTCCACCAGCGCATCGTAGGGTGCGAGGCCGCGTGCCTGCCCGAGCAGCGCCGCCTTGTCGCGGACCAGGTGCACCACCTCTTCCAGATGGGGCGCCAGCAGTTTGAAGTCATTGGCCTTCTTGGCTTCGACCCAGAACACCTCGGCGCGTGCCGTGGCCTTGGCGAGGCGTGAGATCAACGACGGCGGCGTCGCAATCGCGTGATCGCGCTGGCGCCGCATTTCGTGCAAATTGGCGAGCGGCCAATCCTCGAGTTGCGAAGCCCCGGCCTCGGCACGCTCGAGCAATCGCGCCACTTTGGGCGTGGTGAGCAGCGCATGGTGCTCGGTCTCGAGCGCCGCCAGCTGCTCGCCCCGCACATCGGCGCTGCCGCGCGGCATCATCACGGCCGCATCCCAGCGCAGCAGCGACAACGCGCCGCGAAAAGCATGCAGTCGGCGAAACTCTTGTTCTAGTTGTTCGTACGGGGAGGCAGCCATGGGACCCTTCGAGGTAGGGTCGCAAGCTTACCAGATGACGGCCCCGCTGCGGTTCGCCAACGCAATAAAAAATTTATAAAAATCAATGAGTTATCCTGGAAACCCCCCTCGTGCCACTTGACACGAGGGGGTAACCTCAGAACTTGTAGACCGCTCTGACATTCCAGAAGGCGCCGGGCAGGTCGTAGGTGCCCGCATCGTAGCCGTTCAAGGTGCAGGTGAAACAAATCGGCGGGTTCACGCCGAACAGATTGTTGACGCCCAAGGCCACCCGCAGCCCGTTCAAGGTGAATGCGTTTTTCCACTCGAGCTGTACGTCGTTGTAGACGGTCGCCTTCAACACGTGGAAATCGGTGCTGGTTTCGCAACCGGGTACGCCGACGATGACCGCGTTGGCGCAAGCTTCCGTCACCGAGTGCAAATAGCGCACGATCCAGCTCGCCGTCCAGTCGCTGACGTTCCAACCGAGCTGGGCATTCAACCGGATCCTCGGAATGGCGCTGTTGTTGACTTCCACGCCCACGGTGCGCTGCGACACATTGCCGTCGCCGTCGACTGCCTTGTAGCCGCTCACATAGGTCGACTGAAGGGCCGCCGTCGGCTGCCCCCACGCCAGTGGCGCGCCCGCCCAGTTGATTTTGAGGTCGACGCCGGAAGTCTCGATCACGCCGAAGTTTTGCAGGAAATTTTTTGGCGGATTCAAATTGCCGCTGGCGGTGCGCGAGAACGGTGTGCACAGCGGCGCCTCGGTGCCGCCCGCCGCGATGCAGGCATTCAAGAGTGCCTGCAGATCGGCTGCCTGAATCGCGCCGGTGATCTTGTCGTGATAATAGGTGGTTTCGAAATTGAGCTTGTCGGTGATGCCGTTCTCCGCCCAGCTCGCGCGGTACTGCACGCCCGCCGTGTAGCTGTCGGATTTCTCCGGCTGCAACGCGGCGTTTCCGCCCGTGTAGGAGGTGATCTGCGTGTTGGCCTGCACGTATCCCACCGGGACGCCCTGCGCCACGCACGCCTTCTGCAACGCCGTCACCGCCGGCCCGGTCACGACCGCACCGCTGCTCGGTCCGCAGGGATCGACGAGCGTCGGCGCGAATTGCGTCAAGCCATACAGTTCGCCGATGTTGGGCGCCCTGAATCCCTTCGAGTACGTGCCACGGATGCCGAGGTCCGAGGTCGGCTGCCAGCGAAAACCGAGCTTGCCGGTGGTGTCGCCGCCGAAGGTCGAGTAGTCGGAGTAGCGCACGGCCGCACTCGCGGCGAAGCTTGACAGCAGCGGGAAATTGAACTCGCTGTAAGCCTCACTGACATCGTAGCTGGCATTCACCGGAAACGCGGGCGAGTCCTGCGAGTCGCCGTTCTGGCGCAGCGGATCGGGGTTGAAAATGCCCACATAGCGGCGGTGCTCGACGCCGACGGCGAAGCCCGCGGCCCGGTCGGCGATGTGAAACATGTCGCCCGTGATGTTGGCCGTGACGAGCTCCAGTTTCTCGTCGCTCTCGTCGTTCTGCGTGGCCTTGATGAAATTGATCATCGCGGCCGTCATGGGCCGGCCCTGGCCGCCGAACAGATCGAGCGGCACGCAGCCCGGCACGGCGGCGCATACCGCGGGATCGCCGAGCGCGAGCTTGATGTTGCCGATGTTGTAGCCGTTATAAAAGGTCTGCTCGGCCTTGTTGTCGGCGTAGACGCCGTTGATGTCCCATTTGAAACCATCGCCGAAGTGCAGCGTTCCGCTCATCCCCAAATTGAAATAGAACGTGTTCACTTCCTGGTCGAAGATGCGCGGCCCGACCTCGACCGGCCGGCGCGTCACCCAACCGAAATTGGTCGCTGGATCGAGCGTGATGCCAAACGGATTGTAGGGATTGTTGGCCGCGACACTGATCGTGTCGGCGACACCGCCGGTGCCCGCGTACGGGCCGACGAAAATGGGCTCGGGCGCCGCCTGGTTCTGCGACTCGCGGTTATTGAACAGCCCTTTGAGATGAAGTTCGACGTCGTCGTTCAAGTTGTAGGCCAAGTTCGTGAATATCGACTTGCGTTCCGAAGGCGTCAGCAAATCGTTGTAGGGCGCAAAATTGAAGCGATCCTGACTGCCATCCCAATTGTGGTAGGTGCCGCCGGTGGGATCGGCGGGATTCCACGAGGGTGTCGTGGTGCCATTGTTCAGCGTCACGTCAAAAAAATGACTTTGATCGGCCGTGCACGAGCCGTAATTCGGTACCGCGATGCGCGGATCGCAGAAGGTGAAGCGTCCCTGCGGAGTGGCGGAGCTGCCGGCCGCGAGCCCCGCCAGGGGCTCGGGATACGAGGACTGCCACCACTTCGACGAACTGATCGCGTCCTGATTGAAGTAACTGGCGACGAAAACGGCGGAGAACTTGTCGCTGGAACCGCCGGCCGTGAGGCTCGCCTCCGAAGTGCGCCCGCCTTTGCTGTATTCGCCCGTGTAGCCGTTGATCTCGACGCCGTCGAATTTTTTTCGCGTGATGACGTTCACCACGCCGGCGATGGCGTCGGATCCGTACACGGCGGAGGCGCCGTCTTCGAGCACTTCGATGCGATCGACGATCGACAGCGGGATGGTGTTGAGGTCCGCGCTGCCGCTGACACCGGAGGCGGACGACTCATTCACCCAGCGGATGCCGTCGACCAGCACGAGGACTCGCTTCGAGTCCAAATTGCGCAAGCTCACCTGCTCCGATCCGGCACCGATGCCGCCGCCGTCCGGCGGATAACCGAAGTTGCCCGATGAGTTGAATTTGTCGTTGAGCGCTTGGCCGCCGGTGGTGAGTTGCTGCAACAAGTCGCCGAGGCTCTGCAGATTGGTCTTCTCGATGCTGTCGCGATCGATGATCGAGACCGGTTGCTGAGCTTTGGCGCCCTCTTGGGCAATGCGCGAGCCGGTGACGACCACCGCCTCCAACTGGCCCTGACTCGTGGCCTGATTGGCAGTGGTTTGCCCGAGGGCGGCGGTTGCCGCAACCCCTAATAGAGCCATAAAAAAAGGCCGCAGTAATCCGCATGCAGAAAATCTACGCATGTTCATCCCCGCTAATGTTTTAGTTCGTCGTCAAATCAATTAAACAGAATACGGCTATTTGTTTACCGCGAAACCGGTCGGATTGAAAGACCTAATTGCGAGGTATTTGGAATGTTCCCGATTGGTGAAACGGCAGATCGCGCATGAAGGGCAAATCGACGCTGGCGCTGCCGGTCAGTTCGTAATCGATGGAGTCGGCGTTCTGGTTCATCTTGTCGGCGAGCTTGAGCAGCGCCACCGCGAGATTGGCCTTGATGGTCATGTCGAACTGCGACTCGCCGAAAGCCGGGACCACGAAGGCGTTGTCGCTGACGCCGGTGGCGATCTCTTCACCGGCGACATGCAGCGCGACCTCGAGCCCTTTCACCGGCAGCGCCCGGTCGTTCGGGTTCTGCACATTGAGCTTGACCGCGAAATTCTGCTGGAATAAGTTGCCGCCGCGTAATTCGACGTTCACGACCGAGATGTTGGGCCGATTGAATTTCGGCGCCACCAACGAGCAGGCGACCACGCACGCCCAACATGCGGCAAGACATAGGTTTCGAATCACGCGGTGCGGCCCTCCTGTTGCGGTGCATTCTATCCGACCAACCTCGCGGCCGGGTCGTGGCACAATGCGCGCCGAATCCGATGCCAGCGACCAGCACATCCGGCCCCGACCCTTCCCCGCGCCACCGGCGCGGCGCGTGCTGTGCGCTGCTTGGCCTGCTGGCGGCAACAGCCGGCTCCGCGGCAGCGCCGCCGGCGGGACTCGTCGAGCCGCCGCCGGCCGTGCCCTCCGACTGTCTGGAGTCGGGCGATGGGTATTTTCGGGCCCGCCTCGGGGGGGCGATCGACAAGACCATCGACTGGCCGAATAGCGGCACCCAATGCCAGGGCGAATCGAAGGTCAATTCGCCTGGCGTGCGCTTAAGCTTTCAGCGCGCCTCCCACGGCAAGCCGGATTTGCTGTTCGTGTTCGGGGTGAGCGGCGTGCGCGAAGGAGCACCGGCGCGCGCCGTGGGCGCTAACCTCACGGTCATCGTGCAGGGCACCAGCCGCATCTACGGCACGCTCGGCGACACGCGCTGTACGGTCGATACCCTGGCGCAGCGGCGGCTCAAGCGCAAGGGTTGGTATCGGGTCGAAGCGCGCGGATTTTGCACGCAGCCCGCACACGCGGTGCGCGGCAAGGGCGAGGTATTGGTGAGCACCTTTGAATTCGCCGGACTCGTGATGTACGACGCCTCCGTGGCCTCGCCCCCGGCTGCGGCCGCCCAATAATGCGCGGCTGGGTCATCGCCATTGGCTGTTGCCTATGGGCTTCTTCGGCCTCGCGGGGCGCCGTGCCGACCTACGATGCGGAGGTCGTACATACCTATCCTCACGACGCCTCCGCGTTCACCGAGGGACTCTTTTATTTGAACGGCTATTTGTATGAGAGCACCGGCCTCGAGCAGCATTCGACCATTCGCAAAGTGCGGCTCGAAACCGGCGAAGTGCTGCAGAAGCGCGACATTCCCGCGGAATATTTCGGCGAAGGCATCGTCGCTTGGCATCGCCAGCTCATCAGCCTGACTTGGAAATCCCACGTGGGCTTCGTGTTCGATCTCGCGACGTTGAAATTGCAGCGCCAGTTTCAATACTCAGGCGAGGGCTGGGCGCTCACCCACGATGACAAGCGGCTGATCATGAGCGACGGCACCTCGCAGCTGCGCTTCCTCGATCCGGTCACGCTCGAGGAGACCGGCCGCATCGAGGTGACAGTCGAGGGCCAGGCGCTACACAACGTCAACGAATTGGAATGGGTCAAGGGGGAGATCTACGCCAATGTGTGGCAGACCAACTGGATCGTGCGCATCGACCCTGCCAACGGTCACGTGGTCGGCGTCATCAACCTCGCCGGCCTTTTGAAGCCCGAGGACATCGTCCGCGGACAGACCGATGTGTTGAATGGAATTGCTTACGACGCGAAGCACGACCGGCTGTTCGTCACCGGCAAAAACTGGCCGAAATTGTTTGAAATTCGGGTGCGCCCGGCGCTGATCGAGCGCAGAAACTGAACTCCTACAGCGGCTCGCGGTCTTGACCTACAGACATTCTGTCATGTGTAGTCTAAAAACAACAAGTGCAAATGATTCCTCGGTTAAGGCAGCAATTGGAGTTGCCTTTTTGCGAATTCACCATGGAGAGTTGATATGCGAGTGATTTTAAGTGGCGTTTTGGCGGTGGCGTGTTTCGCCGCAGGCAGTGCGAGTGCGGACGGCTACGACGAGACGGGCGCCTGGTACTTGGCGCCATTGGCGCAGTACGATTTTCTGGACACAAGGCGAAATTCCAACGACCACGGTGGATTTCAGATTGGCCTTGGCCACGACTTCACTTCGAACATCGCCCTTGAACTGGCCGACAGCAGCGGCAGCTTTCGAGTTCCCGGTGCCGGATTTCACGAAAAGCTCAACGCGATTTCGCTCGACGGGCTGTACAAGTTTTTGCCGGTCACGTCGGTGTTTCGCCCTTTCTTGCTGGTGGGAACCGGCGGTATGAGCGATGACTTCGGCGCTCACAGCCCGAACACCGACGCCTGGCTCGCCGAAGCGGGGGGCGGAGTACTGGTGGGTCTCGGCAGCCAATCAGGCGCCACGCGTTGGCAGCTTCGAACCGAGGTCAAGTATCGGCGCGAGTTCATCCAGGAGACTCCCGGCATACCGAACAAACCCGACGACTTGATCGCCGGTGTCGGCTTCCAGTTGATGTTCGGCGCGCCGACACCGCCACCGCCGCCGGTGGCCAAGTCCTTACCGCCGCCGCCCGAGGAAGCGCCGCCGCCTCCGCCGCCGCCCCCTCCGGCACCGGAGCCCTGTCACGCGCCGGCCGGCTTCCAGGTCGATGCGAATTGCCGAATCATCGAGCAAACGTTGGTGGTGCGAGCGGTGGATTTCGAGTTCAACTCGCTACGCTTGACCGAGCCTGCTCAGGAAACCTTGGATGAAGTGGCGACTGCGCTCGCCAAGCAACCCGAGATGCAGGTCGAGATCCAGGGCTACACCGATTCCATCGGGACCGATGCCTACAATCTCAGCCTATCGCAGAAGCGGGCGGACGCCGTCAAGGCCTACCTCGTCGGCAAGGGACTGAACTCCTCCTCGCTCACCGCCAAGGGGTATGGCAAGGCGGATCCGATCGCCAGCAACGCCACCAAGGAAGGCCGCGCGCAGAACCGTCGAGTGGCTTTCGCGGTAACGAGTGCTCCCGACCACGTCAAAGTCGTGACCAAGGATGCGACCGATGCGTCCACGGAAGCAGCGGAGCAGAAGGACCCGGCGGTGACTCCGAAGAAGTGATCCGCAACGACGGTCGTTGAGTCCGAATTGGACTTTCGATGGATTGGCGGCTCTGGGTGACTCCGGAGCCGCCGATCAGCCGGCGGCACCCGGCTCCTGCGCCAAGTCGCCCAACGCCTCTTTCAACGGCCCGAGCCAGGGCTCGAAATGGCGCCATTGGTTCAGCCCTTCCGAGAAGATGGGGCGCCGCACCTGCTCTGAACTCGCCGTTTGTACGACACGTCGATTTTCGAAGAATTGCAGACACGCATCTTCAAAAGGCAGCCCGCAGTAGTCGAGCACCTCACGCACCTGCTGCGCAAGATTAGCGACGACCCGTTCGTAGAGCACCCGGTGCACGCGCCCGGGAAGCGCGCTGTCGAAGTGCGCGAGCAGTTCGACATAGTTGCGGTAATACCCGCCCAGCCGCGCGAGATCATAGGTGAACGCCTGACCCTGGCCGAAATATTGCTTGAAGCAGGAGAAGCAGCACGCCATGGGATTGCGGCGCGCGTCGATGATCGAGGCGCGCGGAAACATGAGGTGAATGAGCCCGATGTGCAGGAAATTGTTCGGCGTCTTATCGATGAACCGCGGCAAGCCGCGCGGCCGAAATATCCGCGTGTCGTCGAGATAGCGCTGCGCCAGTGCGTTGAGCCGCGTTGCGTCCACCCGATCAAGGTTCTTGAGGTAGGCGAACGGATCCAACTGGTCTCTGGTGCCGCCGAGTTCACGTGCGATCGCGGCGATATCCGCAAGTTCGCGGGTGCCTTCGACCTCGGAGTGGCTGGCAAGTATCTGTTCCTGCAGAGTCGAACCGGAACGAGGCAATCCGACGATGAAAATCGGATCCGCAGCGTGCAAACCCCAGCCGGCGCGCGCGGCGAAGAATTCGGGGGTGAAGATCTGTTTGCAGCGCTGCACGTGGGCGACCAAACTTGCAGGGTCGTACGTCATGGATTGCTGCCGCAGTGAATTTCCCGTGGCGTAATGCTCGAAGGATTCCGCATAGTGCGCCTGGTCTTCGAGCGCCTTGGCGAGGGCGAACTCCAGGGTTGTGCGGTCGTACAGCGGCAAGTCGGGAGACTTGAGGAGCTCTCTCATGGCCGCGAATTCCGCCTCGCCGAAGCGGAAAGTCTTCAAGTTGGCGAGGCTCCAATACGCCGCACCCCCGGTCGGTGCCAGCTTGATCGCGCGCCGGTAGGCGTCGACCGATTCCGCTTGTCGTCCGGCCGCACGCAGCTCGTGGCCGTAATTAACCCAAGCCGACGGGTTTTGCGGCGACTCGGCGATCAGCGCCGCCAGAATATCCAGCGAGCGGTCGTGTTGACCGATGAAGCTCAGGAACGTCGCCTGCAGGTTGCGGTAGTCGCGGTTCGCGGGTTCCAGCGCCAACAGGCGCTCGATCAGGGCCGGCATGGGCGCCGGCTTTTGCTGAGTCATCAAGAGCTGCCCGAGATCAAAACGCGCGGCGGCGAATCCGGGCGCCAGCCGCAGCGCCTCGTGCAGCAACTGTTCGGCTTCGGCAAACCCGTCGCGACGCGCGACGATGAGCGCCAGCATTTGCATGGCGCGCACATCGGCCGGCGACTGCGACAAGTGCCGCTTGAGCAGCTGCTCGGCACTGGCCATGCGATTTTCCGCGAGCGCCGCGGCCGGCTCCGCCAACCACGGCGCATCCGGCGCCAATCGGCTGTAGCGCGCATAGGCCACATCGGCGCCGTGCAAATCGCCCGCCGCCGCAAGTTCGTTCGACAGTTCGGCCCACGCTTCGGCGAGATCAGGCTCCATTGAAAGCGCACGCCGCAGCGCTGCGACCGCCGGCTCGCTCCTACCGGCGGCGCGATTCGCGCGTGCCAGTTCAAGCTGGATGAGGGCCGAGCCAGGTTGCTCCGCCGCGAGCCGCTCGAGCAGGGTACAGGCCTCGGCCGCGTTGCCGACGCTGCGGCAAGCGGTCGCCATCAGCAGCAGCGCTGCAGAATGAGCGGGTGAAGCCGCCAGAATCTCGCCCGCCAGGCGCGCGGCAGCCTTCGGGTCCGTATCCAGCAGGGACGTCGCGCGTATCAGCTTCAAATCCGCTTCGCCCGTCGAGCCCTTCGTCACGTTTTCATAGCCTCCGGCCGCCGTCTTATGTCCCGCGCCTACCATGAGCGGCAGCCTGAGCTTTTGTCAATTGCGCGCCCTGTCGCGGTAGAATACGAGGCGTGAGTACCCCTAATCCGGCTGTGCCCAACGAAGCCGCAATCACCACAGCCCTGCAAGCCTCGCGGGCGGCACGAGAAGCCGGCCGCACAGCGGAATCGGATCAGCTGCTGGTACGCGTCGCGCAGGCCGCACCCGAGCACCCCGCCGTGCTCAACGAACTCGGCGTCCTGATGATGTCGCGGGGCGCAGCGGAACAGGCTCAGCCGCTGTTCGCCCGGGCCACGCAGGCGGACCCGAATCACGCCGCGCTGTGGTCCAACCTCGCCAACAGCCTGCGGGCGCTCGGCCGGCGCGAAGAGGAGCGCGAGGCGTTGGAAAAGGCGCTCGCCCTCGAACCCAGGCACCTGACCTCCCTGCTGCAAAAGGGCAGCTTGTTCGAAGAGCTGGGCGATGTGCGCAATGCGGCGCGCATCTACCAGCAAGCCTTGGCGAACTTTCCGGCCGGAGCGACGCCGCCCGCGGCAATTGCCGAAGTTTTCGCGCATGCAAAGACGCTCATCGCCCAAGACCATGCGGCGCTCGGTGCCGCGCTCGAGGAGAAATTGAGCGCTATCCGCGCGCGCCACGGCGGGCAAACGCAGCGTCGCGTCGACCAATGTCTGCAAATGTTGACCGGGCAACGCACGGCCTTTTTTCCGCGCCCCACGTTCATGTATTTTCCGGAGATACCGGCAATCGAGTTCTTCGAGCGGGCGGATTTCCCCTGGCTCGACGCCATCGAGGCGGCCACCGAGGAGATTCGCGCCGAAGTGACCAATGTGTTGATCGCGGATCGCGCGGGGCTACAGCCGTATATCGATTATCCGGCGGGATTACCCATCGATCAATGGAAAGAGCTCAACCGCTCGCGGCGTTGGAGCGCGTATTTTCTTTGGAATCAGGGCACCGCGCTGCCGGCGCACATTGCGCGTTGTCCGCGCACCGCGGCGGCGCTCGCGCATGCGCCGCGATGCGAAGTCGCGGGCCGCGCTCCGACCGCCTTCTTTTCCATTCTCGACGCCTCGACCACCATTCCGGCGCACACCGGCGTCACCAACACGCGTCTCACGGTGCATCTGCCGCTGATCGTTCCGCCCGACTGCCGTTTCCGAGTCGGCGGCACGACGCGAGAGGTGCGGGCCGGGCGCGCCTGGGTGTTCGACGACACCATCGAACATGAAGCCTGGAACGGCTCGGACATGCCGCGCGCCATCTTGATATTCGACATCTGGAATCCCTTCTTGAGCGAGGTCGAGCGCGACATGGTGCGCACCGCAACCGAAGTCGTCATCGACTATTATCAGATGCCCGCCGAGAGCGTCCGATGAGGCGATGCATGGGATCGATGGCTGCCTTGGTTTTGGGTTTGGGCTCCGCCACCCCGGGCTTCACCGACGACGCGGCGGCGGCCATCGGCAAAGATCTCGCGCGCTGCGCGGCGATCGCCTCCCGCGACGAGCGGCTGGCCTGCTACGACGCCCTGGCCGCCAGTCGCGGCACGACGCAGAATGCACCCGTGGCGGCGTCAGCCGCGGCAGCTCCCGCGCCGCCGAAGAAAGAGGACTTCGGTTTGAGCGCAGCGCAGCTGCAAAAAGTGAATCCGCAAAAGCAGCTCGAGTCGATCAGCGCGAAAGTCACCAGCGTATGGCACTCGGCGAGCGGACACGTGCTGCTCGAGCTCGACAATGGTCAATCCTGGCAGCTCGACAGCGAAGATCCGCTGCTCGCGGCCGGCAACATCGTGACGATCGAGCGGGGTGCGCTTGGTTCGTTCCTGCTGACCACCCCCTCGCGGCGCACGCATCACGCACATCGCATGCACTGATGACATAAAGCCGTGTGATTGACTGGGTTCGAATACTTGTGGCATAAGGCCGCATCCCCATCTCTCTACTTTCACTGCCCTTTAAGGAATCTCATGCGTTCAATCAATGGCTTACTGGCTTTTGTGGCAATCGGCATCGCCTCGCAGGTGCTCGCGTCCGACCCACCGGCTGCGCCGACGAAGAACGCATCGCCGGTTAGCACGACCGCACCGCCAGCCGCAACGAGCACTTCGGCGAGCGCGAGTGTCGCCGCAACCAGTGGAGGCGGCACGGAATCGCAGATCAAGACTTTGCGCGCTGCCGGTTACAAGCCCGAGACACATAATGGCCAGACACTGTGGTGTCGACACGAGGCCCAGGTGGGCACGCGCTTTGAGAAAAAAACCTGCGGCACGGCGGACGATTTGGAACAACAGACCAAGGAGTCGCAGGACATGGTGACCCGCGTGCAGCAGAAGAACGTTTTCAACCCGAAGAGCAATTAGGGCTTCCATCGGCCGCCGGTCGCTGCGCACGATCCGACTCATTCAGTAGGGAATGTGCCTGCGCTTATTGACCTAGCACGTCACCGGACGTGCGGTTCGCAGCCGGCAGTCTGACCCAGACGCGAGACCCGCCGGCTGCACGTGAGGTACTTAGCCGACAACACAGTGTCTGCCCGTGGGAAGCGGCCGGATCACCAGAGCCGTTGCCGACACTGAGGCGCGCACGCGCGACGCTCAACCCCAGGACGCGTCCGGCTGTCGCTGTGCCCTCCGCAGCGTTTGCGTCGCGCGCGGCTGCCGGGCGGCACCAACTGAAGGATCTTCACGCCTAATGAGTGCGCCCTGCCGGGCGCACAAAAAAAACGGCGGGCCGAAGCCCGCCGTTGACAACCATCGAAACGATGCTGTTTAGAACTTCGCCGCTACGTGCAGATAGATGTAGCGTCCGAGTACGTCGTAGGTCTGCGAGAACGTGTTGCCGTTGCAGGGGCCCGCGGCGCAGTTTCCGCTCAGCACGGTCGGAGGATCCTTGTCGAGCAGGTTGTTGATACCCAAGCGGACCGTAATCCCCTTCGCCACTTCCATCGCCGCCGACGTGTCGAGATAGCTGTAGTTCGAGATACGGTTGAAGCCCGGGTAATCGGTCGTGACAAAGCTCAAGTCGGGGCTGCCGCTGCTGGTTTCGACATTCGATGAGCCGAAATAGCGCCACCGCAGATTGATATCGAGTCCCGACCACGGGGTCGCCCAATCCGTGCTGAACACGTGGCGCCACTTCGGCAACGGATTGCCGCAGGTGGGGCCCCAGAGTCCCGCGCAGTCAAACGACGGTGCACCCGGGAACGGCGTCGTGATGTTGTCGATCACGTAGGTGCCTTCCAGGTTAAACGCCAGGTTACCCATATTTCCGATGTTGGTCGCGTAGTGCATCTTCAGGTCGACGTCTTTGGTCGAGATCACGCCCACGTTCGACGTGGGTGTATCGACAAAGCCGGCCGAGCTTTCCCACAACGAACCGTCGGCAGAACGATGAATGAGACCGCATGCCTGAGCTGCGCCGGTGAGCGCGCACTCCGAGATAATCGCCGTCGCGACACCGGTGCTGGAGACGATCGCATTCGTGATCTTGATGTCGTAGTAGTCGAGCGATGCCGTGAAGCCCGTCAGGAACGTCGGTTGGAAAACGAAGCCGAACGATGTGGTATTGGCCTTTTCCGGCGTCAAGTTTGGGTTGCCACTCGAGCTCGTGTTGATCTGATACGCGGAATTGACGCCGATCTTGCCGTAATTGGCGGCCGTCACGCCGGTTCGTTCACACTGCGCCAGCGTGTACACCGGGGTACCCCAGCAAGGATCGATCGTGCCGTCCGGACCAATCGACGGTGAGGAATACAGCTCGCCGATGTTAGGCGCACGAACAGCGCGGTTGAAGCCGCCGCGGAAACGGATATCGCTCACCGGCGCCCATTCGAGGCCGATCTTGAAGGTATTGGTCTTGAAGCCCAGGTTGTAACTCGAGTAACGATAGCCGCCTTCCAGCGCCAACTGATCCGCGCCCGGGAGGCTGTCCATGATGGGCAAGTTAAACTCGGTGAACACCTCTGCGACATGGATTTGACCGGACAGGGGCGGAATCGCACCGGCTCCGCCCGAGGCGAGTCCCTGCTGAGTGGCGTAATCCGGATCGGTTTGCACCGTGTCTTCGCGCCACTCGGTACCGAAGTTCACCTGCAGGCCGCTCTTGGCCGTGGGTATCTGCACACCGTACTTGCCGAGATCGCCGCTCACGTCGGCGTGCGCCGCGTATTCCGAGCTGAATCCCGTGATCGAGTTCGGAATATTCAAGTAGTTCAGTGCCGCCTTGGTGACGCCGCCCGGCACCCAGATGTTGTAGGGGACGCAGGCCGGATCGGTGCCGTTGATGACGGATTCGCAAGTGGGTCCGGTAGGACCCTCAACTACGTCAAGCGCGTTATCGATGGCGCTGTTCGAAAAATAGTTCAAGTTGTTTTGGTACGTCGTCACATGGTTGAACTGAGCATACGCATCGTATTTCCACGCCTCGGCGAAGTCGCCCTTGATGCCGAGTACGTTGCGATAGGACTCGTTCTGAAACACCGCCTGGCGGCCGCCGCCTTCGACGTTGCGGCGCAGAATGTAATTGAGCACCACCGAGTTCGCCGGCGTGCCTGCCGCCTGCGCGGCAATATTGGCCGGTGTACAGATGACGCTGCGCTCCTGCGCCGTGAGCAACGGGTTACCCGGCAACCCCACCCCCACCGGTCCGCAATTGATGGTCGCCGGATTGCCGAAGTCGCCGCCCGGGGCGATTTGCGCTATCGAGTTGTTCTTCATGTACATCAACTCGTAGTACACGTTGGCGTGATCGTTGATGTCGTAGTTGATGAACGAGCCCGCCGTCCAACGTTCGTTCGGACGCTGGTAGTAATTGATCGGGCCGTAATTAAACAGGTCGGTCGCCGTATTGAACGGCCGAAATATGCCGGTCTTCGGATCGACGGTGTCGTATACCGTGTTCTTGCTGAACGCGGCGTTGTAACCCAAGAAGGCGCCGCCGCGGCTGGTATACGATCCACCGCAATGCACATCCGTGGTGGTGGCGCTCGTGCGGGTGCCCTCCAACGTACACGCGCTGTAGTCATAGCGGCCTTCGAGCACCGGCGCTTGATTGGTGTACGTCACATAGGCCGTCGCGTTGCCCTTGCCGTCGGCGAAATTCGAACCCAAGACAACGGCCAAGTCCTTGTTGAAGCCGGCGTCGACACTGCCGGGCTGTGTCACCGGATCGCCTTGTGCATCCGCGATGCCCGCGGCAAAACCGTCGTGATTGCTGTGCTGATACAAGCCGTAGTTGGCGTCGATCTTCACCCCCTCGAAATGGGTGTTCAGGATGAAGTTGACCACGCCGGACACGGCATCCGCGCCGTAGGTGGCGGAGGCACCGCCGGTCAGCACCTCGACTTTTTCGATCAGCTGCGCCGGGATTTGATTGATGTCCGACGCATTGGCGGTGGCGCCGCCGCCGGGACCCAGGCGCCGGCCGTTGACCAATACCAAGGTGCGCTGCGGACCGAGATCGTGCAGGTCGACGGTCGCGGTACCGTCTGACCCGTTCGACACGTTGCTGCCTTGGCCTGCGAATACCTGCGGTAAGTTATTGAGAATGTCTTCAACGCGCGTCAAACCGGTCTGCTGAATCGCTTCCGCCGTGACCGTGGTCACCGGGCTGATGGAAACGAGATTCGTCGATTGAATACGCGAACCGGTGACTACGACTTCTTCGAGCGCGCCGGTCGTGGCCTCGCTGTTCGCAGCGGTCGCGGTCTGCGCCTCGGCTGCCGGAATGGCAGCAGATGCAGTCGCGAGCGCGAGCGCCGCGCGCACCGCCACCTGCAATTTGCGATTGTTCCCCATTTGTTGCTCCCTACGAAAAACGGTCAGTACGGGTCTGACTGGCACTACGTCGAACTTTTCCCCACACGGCCAGTCAGAGATATGTTCGGATTACACCATGCTAATTCGGTGTTGCCAAGGCGCCTCAACGTCTTAAATCGGCTCCGGGTGAAAAAATCAGTCGCCGGAATCAAAAAAAGCTCGGCTTACGCGGCGCGCTAGCGGCACGAGTGACGGTTTAGGCCGCCTGATTCACGCGGGAAATCATTTACCGCGGCGCAAATCAGAGTCAACGCGAAACCTCGGAAATAACAGGTGTTGGCGGCCGACCGTCAGGCGGTGATCCCGGTTGGCAGTGAGTTGCGGGGCTAACAAGACACGGGCGCGCCATTTGCAATTTTTACAGCGCCGCGGCGCGCGGCGCGGTTCGCAGGCGCGCCGAAAGGAATTTCCTGGGCTCCGGAAACTGCTCTTTTGTTGCGTTTCAGCAACATGGGCTATTTTCGGCTATTGGCTCTGATGCGCGAGATAGTCCCGCAGCACTTGCAGGTGGCGCTGGTAGTGGCGGCTTCGGCCCGAAGAGCGCTGATACAAAGGCTCGCGCACCTGCCACACGCTGGCTGTGCGGATCGCCCTACCCGCGCTCGGCACCGACAGACAGCGTTCGTCCCACGGCAAACCCAGCGAATCCAGCAATTGGCCCACTACGGGCTGCGGCTGGCTCACCAGGGAATCGTAATTCACCTCCAGAATATCCGCGCCGAAGAGTGTCTTCCAGTGCGCCATCAAGCGCAAGTACTGCCCGTAGAAGTGCCCGATGTCCATGAGATCGAGGGCGTAGCTCATGCCCTGGTCCAAGTGCAAAAAATAAATAGACAGGCAGTTGTCCAAGGCATTGCGCGTCGTGTGCACGATTTTTGCTTTCGGAAACAGCAGTTTGATGAGCCCGATGTAGAGAAAATTATCGGGACGCTTGTCCGTGACGTACGTTGCCTCCGGAAATACATCCCGCAGCAGCTGCAGATACTCAGCGGCCAGTGTTTCGAGCCGAAATTGCGACACCGTCTGCATGGAATCGGGAAAGGGCGCAAGCTGGGTTTGCACTGCACGCGGCAGGAAGTCGAGCTCGCCGCCAGCCTTCACTTGGGAATGACCCGCGAGCAACTGCTCCGTGAGCGTAGAGCCCGAACGGAACATCCCGCACACGAAAATCGGCTGCGGCGGCACCGTCCGCAGCGACATCATGCGCGGCCCTGCAACGCGCAGTCCCGCGGGAAAAGCCTCGATCAAGCGGTCCACGAATTGCTCTTGGGCCTTAAGATCATAGTCGCGGAAGGCGAGCCCTGCGCTTTCACGGCTGTGCCGATTCGCCGCCCTGATTGCCTCGAACGCCGCGTCATACGCACCGCACGCGTCGAGGGCCCGGCCGAGAGCGAACTCGACGCTGGCGCGGCCGGCAGCGGAGAGGCCCGGGCGGCCCCGGACATCGCGCAGGCGCGCAATCATCGGGTCGTCGGTGCTCGTGAACGACTTGAGCCCGGCGTAACGGGCCAAGACCTGCGGATCCTCGGGAGCGAGCGCCAGGATTCGTTCATAAGCGTCCGCCGCCTGATCCCTGCGGCCGAGATCCTCGTGGAGGTTGGCGAGGTTGACGAGGGCCGGTCCATAGGCAGGATTCAGCGCCAGCGCCCGTTTCAATTCTCGTTCCGCGGCCTCGTACTGATGCAGGTAATCGCTGAAAATCACACCGCGATTCAAATGGACTTCTTCAGGCTGCGGGACGCCGCGTTCCAGGGCTTCCTGATAGGACGCCAAGGCGGCGCTATAGTCGCCGCTCCTGCGCTGTAGAAGTCCGAGGTTGTACCAGCAATTGGGCAAACCCGGCCAGCCCGCGAGCACGCGTTGGTACGCCTCGATCGCTTCGGGCACGCGTCCCTGACGTTCGAGCTCCATCGCCTCGCTCACCATCGGCTGGTAGCTCGCGCTCACCTGTTCACCGCTTCGGCATTCCTGGAAAGAAAGCGTTGGTCCGGCGCGCATAGTCGGCGTACTCGGATCGACGCTCGCCAATGTCTTTCTCGAGCAGTGTCACTCCGGAAACGCGCGTCAGCAATACGGACATCAACAGCGGCCCGACGAAGCTCCACCACGCGCCGCCGGACGCGGCCATCAAGTAAAAGCCCCACCACACGCAGAAATCGCCAAAATAATTCGGGTGCCGGGTATAGCGCCAAAAGCCGCGATCCATGACTTTGCCGTGGTTGGCGGGATTCGATTTGAATCGCGCGAGCTGCCAGTCGCCGCCCGCCTCGAAACAAAATCCCACCGCAAACAGCGCCACCCCGAGGCTATCGAGCAGGCCCCATGGTTGCACGCTCGCGATGCCGCCGAGCAGCGGCAGCGAAATAATCCACGCGAGCAGCGCCTGCAACCCGAACACGAGGTACACGCTCTTTAAGGGAAAATGAGGTTCGTTCCTCGCGCGTATCGCGACGTAGCGACGATCTTCGCCATGCCCCCAATTGCGCCAAGTGATGTAGATCGACAGACGCAGCGACCAGATCGTCACCAACGCCAATAGCGGCGCGGTTCGCGGGCCGACTGCGATTGTGCCGAGCGCGTAAGCCCAGGCCATGAGCGCAAACATCAGCGACCAGACCGCATCGACGATCGACACATTGCGCCGAATCAGACTCAAGATCCAGGTGCCTAAAGCCACCGCGACGGCGACCATCAGCCCTGTCAAATACAGCGGGGTCGAGAACATGCCGCTAGCTTAACGGCACGGGCCGAGCGGCGCTTGACGCGCGTCCTGCCACTGCGACTCCTCGGCCGGCTTGCGGTCGGCCGGATGAAAGCTGATCGTGGTTTGAAAATTCTGACCTACCGAGTCGCGCAAGTCCGACAAGCCCTCATAGCGCATCAGTAGATGAGATTCGGAACCGTAGAACACATCGATACCGGGCAATACCCGACCGAGCATTCCTGAGAGCTGCAATCGAAATACCTCGACGGCAATGCCCTCGAGTTGGTCGCTGCGCACGTGCTCAACTTGGAAGCCCATTTTTTCGAGCCTGCTCGGGACCAGAAACTTCAAGTCAAGCGGCTTGCCGCTCATCAGTGCCGGCCAATGGTCGCGAATGAATTCGTCGAACCCCGCGTCGATGACCAGCCCCGGATCCTCGGGCACCGAACCGGATTTTTCCGGCTCGACGCGCACCCCGCGATAGAACACCGTCCGGGCGCTCCCCGCGGAGCGCACCCCTTCGCGCATGCCGTTGGCGGCGTCATCGAGTTCGAAGTCCGGCGACATCGGTTCGACATAACTCACCGTCTTGCGCGCGAATGGCGCGCCGTCGCGGCAGGTGTAGAGCACCACGCGCTCGGCGAGCCGGCTGTCCCGGTATTTGAGCAGGTGTGTTTCGCCGTAGAGAAATTGGTGGTGCCGGCCGGTGGCAGTACCCGAATAACTGAGCAGACGCTCCTCGGCAGTCGCGGCAGTCGTCAGTTGTGCAAACAGGAGCAGCAACGACCAACAGGCGCACCAGCAGCGAGTCATGCGGATTAATTCGTAGCCGGCGCCGGAATGGATGCGCCCCGCTAAAAATTCGCAAAATCAGCGGCTTGCCCGCTCCGCGGCAGAAAACCGCATAAGCATAGACAGTTGGGTAATAATCTTCCCGTTGGGCTGGTCTTTGTAGGGGAGCAGCAATATCGCTGCGCTTTTCTAACTTGAGGAACTTAACTATGCAGATCACTAAAGTGTCGAGCGCGGCGATGGCTGCTGCGGCCGCGATGTTGTTCACGTCCGTTATACCGACCACGTCTTTCGCGGCGGACGAAGCCACTGTTCACTGTACCGGCCAGAATGCCTGCAAGGGCATGTCCGAGTGCAAGTCTGCCAAGAACAGCTGCAAGGGTCAGAACAGCTGCAAAGGCCAGGGCTGGACGTCCATGACCAAGGCGGCATGCGACAAAGCCAAGGCGGGCAAGTAAGCGCAATCGGTCTGAACGGAGTCGGGCGTGCCCGAGACGCCCGACCTCCTGTGTGAGCACAGCGCGACAATGAAACTCGCCGGCTTCGGTCTTGGTCTTCGGACTCCCCACTACGAGTCCGTGCTCAACGAGCCCCACGCAATCGATTGGCTCGAAGTCATCACTGAAAATTATCTGGTGCCGGGCGGCAAGCCGCTGCACTACCTGGACCGGGTGCGCGAACGCTTTCCTTTAGTGATGCATGGCGTGTCGCTATCCATCGGCAGCACCGATCCGATCGACTGGGAATACCTGGCCGCAGTCCGGGCACTGGCCTCGCGCATCGAGCCACATTGGATTTCCGATCACCTGTGTTGGACCGGGGTCGAGGGCCGCAATTTGCACGACCTTCTGCCACTGCCTTATACCGAGGAAGCGCTCGCCTCCGTGGTGGCCCGAGTCGGTGAGGTACAAGATGCCTTGGGCAGGCAGATCCTGCTCGAGAATGTGTCGAGCTATCTTACCTTTCACGCCTCCGAGATGAGCGAATGGGAATTTCTGCGCGAAGTGGCGCAGCGCGCGGACTGCGCGATCTTGCTCGACATCAACAATATCTACGTCAGCAGCGTCAACCATGGTTTCGATCCGCTGACCTATCTGCACGCCATCCCGACGTCTCGGGTGCGCCAATTCCATCTCGCCGGCCACAGCGATCTTGGCGGCCATTTGATCGATACGCATGACCATCCCATCGTCGAACCCGTTTGGAATTTGTACCGCGCCGCGGTTGCACAGTTCGGCGCGGTGCCGACCATGATCGAGCGCGACGACAATATTCCCCCGCTCGATGAGTTGGTGGCGGAGCTTCAAACCGCGCGCGATGTCGCTCGAGGCGTCACGCGACAGGCGGCATGATGCCGGCGCTGCGTCAGCTACAGCACGACCTGCAGCAGCACTTGTTGGGAGAAACGAGCGCGATCGCGCAGGCCATCGTGGATGCGCCGCCGTTGCCGGTGGCCGAGCGCTTGGGTATCTATCGCAACGCCTACCGGGTGCGTCTGATCGATGCGCTCGGCGACACGTATCCCGTGCTGCACGCGGTGCTCGGCGATGAAGATTTTGCCGCCCTCGGCGCGCAATTCGTCGCCGCGCACCCCTCCGTACACCGTTCGATTCGCTGGTACGGCGCGGAACTGGCGCAATTCCTGGAACGGCACCCCCCATTCGCCGAGCAGCCCATTTTTGCCGAGGTTGCCTCGCTCGAATGGACTCTGGCCGAAGTGTTCGACGCCGCCGACGCCGCCTGCGTGACGCGAGCAGATCTTGCCGCCGTCGACCCGGCGGCGTGGAGCACCCTGGAATTGGCGTTTCATCCCTCGCTGCGGCGGCTGCAACTGTGCTGGAACACGGTGCCGGTGTGGCGCGCGATGGGCCGCGAGGAGACGCCGCCCGACCCCGAGTGCGGCCAGCCGGTGCAGTGGCTGTTGTGGCGACAGAATCTGCAAAATCACTTCCGCTCCTTGAGCTCCGATGAAGCGGCGGCGCTCGCCGCCGCAGAGTGCGGCGGGACGTTCGGCGACATTTGCGAGATCTTGACCGAGTGGCTGCCGGCCGACGAGGTTCCGCTGCGAGCCGCGAGCCTACTCGGCGGCTGGGTGGACAGCGGCGTGGTCGTCGCTCTTGCTCAAGGCCGCTAGCGGACCTATGAATTCTCGGTAGTTGCGCCAGCGCGCGACCGAGGCATTGTTGATTTTCTGCCGCACTTGCCAGCGGCTGCGCGTGGTGACGGCGCGACGACTCTGATCGATCTCGAGCACTCGCGCATCCCACGGCAGAGCCACGAATTCCAGCATGCGGCGGCTCCAGGTTGCTGGATCCTGCACCAGGGCCTCATAAGGTACATCGAGCAAGGCGTGCGCGGGCAGCACTCCCCGCCAATGGCGCATGAGCCGCAAATAGGCTTGGTAATAGTCCGCCAAGTCGCCCAAATCATTGGCGTAGGAATGCGCGACATCGAAATCTTGAAAATAAATCGATAGGCAGGTATCGATGGGGTCGCGCTTGAGGTGAATGATGCGCGCGTTCGGCAACGCGGCGTGAATCAGTCCCAGGTGCAGGAAATTGGACGGCATTTTGTCGACCACGTGCATGGCGACGGGCGAAATTCTTTGCAGCTGCTGCAGGTACTCCCGGCCGAGAGTGCCCAGCGGGCGATCCTGCGAGGCTTCGTAGGCCGCCGACGCCTGGCTCCAGAACGGCAATTCCCCGGCCCCGAACACGGCAGGATGCGAAGCGAGAATCTGCTCTGCGAGCGATGTGCCGGAGCGCGGCATGCCGACGATGAATATCGGTCGCGCGTCGGCGAGGGCATCGCCGCGCGGGCTCATCCAGGCGGCGCCGTAGCGCTGCATCGAGCGGTCCACCCATTCCGCCATCTGCCGACGCTCGTGCTTCGGGGTGCTCAGCTGCGTCAACTCGTTGGCGCGCCGGTAGTTGGCGAACGCCTGCGGGAAATCGCCCAGGTCATCGAAGTACTTGCCCATGGCGTAGCGCAGCGAGATCTCCTGGCGCTGCGGCAAGGACCGAGCCGCCATGCGCTCGGCAACTGCCATCCAATCCGCATCCGCAGAGGTCATTTTTTTCAGGCCGGGGATCGCAGCCCATGCCTCGACCGCCGTCGGCGCGATCTCGATGGCGCGCCGGAACCTCTGTTCCGCTGCAGCAAAATTACCCCGATCGGCCTCGAGCTCGGCGCAGAACTGCACGGACGCCGCATGATTTGGATTTATCTTAAGCGCCGTGCCGACGCTTTGCTCGGCTTCTTCGACCCGGCTCTGCATCCGCAGGACCACCGCAAGATTCGTGTGCGCCTCGGTGCTGCGCGGATTGTGCAGCACGGCCCGACGAAAACTCGCCTCGGCCTCATCGATTCTGCCGAGCCGGCGCAGCGCGCTCCCCAAGGCATTGTGCGCGGCCGCGAGGCTCGGCTGAAGTTCCAGTGCCTGGCGGTAGCTCGCGATCGCCGCGTTGATCTGCCCCACGTCTTGCAACACATTGCCTAAGTTGATGCGCGCTTCGGCTAGACCGGGCTCGAGGTCGAGCGCGCGCCGATGACTGGCAATCGCCTCCTCGAATTGGCCGAGGTCGCGCAAAGCGTTGCCGAGATTGGTGTGGGCAGCCGCGTTCGGCGCGAGAGCCAACGATCGCCGATAACACGCGAGCGCCTGGTCGAGTTGTCCTAAGTTGTACAGCGCAAGCCCCAGATTGCCATGTGCCTGAGATATCCCGGGGTCGATCCCGAGCGCACGCTGGTAGCTGGCCGCGGCGGCCTGCAGCTGTCCGAGTGTCAGCCATGCATTGCCCAAGTGAAAATGGACCTCGGCATCGCGCGGCAGAAGTTCTGCGGCCTTCTCAAGAGCCTCCCCGGCGGCCTTGCCTTGCCGGATCAACGCCAGGGCCAGCAACTTCCACGCCATCCCGGCGTCCGGCGCCTGCGCCGTGAGGGTCCGCGCGCCCTGCTCCACCTCCGCGTAGCGCCCCGCGCGCATCAATGCCAGCAGCTGTTTCACGCTGTGCGCTGGAGCGGGCGCCGCGGATTGCGCTGCTGTCTGCCCGCAGCAGCGCTTGTATTTTTTCCCGCTACCGCAGGGGCAAGCGTCGTTCCTTCCGATTTTCATTCAGGCAGCGTGCGCGTCTCTTACAGCGGCGCGCCCAATTCGCCCAGCATTTGCTTGCGCAGCAGCGGAATCGGCGGGCCCCCGTAGGACAGGAACTCATCGTGAAAGTCATGCCATTGCGCTTGCGGATCTGCCGGCGCCGCGCCGGCACCGGCATGTTTGGCGATCCAGTCGGTGCGTAGCTTGCGGATCATGAGTTTGCCGAGTGTGTAATTGAGGTAGGCCGGATCGTAAGTGCCGCGCGCCGCCTGTTGCCGCGCGTTGCCCGGATCCTGGAACGCCTGTTCTCTGAACATCTTCTCGGATTGCGCCACCGTCATGCCGTGGGTGTGCAGTCCGATCGAGGACAACAGCCGCACATCGCGGAGCAATGCATCGGTGAGTTGGCCGATATGCTTTTCCGGCTCGCCCCTCCCCAAACCCCGCTCATACATCATCTCTTCGCAATAATGCGCCCAGCCTTCCGCGTAGGCGTACCCGACCCACAAGCCTTCGAGCTTGGAAGGATTGGAATTCGAATGCAGGAACTGCAGGAAATGTCCCGGCCACACTTCGTGCACCGAGGTGAACAGCAGCGACGCCTCGCTCGGAACGTAGGCCGCCTGCTCGGCCTTGCTCCATTTTGGGTCCGGCGGCGCGATGTTGAACACGGATACCACGCCTCGATCGTAGGGGCCGGGAACCTGAATGAACGCGGCATTCGATCGGTTGTACGGCGGCGCTTCGGCCACCATGGCTTCGTCGGTGCTCGGAATCGAGACCACATTGTTCTTGACGATGAACTCTTTCAGCGTGACCAATTGGGCGCGCGCCGCTTCCACCGCGCCGTCTTTCGGCTTGTGGCCGGACATTTTCGCCACGCATTGCGCCAAGGGCGCCTTCGGCGCATAGCTGTCGCATTCGGCTTTGAGCGCGGCGATGTTGCGCTCGAGATCGGCTTTGCCCGCAGTTTCGATCTGATCGACCGGCACATCGACGCTTTCGGTCTCCTTCACCATTTGCGCATACAGGTCCGGACCCAATGCATACTTGTCGTTCGCCTTCTTGAGAAATTCGACCAGAGTCTGTTTGAGCGCATCCATCGACTGCGCCGCGGCGGCATTCGCATCGCTCAGCTGCTTCTGCAAATCCGGATCGGTCACCGAGGCAAAGGTCGGCGCCACGTCCTTCGAATAAAAATCCGACAACCCGCCGTACTGTGCGATGCCGAGTTCCACGTAGGTTTTAGGCAGCGGCGATTGCAGGTTCTCCTTGATGTCCTTGACCATCTTTGGGATGCCGCGCGCGTACTTGATGTAGGCCTTCATGCGCACCGTCAGCGGCGCGTAATTGCGGTTCAAATACATGTCCGGATCGATTTTGTCGATGTACCAGCTCGGATTGCTGAACGGAAATTTCGCCTTTTCCATCCAGAATAAATCCCTGTCGACCACCGCCAGCAGGTATTCGCGGTCGAATTGCTCGCGCGGCTGCAAGGTTTTGGGATCGACCGCGGCGATCTGGTCGCGCTGATCGTGCAAGCGGGCGATTTCCCGACGGATGCCGTGGTTGCTCAAGTCCGGCAGCTGTCCATCGAACTCGTGACGGCCGGCTTGCGCCGCGAAAAACGGCTGGGCCGCGAGATAGCTTTCGATGAAGCCGGCCGTGAGCTTGTTCCACTCCTGACTCGCGAGCGACGGCCCCTTCGGCGCGGCGCTTGGCGGCGGCGCTTGATTGCACCCCGCCACAACGACGAACAACAAGACCGACATGGCCGCACCGGCCTTGAGCGATTTACGCATCTTAACTCCCCTCTTTGCTGTCCTATTTCGATTCGACCCCGAGTCCTAGAAAGCGTAAGGACCGCCGCGCTCGAGCGCGCGCTTATAGGCTGGACGCGTATGGATGCGATCGAGGAAAGCCATCAGCCGCGGGCGGCTGGCGTTCAGTCCGGCGCGCGACGCGGCGGCCTCGACCGGGAAGCTCATTTGCACGTCGGCCGCCGTGAACTGCTCGCCCGCGAACCACGCATGGCGCGTGAGTTCCGCCTCCATGTAGTCCAGGTGCCGCTTTAACTGCGGCCCGATGAATGAATTATGTACAGTCGCCGCAATACGCCGTGCGATGCTGCTGATCGGCCACGGCGCCGGGCCGTTCGCCACCCGATCGAACACCAGTTTGAGCAGCAGCGGCGGCATGGCCGAGCCTTCCGCGTAGTGCAGCCAGTAAGTGTAGCGCAGTCGCTCCGGCGAGCCGGCAGGCGGAATCAAGCGCCCGGCGCCGTAGTGATCCAGCAGGTACTCGATGATGGCTCCGGATTCGGCCACCGTGACGCTGCCGTCGACGATGACCGGAGACTTGCCGAGAGGGTGTACCGCGAGGAGCTCGGGCGGCGCCAGCATGGTTTTCGCGTCGCGCTCGTAGCGCTTCACTTCGTAGGCAACCCCCAACTCCTCGAGCAGCCAGAGCACCCGTTGCGACCGGGAGTTGTTCAAGTGGTGCACGGTGATCATTGCGCCATTGTATGGCATTCTTCGGCCGTGAACACCGCAGGCGACCCCACGCCGAAATCCGCTCGCGACGACTTGCGCATCATGACGCTGCAAGCGCACATCCTCGAGCAACAAGTCCACTATCCCGAGTCTCGCGGGACTTTTTCGTGGATCCTGTCGGCGCTGTCGATTTCCGCCAAGATCATCGCCGACAAGGTGCGGCGCGCGCGCTTGGAAAATGTTCTCGGCAGTGTCGGCAGCGAAAACGTGCAGGGCGAGGTGCAGCAAAAGCTCGACGTGCTGGCCAACGACGTGCTGCTGCGCACCTTGGGCGGCCGCGAGGGCGTGGCCATCGTCGCGTCGGAAGAAAACGAAGAACCGGTGATTCTGCGCGAAGACAGCGAGGGCACGGCGCGCTATTGCGTGCTGTTCGATCCGCTCGACGGTTCCTCGAACCTCGACGTGTGCGGCGGAGTCGGCACGATCTTCAGCATCTTGGCGCACGACAGCCGCGCTCGCCGCGGCGCCAACTCGTTGCTGCAGCCGGGCGCTCGGCAAATTGCGGCCGGTTACGTGCTGTACGGTTCGTCGACGGTGTTCGTGCTGACACTGGGGAAGGGCGTGGACATGTTCGTGCTCGATCCCAGCATCGGCGCATTCATGCGCGTCGAACAAAATCTACAGATTCCGGCGGCCAACAAGACCTACTCGGTGAACGAGGGCAATCGCAAGAGTTTCCCGGACGGCTATTTGCGCTATCTCGACTGGGCACAGAATAACGGTTATTCGAGCCGTTACGTCGGCGCGATGGTGGCCGACGTGCATCGCATTTTGTTGAAAGGCGGCGTGTTTTTCTATCCGCCCACCGAAAAATCGCCCGAGGGGAAGCTGCGGCTCATGTACGAAGCCAATCCGATGGCGATGATCGTCGAACAAGCCGGCGGCCGCGCGGTCGCGGGGCCGGGCCGGCGAATACTCGACATCGAGCCGACCGCCATCCACCAACGCACCCCGGTGATTTTGGGCGCCGCCGATCAGGTCGACGCGGTGCTCGCGCACATGGGGCCGTAGCCCGCAACGCCATTGCGCCTCAGTTGTTCTGGCCCGGCGCAAACCACTCCGCCTTGACCGACCGGAATTCCGGCAGCGCCTCGCAGCGCGCGGCGATTGCGGCGAGCCCGGGATAGGCAATGTCGGCGCGGTTGATGGCGAGCGCATCCACCAGGAAGGTGTAGACGCAGGTCGCCGTCACATCCGCCTGACTCATGCGATTGCCGATCAACCAATCTCCGGTGCGCGCCTGGCACATTCGGTTGAGCTCGGCCAAGGCCGCGTGCATTTGCGCGTGGCAGCGCTCCATCCACGGGCGGTAGCGCTTCTCCGGCGGGCGAAACGCAGTTTCGTAAATCTGCGTTACGCCTTTATCGGCGCCGCCGGTGGCGACCGCCATGATGCGCAGCACGTCGCGCCGGTCCTTGCCGACCGCCGGAATCAGCGCACGCCCGGGGCCGGCGCACTCATCCAAGAAATCCAAAATGGCGCCGGACTCGATCAGCGCCTCGCCGTCGGGCCGCACCAGCGTGGGCACGCGGCCCAAGGGATTGAATTGCCGGATCAGTTCGAAGTCTTTGCCGACCGACCAATCACGATGTTCGAACGCCATGCCGAGCAGATTCATGCTGACGGCGACTCGCCGCACGAACGGCGAATCGAACATGCCGATGAGAATCAATGGCCCCCCTTCACCAACAGGCCGGCCGATGCCAGCGCCTGTGCAAGTTCCGCTTCGATTCGAGCCGCTGCGGCACGCTTGATGTATTGCAAATGCAAGGTCGGCCCGGTGAGTACTTCGATGCCGCGCTTCAATACGCTGCCCGCCGCACGGATGCCCGCCTTGTGCTGATCGAAGCGCTGCGCCGGACTGTATTTGCTCATTCCTACGTACACGCCGTATGCCCCATCACGATCCTGATAGTCGAGAAGTACCAAGTAAATATTCGATCGCCCCTTGTCGCTGGAGCGAAACCCGAGCGCGATTTCGTACGCGATGGGCAACCAATCGATATAACGCATCGGCAGCCACTCGGGCACAGATCTCGCCGCCCGCGCCCAGAGTTTCTCGAGCGCCCGTTCGATGTTAATGGACATTTCACCGCGCATCCACAGCTCGTGCACGCAGTGAGCGCCGAGCAGTCCGTCCGCCTCGTTTAACGCCCGTTCAAGGCGCCTCGCGACGGCAGTGTAGGTCAAACCCTGAAGCGGGCGACTGGCAGGCGGAGCATCGATCATCGACAGCATTGTCGCCCAGACGGCAAACCCGCCTCAAGGAATTCGCCGCGCGGCGCCCGATCGCGAGCCAATGTCTCGCAGAACGACTCACTCGCCGGGTCCGAAGCAATCCCAAGGCGTGGACTTGCGTGTGCGGGAAAGGGTCAACTCCTAGTCTGGCCGGCGGGTGAACAAATCAAGACGCATGGTCAAGCGCGCGGATCACAAGCCGTGCTCGTCACTCAGTTGCTTCTCGGCCGCAGGCTTGGCGTCGCTCTGCTGGTCCTGGCGTAGGCGCAGCCATGCTTCGCGCGCTTGCCGTCGAATATCCTCGAGGCTTGGCGATTTTGCGGGAGCGGCCGCGGCCGGCTCAAGGATTTCGCGATCAGCGGCTCTTTGCAGGCGCGCCTCGATGCGCGCCTGATGTTCTTGGCGCATGCGATCCGCCACGTAGCTTTGATAGCCCTGTCTTTCCAGCTCGAAGGCGGCGCGGGGTATGGTCAGGCGCGGTTCGCGATCGATCCCCTGTGCCGCAAGACTGCGGTGGTCGACGCGCGCCGCCACGTGCGCCTCGCGCAGCGCTTCGTTGGTCGCGATGGCCCAGCGTTCGCGCACATGCCAGAACTCGTCGATTGAGCGCGGCAGGCCAAGCTTGTGCCGGGCGCTGCCGTTGAGTTCCAGTGTGGTCTTCGCGCCGAGGCCTTCGGCGAGCACCTCGCGGGTGGTTGCCAACAGGTGCGCGTGAAAATTGCGCGGATCGCTGCCAGGGAAATCGCGCGGTGCGTGGATGGTCAGGTCGAGTGCAAAGCCGTAGCGATCCGACAGCTCCTGCGAAAACCCTTTGGCGAGCCCGAGACGCTGGCCCGGCGAGAGCTCTACCGGAAGGGCGACCAAGTACTCGCGGGCGACCCGGGCATTGCTGCGCGATTCGCACCGTTCGGCGGTGTTCCAAAGATTGGCGCGGTCTTTCGCCCAAGCCATCTCTTCGCCGCCGAATCGGCTCGGCAGCACGATCTCCTTGTGCATGACGTCGCGGCGGTCGGTGTGGTCATAAATCCTGCCCGTGCGCTCGTCGCGGATGCGCTCGCCCGCCCGATAGGCTGCGGCGCTCGCGGCGCTGCTGCCGCCCGAGCGGCCAAAGGTCTTTAGAAACAGAAAATAAACCGCCACTTCGCTACCCCGGGCGAAGGCTGCTGAAGAATTCTGGCTCGTATGAGAAGCCGCCAGCCGATGCCTCGAAGGGCCTTTCGATGCGCAGCCGCTCGATCTGTGCCGCCCCGTTCGACATCACGAAGGCGCTATCCGGCTCACAATGCAGGTCGTGATCGTCGAGCAGCGTGCCGCAGAATTCACAGTGGTTCGCCCAGTAGCTGTTCAGCGTCGCGACGCTGTAGCCCAAGCGATAGCAACTGGAAATCTCGCGCAGTTTTTCGCGCACCTCTGCCGGCAAATCCTCGACGTAGAAGAGCAGCGCACTTAACCCGGATCGCTGCCATTCAAAGCGTTCCTGCGCATTGCCTTCGGCATCGAGCTCTTCGAAGAGCGAGGTGAGTTCGAAACTTTCGTGTTCTTCCGGCACGGCGAGTGCCAGCAGCGGTGTCGGCATGCCGCAGTGCCAACAGCGTGCCTTGGTGCGGACTACGAAATAACTGTCGGCGCGCACATTGGCGTCGGCCACGGTTTGTCTATCGGACATGGTGATCTCCGAACGCGACCTTGAGCCACGCGGCCGAGGAAGCGCACTTTAAATAGCCGCAAAGATCCGGCAACTGTTCGAGTTCCGAGGGCATGACGGCGGATTCAGTCGCATATTGCTCGGTGATGCTTTGCGAACGCCGCGCGCCGCGCGTCGACCAGCCGCCGTCTCGATCCCGGCCGCGGGACACTTGGCGCCTGCGGACTTCGCGGTCGCCTATCAGGCGCGAAGCGAACTGCGACGTGCCGCCGTGCTCGCTGCCCGAGCAGCGCAAGATCAGCGTATTCCCGCAGTTCTCGACAATTGTCTGGGCTTCGCTCGCTCCATAGGTGCTCGACACCTGCGCAATGGATTGAAACCCGAGAACGCAGCGGCCGCCAAATTTGCGCAACCGCGCGAGCGCATCTTTGAGTCCGTCGATGCGGCCGATGGCATCGAGCTCGTCGATCACAAACCACAGCCGCTGGTCGCGCTCCTCGGGCTGGCTCATCGCCTCGAATATCGCCAGACGCATCCAGGTCGCGATGATCGAGCGCAGCGCGGCGATTTGGCCGGCCTTGTACGGGATGAACAAAACTCCCGGACGGGTGGCGGTCCGCACCCAGGCGCGCACCGAGAAGGGCGCCGCCCGTTGCGTTTGGATGTATTCGAACGCGGCCACCGCGGAGACCGCCACCGAGCGGATCGAGCCGAACATGCGCGCGTTGTCGGGCTCGAGAAACGGCTGCGCGGGAGTCCCTGCGATGATTGGCCGCAGCTCCTCGGTCGAGGCGGTGGTAACCAGCCGCCAGAGATTGGCGGAATCACGCCAACCGTGAGCCAGAGCGCGGCGTATCACCGCGATCAGAAATGTGCGGGCATAACCGCGCCACTCGTTTGCCGCCGCATCGTCGCCCGCGGGAATCATCCCGCCGGCCAATTGCTCCACGTCGTAGCTGTTGTGGATCTCGGAGAACAGATCCCACTTCATTGAATCCGCTTCGAAGGGATTCAATATGACGTCGCCGCGACGGCGCCGGTAGAAGCGCGAACAGTAGCCGCCGTCAGGATCGGCGAACACGGCGCGATCGCCGCGCTCGATGGCCGCGGCCAGCAGCTCGCGGATTGCCGTGGACTTACCGGTTCCGGTCGTGCCGATGAGCTTGAAGTGCTTGGTTTCGTCCGCCGCCGCAAGCGCGACGCCGGCCAGCCGCAATGCATCGCAGCGCGATTCTCTGCGGCGCGCGCGGCGCTGCGCGCGTCGGCCGTCGCGCAGCAGCACGCCGCGCCGGTGCAAGTCGCGCGCTTGCCCGCGCAACAGCTTCCAGCATCCGAGGACCACCAGCACGATGGCGGCCGCGATCGGCACCGCCGCTGGACTTAAGCTGTCAATAACCGGCAACAATGTAGAAGTCCGCTTTCTCGCCGTAGCTCGGCGCCTTGCGGTCGATCCGCACGCAGAGGCGAGTCGCCGCGCCGCAATACCGCCACTCCAGGCGCCCGCCGCGCCGCTCCAGGGCGGCAATGTTTTCCGCCAACTCGTCGCGCTTGGCGCGAAGTGCCGCGATCTCGGATTTCGACGGTACCACCCAGCCCATGAACGCCGTCGGGATGGCAGTGCAGAGAACCGCAATCGCAACGCTCAAGAGCCCCATACGCACATTTGCGCTGCGTTTGATGCGTCGCAAGCCCTCGGCGGCGCGCTCGCTTTCGGCCGTCAACAGTTGCAGCTCCTCGATGAGCGTGCGCCTGATCTCGTCGCGCACCACCCCATCGAGGTCCTGCGTGTGAGCCTTCAGCTGTTCTAAGTGCGCTTCGGCGAGTTTTTGATGCGCCTGCGCGCTCTCCATGATGAGGCCGAATTTCAGCGTAGAGTCGTCCAAGGCCGGCGCGCGATCAGTCACGTTCCGCTCCATCATGACTTAGGTCATTGGGCGCGGCGTCGCGCGCGCGCTGTTCCCATGCATACTTGGCGTCGAGCCGCACGCGCTGCCAGGTCGGGTCCGATGCGTATTTGAGATAGCCCGCGAGGTCGGGGAGTTGCTCGACCTGCGACGGCAGTACCGCCGCCTCCACATTGAGATGTTGAGCGTGAGTGACCGAGCCAAGGAATTCCGTTGCGCGCCGGCTTTTGGACACCGTGGTGCGCAATATCTCGCGCTCGCCGATGAGCTGCGAGTCAAACCGCGCGGTGCCACCGCCCTCGCTCGCCGAACAACGGAGGATCAGGGTGTTGCCGCAATTTTCGACGATGGTGTGCGCATCGCCCTGGCCGTAGGTGCTCGAGACTTGTGCGAGCGACTGGAACCCGAGGACGCAGCGGCCGTCGAATTTGCGCAGCCGCGCAAGCGCGTCCTTCAAGCCATCGATTTGGCCCAATGCATCCAATTCGTCGATGACGAACCAGAGCCGTCCGTTGCGGCTCGAGCCACGGGGCCCCTCCTCCTGCTCCATGGCCTCGAAAATCGCCAGTCGCATCCACGCCGAGATGGTCGAACGCAGGGCCGCAATCTGACCGGCCTTGTAAGGAATGAACAGGACACCCGGATTTTTGTCGCGCACCCAGCCGCGGATCGAGAATTCGGTTCCCTCTTGCCGCCCCACATACTCGAGCGCTCCAACGGCTGAACTGGTCACGGAGCGGATCGAGTCGAACATGCGACTGTTGTGCTCGTCCAAGAAAGGCTGCGCGGGTGTACCGCGCAC
>Ga0302320_10003393_pt1 | contig 37095 bp, 25 predicted proteins | sample Bog_T0_3_FD_202130 | JGI IMG/M metagenome (GOLD analysis project Ga0302320, IMG submission 202130) | Peat permafrost microbial communities from Stordalen Mire near Abisko, Sweden - Bog_T0_3 | ecosystem: Environmental > Terrestrial > Soil > Wetlands > Peat | place: Sweden: Abisko, Stordalen Mire...
TGTATTTCGCTCAATTTTTTGGGGACGGCCAAAGGCCCGGGCCTAAAGGCCAAGTAAATTCGCCATCTTTCAGGGGGTTAAAACCCCCTGCTCCCTCCGCGATCTGCGATCTACAACTGTAGTATAAAGAGGCAGCGGAAAAAGGCTCCTTTTCATGCTGACTACCACTTGAAGAGCTTCCCGCAGGGGCTGAAGCCCGCGTTGATTCTATTGCATTTGCGGCCCGACTAAAGTCGTGCTCTTGTTACAAAGCTACCGGGAATCTTGGCGATAGAGAGTTTTTCCGCAGCCTGTAAAGCCCATCGTTTATTATCAACCGTTTTCGGCCCGACTAAAGTCGTGCCCTATCAAGACATCGACTTATTCAGAAGTTCCTCACGCTAGCGGGCGAAGAGATCGAGCGGGATCGCCTCTCCCATTGCCTTGTAACCCGCCGGGGACGGATGCAAGCGGTCGCCGCAGTCGAAGGCGGGCAACAGCTGATCGGGATGCTGGGGGTCGCGCACAACAGCGTCGAAATCGATGACCGCGTCGAAGTGTCCGGCGGCTCGAATCCATTGATTTACCGCCTGCCGGTCTGCCTCGTTCTGTGGACCGGGGTGGTAATACCCTGACCCCGTATACGGGGTGATCGTGGCTCCGTAAACGCGCAATCCGTGCGCATGGGCGCGGGAAATCATCTGCTCGTATGCGGCAAGAATCCGTTGCACAAGAGCAGCGTGATCGGCCGCGGACGCATCGCCCTTGAACGCGATGCCGCCCAGGTCGTTGACCCCCTCGAACACGATCACCCAGCGCACGCCTGCAGGCGCCAGCGCGTCGCGATCGAATCGCGCCAGCGCGTTGGGGCCAAGGCCATCGGTGAGCAGGTGATTCCCGCCTATGCCCTGGTTGGATACGCCGATGTTCCTCGTCGCCGAAGAGCTTTGCAGATGCACCGCCAGCACATCCGTCCAGCGATCGTTTCCGTTGGTGGTTGCGCCGTGTCCGTCGGTGATGGAGTCTCCGATGGCCACCACTGCGGCCGCTCCCCGCGCGGCTTGCACATCGATTCCTGCAACCTGGTACCAGTGGTCAACGTGCTTTGGATCGGTAAGGCTGGCGGCGCCGACGAAATCTCCATGCACGTAATAAGATGTCGCCCGCGACCCTGGGTGCCCGGTCTCTCGCGCCGGTGGAGAGTCAAGGTGAAAAGTCACAGCCAGGTCCGACGAGGGCGCGACTTCAATTTGCAGCGGGTCTGAGACAAACTCTGCTCCCGCAGGAACCAGCACATCGGCGTTGCCCGCGAAACTCAGCGGCCGGTCGCTGGCCGGGTCGATTGCGGAAGAGGCCGTGGATAACGGCCGCGCAATATGCACCGACGTGAAGTGCAGAGCCTCGGTTCCGAAGGCGTTGGAGAGATGCACCCGCACAGCAGAGCCGCCGATCGACAGGTGAAAGATCTGCCGCACCGTGGCGTCGCGCAGGTCATCGGGCGGCAGGGAATTTTGCGGTTCGGGAATCTGCTGCGAGGCGCCCCAGCTCGTCACCCACGCCTCCGGCTTCGCTGAGATTTGAGCGGCTGCTTGCGCTCCTGCGAGGGTCGCGGCGATCGCCAGTGCGATGATTGCGAAGATTTTCAGTGCCCGTTTCATAGCGGAAGGTTTACCATGGTCGTCGAAGTAAATCGCTTTTCGAGAACCCTGCAAGAATATCACCGTGGAGTTTCCAAGTGCCTCCTACCTTCCGCTCGTCCGTTTTGTACGCCTGCCTTCTCTCTATGCTTGCTGCTTGTGCTTTGGCCAGGTCGCAGAGCCCGGCAACCCTGCCCCCGGTGAAGTTTACCTCCGAGCAGGATCACCAGAACATGATGGACCAGTTGGGCATCAAGGCCTTGCGCCCTGGGCCGAGCGGAGACGAAAAGGCGCCCAACCACGCCAACACGGATGAATCGCTGGCCAATCCCTTTCCAGACATCCCTGACCCGCTCACCCTGAACGATGGCAAAAAGGTGACGACTGCGAAGGTATGGTGGGATCGGCGCCGGCCGGAGCTGGTGGAAATGCTGTCGAAGCACGTCTATGGGCGCCTACCGGAAAACCTGCCCAAGGTGAGTTGGACAGTGACCGCGGTTGATCGCGAGATGATGGGTTTCACTCCGGTCATCGCCAAGGATTTGGTTGGCGATGTGGACAACTCGTCGTATCCGGCGATCAGCGTGCGCATTCACATGACCCTGGTGACGCCCGCCAATGCCAAGGGCCCGGTGCCCGTATTGATGATGTTCGGCCGCGCCGGATTTCCCAACCCGAACGAGCCCCAGGGCGAAGACCTGGACCGCATCAATGCAGCATGGAAGGCGCTGCTGGCGCAGCAGGATCCTTCGCTCAAGGACATGATTGCCAAGCACCCAGCATGGCAACCGATCAAGGCCACGCCGTTTCAATTTCCCCAGCGCAACGAGGATGGAGACCTGCCCAATACCTGGCAGTTGATCGCCGCCGGATGGGGCTTTGTCCTGTTCGATCCCGCCAGCGTGCAGGCCGACGACGGCGCCGGCATCACCCGCGGCATCATTGGCCTGGTGAACAAAGGACAGCCGCGCAAGCCGGAGGACTGGGGCGCATTGCGGGCGTGGGCTTGGGGCGCGGGGCGCGGGCTCGATTATCTTGAAACCGATCCGGCTGTCGATGCAAAACATGTGGGCATCGACGGCGTTTCGCGCTACGGCAAGGCAACGCTGGTCACCATGGCGTTCGATCGACGCTTCGCCATGGCCCTGGTGGGCTCGTCGGGCAAAGGCGGGGCCACGTTGCTGCGCCGCAATTTCGGCGAGGCCGTGGAGAGCCTGACCGGTGGCGAATACTACTGGATGGCCGGCAACTTCATGAAGTACGGCGCATCGTCAGCCACATTCGGCGCCATGAGTCCCGGCGATCTGCCGGTCGACTCGAACGAACTGATCGCCTTGTGCGCCCCTCGCCTTACATTCATCAGCTATGGCGTGCCGGAAAAAGGCGACGCCAAATGGCTTGACCACGAGGGAAGCTTCATGGCCACCGTGGATGCAAGCCGCGTATTCGAGCTTGTTGGCGCCAAAGGGCTTGCCGTCGAAGGCGATTACCACACCGCGAAAATGCCTCCGGTGAACCAGGGCTTGCTTGACGGGCAGCTTGCCTGGCGCCAGCATGACGGCGGCCACACCGACGCCCCGAACATGAAGTGGTTCATTCAGTGGGCCGACAAGTTCATCGGCCACGCGCCGGGGCAATAGCCGCGGTCCAAATTGTTCGATCTAAGAAGTCCTTTATTTAAGTCGACGATTTGAATGGGCACGCCGGGGCACCCTTGGGTCCCGTGCCGCCAAATCAGCGTGGTCTTACAGGTTGCGGAAAAACTCATCGGAAGGGGCGAGAAGTGTCAGGGCACGACTTCAGTCGTGCCGAACGAGGGCCAATATTTGAATTCGGCTTCAGCCGCTGAGGGAGCCAAGCTGTTAAGAATGCGCTTGCCCAGGGGCTAAAGCCCACGCTCGCTGTGCGGCGCATGCGGCACGACTGAAGTCGTGCCCTGACACTTCTGGGCTCATCAGGCAGCTTTTCCGCAGCGTGTCAAGCCCCTGGGGGGGATGCTGAATTGGAGCAGGAACTTCAACAGTGTTTGCCTAAGGAAGCTCTGAATAAGCCACCGGCATTCCCTCAGGGGCTAAAGCCCACGGTGATTTTGCGGCACTTACGGCACGACTGAAGTCGTGCCCTTTCAAAACAACGACTTAATCAGAGGTTCCCTAAACAAGGGTGCGCTGCCGCTGCAGATGCGTCTCGGTATTTGCGGTGAGATAGCCGTCGATGGCGGCAGCGGCCTTGCGGCCTTCAGAGATGGCCCAGACCACAAGCGACTGGCCGCGGCGCATGTCGCCCGCGGCGAAGATGCCGTCGACCGACGTCATGTAACTGGCGTTGGCTGCGACGTTGCCGCGATTGTCGAGAGCGAGTCCGAGCTGCTCGATCATGCCGTTACGCACCGGACCGAGAAAGCCCATGGCCAGCAGAACCAGATCGACCTCAAGCACATGCTCGGAGCCTGGGATGGGTTCGAACTTGGGCGGGGGACCGACACGGACCAGGTGCAACTGCTTCACATTGCCGTTTTCATCGCCGGTGAACTTGATGCTGTTGATGCTCCAGTCGCGAATGCCGCCCTCTTCGTGCGCGCCTTCGGTGCGTAGCTGCAAGGGCCAGAGCGGCCACGGCGTGGATGCGGCGCGCTGATCGGGCGGCTTGGGCATGATCTCGAACTGGTGAATGCTCATTGGACTCTGACGATGACTGGTGCCGAGGCAATCCGCGCCGGTGTCTCCGCCGCCGATGATGACCACGCGCTTTCCCGCGGCGTTGATGGCTTGCGAGGGATCGGAGAGGAACTGAGCTTCAGCGTCGCCCTCGCAACGGCGATTTTGCTGGGGCAGAAACTCCATGGCGAAGTGAATGCCCTTGAGCTCTCGTCCGGGGATGTTGAGGTTGCGCGGCTGCTCCGCGCCGCCGGCGAGCAGGATGGCATCGTAGTGGTTCGTCAGCGCTTCGACGGGAACGTTTACGCCTACATGCGCGTTGGTGATGAACGTGACGCCTTCGGAGCGCATCTGCTCAACGCGGCGATCCACAACCCATTTCTCCAGCTTGAAGTTGGGAATGCCGTAGCGGAGCAATCCTCCGATACGATCTGCTTTTTCGTAAATAGTTACGGAGTGGCCGGCGCGGCGCAACTGCTGCGCTGCCGCCAGACCCGCCGGCCCGCTGCCAACCACTGCGACTCGCTTGCCGGTGTTGTGTTCCGGCGGCTCGGGGTGAATCCAGCCCTCTTCCCAGCCGCGCTCGACGATGGATCGCTCGATGAGCTTGATGGAGACCGGCGGCTGATCGATGCCCAGCACGCACGAAGCCTCGCACGGCGCGGGGCAGATGCGTCCCGTGAACTCGGGAAAGTTGTTGGTGGCGTGCAGGCGGCGGATTGCTGCCTCCCAGCGGCCGTTGTAGACCAGGTCGTTCCGTCGGGAATGAGGTTGTTGACCGGGCAGCCGGTGTGGCAGAAGGGAACTCCGCAATCCATGCATCGTGCGCCCTGGTCGCGCTGCTTCTGCTCTGCAAAGGGCTGGTAGATTTCCAACCAGTCCTTGACGCGCTCCTCGGGCTTGCGGCGGGTGGGTTGTTCGCGTTCAATCTCGAGAAAGCCGGTATCCTTACCCATGCTGCACCTCTGCGGCCGCCACCTTGGGCGTTGAAATGGTGGAAGAAACATGAGCCGCGCCGGAGACCGCTTCGGAGCGAGGGAACCCCAGCACGCGTTTGTACTCGTGCGGGAAAATCTTGATAAAGCGCGGTTGCGCGTCCGCCCAGTGTTCCAGGATCCATGCGGCGCGCGGGCTGCCGGTCAGGTCGCGATGGCGTTCGAGCAGAGTCTTCACGCGATCGATGTCTTCGGCGGCAATTAGCGGCTCCAGATCCACGCTGGCCTTGTTGCAGCGCCTGGTTGCAAAGTCGCCCTGGTCGTCGTAGACATAAGCAATGCCGCCGCTCATGCCCGCAGCGAAGTTGCGGCCGGTGGGGCCAAGCACGATGATGGTTCCGTTGGTCATGTACTCGCAGCCGTGGTCGCCCACGCCTTCAACCACGGCAACCGCGCCGGAGTTGCGCACCGCGAAGCGCTCGCCGGCGATGCCGTTGAGGAATGCTTCGCCGGTTGTGGCTCCGTAGAGAACCACGTTGCCGACGAGGATGCTTTCCTCGGGCAGGAAGCTCGAAGTTTTGGGCGGATAGGCGATGATGCGTCCGCCTGAAAGCCCTTTGCCGACGTAGTCGTTGGCATCGCCTTCCAGCTCAAGCGTGACGCCGGAGGGAACGAACGCGCCAAAGCTTTGTCCAGCCGAGCCAGTGAACTTGAAGTGGATGGTTCCGTCCGGCAGGCCTGCCGAGCCGTACTTGCGCGCGATGTCTCCGCCCAGCATGGCGCCAACGGTGCGATGCACGTTGCGGATGGCAAAGCTCCCGGTGACGGGCGTCTTCGATTCGAGCGCCGGAGCAGCCTTCGCGATCAGGGCATGATCGAGCGCGAGGTCCAGGCCGTGATCCTGAGCCTGCATCTTGCGGCGAGCCACGCGCGAAGGCAGCGTGGGCGAGTAAAGAATATTGGAAAGATCGATGCCCTTGGCCTTCCAGTGATCGTGGGCGATGGCGGCGTCGATCTTATCCACGCGGCCCACCATCTCATCGACGGTGCGGAAGCCAAGCTTGGCCATGTGCTGGCGAACCTGCTCGGCCAGGAAGAAGAAGAAGTTGATCACGTGTTCCGGCTGGCCGGTGAAGCGGGCGCGCAGAACCGGGTCCTGTGTCGCGATGCCGACCGAACAAGTATTCAAGTGACACTTGCGCATCATGATGCAGCCCATGGCAATGAGCGGGGTGGTGGCGAAGCCGAACTCCTCCGCGCCCAGCAGTGCCGCGATCACCACGTCGCGGCCCGTTTGCAGTTTGCCGTCTGTCTGCACCTTGATGCGGGAGCGCAGATCGTTGAGCAGCAGGACTTGCTGCGTTTCGGCGAGACCCAGCTCCCAGGGAAGGCCGGCATGCTTGATGGAGCTGAGCGGGGAAGCTCCGGTGCCGCCGGTGTCGCCGGAGATGAGCACCACATCGGCATGGGCTTTCGATACGCCCGCGGCGACAGTGCCCACGCCCACTTCAGAGACCAGCTTGACGGCGATGCGCGCCTTCGGATTGACGTTCTTCAAGTCATAGATAAGCTGCGCCAGATCTTCGATCGAATAAATGTCATGGTGCGGCGGAGGCGAGATGAGGCCGACGCCGGGGATGGAGTGGCGGGTCTTGGCGATGATCTCATCGACCTTGTGCCCAGGCAACTGGCCGCCTTCGCCCGGCTTCGCGCCCTGCGCCATCTTGATCTGCAACTCGTCGGCGTTGACCAGGTAGTTGGCGGTAACGCCAAAACGTCCGCTGGCAACCTGCTTCACCGCGCTGCGACGCAGATCGCCGTTCTCGTCTCGCGTGAAACGTTCTTCGTCTTCGCCGCCTTCGCCAGTGTTCGACATGCCGCCGATGCGGTTCATGGCGATGGCCAGGGTCTCATGCGCTTCCTTGCTGATTGACCCGAAGCTCATGGCGCCGGTGGTGAAGCGCTTGACGATCTCCTTGGCCGGCTCCACTTCGTCAATTGGGATCGGCTCGTCTGCATACTTCAGCTTGAGCAGCCCGCGCAGGGTGCAGAGATTGCGGTTCTGCTCGTCGAGCAGATCGGTATACTCCTGGAACGTGGCGGGGCTGTTCTGGCGCACCGCGTGTTGAAGCTTCGAGATGGTGAGGGGATTGAGCAGGTGGTACTCGCCGCCCTCGCGGTATTGATAGTGTCCGCCAACAACCAGGTCGGTCTCGGAATCCGTCAACGGCCTGAATGCATACGCGTGCTTGAGTTGCGCTTCGCGCGCCAGCACGTCGAGGCCCACGCCCTCGATGCGCGAAGCGGTGTTGGCAAAGTAGGAATCGATAAGCGATTTGTTGAGGCCGACAGCTTCAAACACCTGCGCGCCGCGATAGCTTTGCAGCGTGCTGATGCCCATCTTGGAGAAGGTCTTCAACAGGCCCTTGTTGATGGCCTTGATGAAGTTCTTCTCGGCGTAATCGCCGGAGACTTTTTCCGGCATCAGCCCGCGGCGCTTGAGGTCGTGGAGCGTCTCGATGGCCAGGTAAGGGTTGATGGCGCTTGCACCGTAGCCAATGAGCAGGGCAAAGTGCATGACTTCGCGCGGCTCGCCGCTCTCGATGATGAGTGCAACCTGGGTGCGTGTCTTCTCGCGCACCAGGCGGTTGTGCACCGCGGCCATGGCCAGCAGGCTGGGGATGGGCGCGTAAGTCGGATCGACGCCGCGGTCGGAGAGAATCAGCAGCGTGTAGCCGGAAATGACTGCGTGCGCGGCGCGGGCGCTCAGGTCGTCGAGCGAGTGTTTCAGGCCGGCTTCGCCGTCTGCCGCGCGGAAGAGCGCAGGCAGCGTGGTGGCCAGCAAATCGCCGGAAGAGATGCGGCGCAGCTTTTCCAGATCCCGGTTGGTCAAGATGGGATGCGGCAGTTTGAGCGTGTGGCAGTTTTCCGGCGCCTCGTCCAGGATGTTGCGCTCGGTGCCGATGTAGCTGATCAGCGACATCACCAGTTCTTCGCGAATGGGATCGATGGGCGGATTGGTCACCTGCGCGAATAGCTGCTTGAAGTAATTGAAAAGCGGCTGCGGGCGGTCAGAGAGGCAGGCCAGCGGAACGTCGGTGCCCATGGAGCCGATCGGCTCCTCACCCTTCGCTCCCATGGGCCCGAGCAGGATGCGCAGGTCTTCTTCGCTGTATCCGTAGGCGCGTTGGCGGCGCAACAGTGTCTCAGGGTTCGAAGCGATGACGCGCGAAGGTTCGGGCAGATGGTCGAGCAGGACCTGCTGCTCCTTGAGCCATGCGGCGTAAGGCTGCCGCCCGGCAAGCTCCTTCTTGATCTCGGCGTCGGAGATGATGCGCTTCTGCACCGTATCCACCAGGAACATGCGGCCCGGCTGCAGGCGGCCCTTCTTGCGCACATCTTCGGCGGGCACATCGAGCACGCCGGCCTCTGAAGCGAGGACAACCAAATCATCCTTGGTGACGATGTAGCGGCCTGGCCTGAGGCCGTTGCGGTCGAGCGTGGCGCCAATGACCCTACCGTCAGTAAAGGCGATGGCGGCCGGTCCGTCCCAGGGCTCCATCAGCGAGGCGTGGTACTCGTAGAAGGCGCGCTTCTCCTCATCCATGTCAGGATTGCCCGACCAGGCTTCCGGAATGAGCATGGCCATGACGTGGGGCAGGGAACGGCCGGAGAGATAGAGAAACTCCGCGGCATTGTCGAGTGCAGCCGAGTCGCTGCCCTCGGGCGTAATCACCGGAAAGAGCTTGCCAATCTGGTCGCCGTGGAGTGGGCTCGCCAGCACGGACTGTCGCGCGGTCATCCAGCTCACGTTGCCGCGCACCGTGTTGATTTCGCCGTTGTGCGCCACGTAGCGATAAGGGTGGGCCAGCTTCCAGCTGGGAAAAGTATTTGTGGAGAAGCGCTGGTGCACCAGGCAGAGCGCGCTGGTGACCAGCGGGTTGGCCAGCTCGAAGTAAAACTTTTCAATCTGCGGGGCCAGCATGAGGCCCTTGTAGATGATGGTGCGGCAGGAAAGCGACGGGATGTAGAAGCTCTCCTTGTCTTCAATTTCCGAGGCAGCAATCTCGTTCTCGGTGCGGCGGCGCACGCGATAGAGGAGGCGCTCGAATGCGTCCTCGTCCAGCCCCTTGGGCCGGCCCACGAAAAGCTGCTCGATATAAGGCTGCGAGGCGCGCGCCTCGCGTCCGATTGCATCGCCGTTCACCGGCGTGTCGCGCCAGCCGAGCACAGTCAAGCCCTCTTCCCGCGCGATGCGCTCGAAAACTCCCTCGCACTGCAGACGGCTGTGCTTTTCCACAGGAAGAAAAACCATGGCGACGCCGTAACAACCCAATGCCGGCAGCCGTATTCCCAGCTCACCGCACTCGCGCGTGAAGAAGACGTGCGGAATCTGAATCAGGATTCCCGCGCCGTCGCCCGTCTCCGGGTCGCATCCCGCCGCGCCGCGATGCGTGAGGTTGATGAGCACCTCGAGACCCTTGCGAATAATGTCATGGCTCTTTTCACCGCGAATGCTGGCGACGAGCCCCATTCCGCAGGCATCGTGTTCATTCCGTGGATGATAGAGACCCTGCGGCCGGGGAAGATGGAGATGCGAATCCGATGTATGCATGCATGGCATCCTTACTCAATGAACTTTTCAGTGCGGACTACAGGTCGCGAGGTAAACAAACACGTGGCGATTTCCGTCGAGGAAACCATCCTGGTCATCAATGAATCGGCCTGCCGGGCAGGCCTGGGCCTCGAAGGGACGTAGCTGAATCTTTACTATATCGAAAAATCGATTTCTCTGTTGGGCTTCATTTCCTTGAGACGCCGGAATGCCAGCCTGATTGGGGTTGCCGGGCCCTTTTGGAGCCGCAATCGAGAGGCATTCGACTGCGCCTGAATGCAGATAACCCGCTGCTTCACAGGGATGTAGCTCAACGGTACTCCATGATGTGCATCAGGAATCGATGACCTATACTGTTGATTCGGAGAGAATGCATGCAGGATTCCATACTCGTCACGGGCGGGGCAGGTTTCATCGGTTCAAATTTCGTCTTGAGTTGGCTTGGCACGCGAGGAACCCCTGTCATCAATCTGGACCTGTTGACGTATGCGGGCAATGCAGAGAACCTCTCCGCGCTGCAGGGGAACGAGCGCCATCAGTTGATTCACGGCGATATCTGCGATGCGGAACTGGTTGGCTCTCTTCTGCGCAAGCATCAGCCCAGGGCTATCGTTCACTTTGCCGCGGAGAGCCATGTGGACCGGTCGATCGCCTCGCCCGAGGAGTTCATCCGCACCAATGTGCAGGGCACGTTTGTGCTTCTGGAGCAGGCCAAGACGTACTGGTCGGCGCTGAGCGACGCGGACCGCGGCAACTTTCGATTCCTGCACGTCTCCACGGACGAGGTGTACGGCACGCTCGGACCGCACGATCCGGCCTTCTGCGAGACCACGGCGTACGCGCCCAACAGCCCCTATGCGGCGTCGAAGGCGGCCTCGGACCACCTGGCGCGGGCCTACCACCACACCTGGGGTTTTCCCGTTCTCACCACCAATTGCTCCAATAACTATGGGCCGTTTCAGTTTCCTGAGAAGCTGATTCCGCTCATGATTCTTAACGCCCTTGGCGGTAAGCCCCTGCCCGTTTACGGCGACGGCATGAACGTCCGCGACTGGCTGTTTGTGGAAGACCACTGCGCGGCGATTCGGGCCGTGCTGGCAAACGGCCGCGTGGGAGAGACTTATAACATCGGCGGAAACAGCGAGCGCGCCAACATCGATGTGGTCAAGACGATCTGCGACCTGGTTGACGAAATGCGGCCCGGCTCAGCTGGAAGCTCGCGACGGGAACTTATTACTTACGTCAAAGACCGTCCAGGTCATGACCGCCGCTACGCCATCGATGCTTCAAAGCTATCCCGCGAGTTAGGCTGGCGGCCGGCGGCAGAGTTTGAAAGCGGCCTGCGCAAGACCGTGCGCTGGTATCTCGATAACTCAGCCTGGGTTGAACGTATTCGCACCGGGGCCTATCTCGACTGGATCAACAAGAACTATACGGAGCGGGTCGGGCTATGAAAGGGATCATCCTTGCCGGAGGCTCGGGCACGCGGCTTTATCCCGTAACTCATGTGGTCTCAAAGCAACTGCTGCCGGTGTATAACAAGCCGATGATTTATTACCCCCTCAGCACGCTAATGCTGGCCGGCTTGCGCGACATACTGATCATTTCAACGCCGCAGGACACTGGGCGATTTGCCGAACTGCTGGGCGACGGCCAGCGCTGGGGAATCAACATCGGCTACGCAGTTCAGCCAAGCCCCGACGGGTTGGCTCAGGCCTTCATCATCGGGAAAGACTTCATCGCCGGCGACGCGAGCGCGCTTGTCCTCGGAGACAATATCTTTTACGGACAGGGATTCTCGCGCCAGTTGCAGTCGGCCGCGGGGCTCAAACAAGGCGCCACGGTATTTGCCTATCCGGTCGAAGATCCACAGCGCTACGGTGTAGTCGAGTTCGATAAAGAGGGCCGCGCCATCAGCCTGGAAGAGAAGCCCAAAGCGCCCAAGTCGCGTTACGCGGTGACGGGGCTTTATTTCTACGATAGCGATGTGGTCAGCATCGCTTCATCGCTGAAGCCTTCGGCGCGCGGTGAACTGGAAATCACCGACCTGAACCGGCGATATCTTGAGGCGGGGAAGCTCAACGTGGAGATCATGAGCCGGGGCATGGCCTGGCTGGACACGGGTACCCACGAATCGCTTCTCGAAGCCGGCATGTTTGTGCACACCATCGAGCGGCGCCAGGGTTTGAGCATCGCCTGCCCCGAAGAGATTGCCTATCGGCTAGGCTTCATCACCGCCGAACAGTTGGAGGCGCTTGCCCAACCGGTGATCAAGAGCGGCTACGGGCAATATCTGCTGGCACTGCTGCGAGAGCCCCAATTTGCCTCCAGGGCCATCGAGTTATGAAGATTCGCGAGACGGAGTTACCCGGAGTTATCGTTCTCACATCGCCCGTCTACCGGGATTCCCGTGGAGTCTTCTGCGAGACGTTCAATTTGCGCAATTTCGAGGAGGCAGGACTGCCGTCGGTTTGGGTTCAGGATAACTTCTCTGTCTCCAGCAAGAACGTTCTGCGCGGAATCCACTACCAGATAACGCAGCCACAGGGAAAGCTGGTTCGTGTAACGCACGGAGCGGTTCTCGATGTTGCGATAGATATCCGGCGCAGTTCCGCAACGTTCGGCAAGCACTTCGCCATCGTACTGAATGCCGAGTCAGGCGAGATGTTATGGATTCCGCCTGGATTCGGTCATGCTTTTCTTGCACTAACCGATCAGGTTGGTTTCGCTTATAAGGTGACCGACTATTATTCACCCTCCGGAGAAAGAACCATCCTGTGGAACGATCCGGATCTTGCGATTCAATGGCCCATTGATCCGTCCGAAGCAATCGTGTCGGGGAAGGATTGCGCCGGCGCGCTGCTCAAGGATGCGGAGGTTTTCCCGTAAGCGCCGGAGACCGAGGCCAAATGCGCGTAGCGATCGATACCGGCGGAACCTTTACCGACTGCTTATTCATGGCTGACGGGCGGTTGCGCGTCCTCAAGCTGTTGTCGACCCCGCGCGACCCTTCGCAGGCGGTGCTTAGGGGGCTGAAGGAGATTGGCGGAAGCGCGTCGTTTGACGTGCGCCACGGCACCACCGTGGGAACCAACACCATGCTGGAGCGCACCGGGGCGCGCGTGGCTTTTGTCACCACGGCGGGATTCGAAGACACGATTGCCATCGGCCGCCAAACGCGCGCCAGCCTTTACGATTGGTTCGCCCCAATACCGGTGTGCCTGGTGCCCAGAGAGTTGCGCTTCGGAGTGCCGGAGCGGGTGAGCGCCGAGGGAGAGATTCTTCGGGCTCCATCGGATGAGGAACTAGCGGACCTAGTGGAGAAGGTGCGCGCAAGTGGTGCTGAGTCGGTGGCCATTTCGCTGCTCTTTGGGTTTGCCAATCCTCGAACCGAGCAGCGCGTCGAGGCGGCCTTCAAGAGCCTGGGCATCCCGGTTTCAGCGTCGCATCGGATTCTGCCCGAGTTCCGCGAGTACGAGCGCGCCTCCACGACGGTCGTCAACGCCTATCTGGCGCCGCGGATTGAGAGGTATCTTCAAACCCTGGAAGAGAGCGTCGCCGCGCAGCATCAGGGAGGGCGTCTCGACGTCATGCAGTCCTCGGGCGGCATTCTCCCGGCCCAAGCAGCAGCGCGCGAACCGGTGCGGACAGTCTTGTCAGGGCCGGCCGGAGGCGTCATAGGCGCCTGCAGAGTCGCGCGCTGGGCCGGCATCGAGCGCATCATCGGATTCGACATGGGCGGCACGTCCACGGATGTCTTTCTTGCCGATGCCACGGTCGGCGGAACGCGGCTCACCCGCGAGTCCGCCGTGGCTGGAGTACCGATCGGCGTGCCCATGCTCGACATTCATACCGCCGGTGCGGGCGGAGGTTCCATTGCACGCTTCGATGCCGGCGGAATGTTGCACGTGGGGCCGGAGTCGGCCGGAGCGGACCCAGGGCCGATCTGCTTCGGTCGTGGGACCAGGCCGACCGTCACCGATGCGAACCTGCTGCTGGGCCGCATGGACCCCAAAAGTTTTCTTGGCGGCGGTATGCAAATGGACCGGGATCGGGCCGGGCGCATCATGGACGAGCGGAAAGGCCCGCTCGCTACAGTCGAGGAATTCGCCGCCGGCATTGTGCGCGTGGTGGAGTCGGAGATGGAGAAAGCCATCCGCGTCATCTCCATCGAGCGCGGACACGACCCGCGCGACTTTACCCTGGTTGCGTTCGGCGGCGGCGGCCCGCTTCATGGCTGTTCGCTGGCCCGTGCGCTGCGCATTCCCACGGTGATGATTCCAGCCATGCCGGGCGCACTTTCGGCAGTGGGCATTCTGCTCGCCGATACGGTGCGGGACTACTCGCGCACCGTCATGCTGCCGGGAACCGCGATGGAACGGCTCGGCGGCTACTTCGCCGAATTGGAACAGCAAGGACGTACTGCGTTTGCCTCCGAAGGGCTTGAAGGGGCCGTCGAGCGCAGCATCGACGTTCGCTATGAACGCCAGGGTTACGACCTGAATGTGGGCTGGGACGAGTTATCTCCGCAGGCCGCGATCGATGCATTTCACCACCTCCACCATCAGCGTTATGGGTTTTCCGACCATACGCGGCCCATCGAGATCGTCAACCTGCGGTTACGCATGATCGCCAGAGGCGAACCTTACATCCCAACGCGCCACGATCCCGTGCCGGGCGACGGCCTCGCCGCATGCTACGCTGAGCGCGATGTGTTCTTCAATGACCGTTTCCTCAAAACGCGAATCTACAGCCGTGACAAACTAGTTGCCGGCGATGCGATTCAAGGGCCCGCGACGATCACCGAGTACACGGCTGCAACCTTGCTTCCGCCCGGCGACACGCTGCGTGTCGATGGCTACGGGAACCTCGTTATCTCCATTGCGATAGGAGGCCATGCGTGATTCCGATCGATCCTGTTGAACTTGCCATCTTTCAAAACGCAGTGCATTCCATTGCCGAAGAGATGGGCGCGGCCCTGCGGCGAACGGCGCTATCGCCCAACATCAAGGAGCGGCGCGACTATTCCTGCGCAATCTTTGACGGGCAGAGCCGGGTAATCGCCATGGGCGACCATATGCCTGTACACCTTGGGTCCATGCCAATGTCAGTGCAGGCAGCCGTGGCGGCCATTGCCTTCAGGCCGGGCGACATCGCCATCCTCAACGACCCCTACGCAGGTGGAACCCACTTGCCGGATATCACCATGGTGCTCCCCGTCTTTTTGCCTGGAGCGGCGGAGCCGGCCTTCTACGTCTCGAATCGCGCTCACCACGCCGATGTCGGAGGAAGATTCGCAGGCTCAATGGGGCCGGCGGAGGAGATCTATCAGGAGGGCATTCGAATTCCTCCGGTGCGCATTGTCCGTGGCGGGCAAGTGCAGCGCGAGATGCTCGACCTGATCCTGCTCAACGTGCGGACTCCCAGGGAACGCGCGGGCGACCTGGACGCGCAGATCGGCTCATGCCGGTTAGGCGAGCGGCGGATTCTCGAGGTAGCTGAAAAATATGGCGATTCGATGCTCAAGGCGATCGTCGATGAGCTGCTGGATTACTCCGAGCGGCTGGTGCGCGCGCAGTTGCGGACCATGCCTGCCGGCGAATTCAGCGCCGAGGACTGGCTGGACAACGATGGCGTAACCGATGAGCCGCGCCGGATCGCGGTGCGCCTGAAACTGGATCCCGAGGCGGGAGAGATCCACGTGGATTTCGCCGGCTCCTCGCCGCAGGTTGGCGGCAGCGTAAATGCGGTGCGCGCCATTACGCTCTCAGCGTGCTTTTATGTGCTCCGCTGCCTGCTCGACGAGGATGCGCCTGCCACCGCGGGAATTCTGCGCCCGCTTACGGTTGAGACTCCGGCCGGAAGCATCGTCGACGCGTTGCCTCCCGCAGCGGTGGCCGGGGGCAACGTGGAGACCTCGCAGCGCATTGTCGATGTGCTGCTGCGGGCGCTGGCCAAGGCGGTTCCAGGGCGCGTGCCGGCCGCCAGCGCGGGTACCATGAGCAATCTGACCATCGGCGGCGTTGACCCGCGCAGCGGCGAGCCCTTTACCTATTACGAGACGGTGGCGGGCGGCATGGGCGCGCGTCCCGGCTTCGATGGGATTTCCGGCGTCCAGACGCACATGACAAACTCCCAGAACACGCCTGTCGAAGCCCTCGAATATGCCTACCCATTCCGCGTGAGGCGCTATGCGTACCGGGATGGGTCGGGTGGCGACGGTCGGTTTCGCGGCGGCGACGGTCTCATCCGTGAAGTGGAGATGCTGACCCCCGTGCATTTGACGCTGCTGGCCGAGCGAAGGCGATTTCGCCCTTATGGATTGCACAGCGGGGAAGAAGGCGCCGCCGGCGCGGCATGGATGATCGATGCCGGCGGTGCTGAGGAAACCGAATTGCCTGGGAAATGCAGCCTTCGACTCGGCGCCGGGCAGGCCGTACGGATCGAAACTCCGGGAGGAGGCGGCTGGGGAGGAGTTTAAGAGCCGGAAACGGGCGAAAAGTGTTCGCGCTTCCAATTGTCAGGTAGCGTGGAGCAAGAAGATCGTGCAACCGGCCTCAAAATCGATCGAGAAGCACGGACAATCGGCAGAGGCGGCCGATCAGAATGCGCTGATCTCTCCGGTCGATGCAGGCCGGTCGATATGGGTCAGCATCGGCGGGTGCGCAAAGCCATTCTCGGATCCAGTTTTGCTCGGCACCACGATGCTGTCTTCATGCTCGATTGCCCAGGTCTGAAAGAGGCCGTCAACGATTGAGGTGTCCCAGCGGCGCAAAACGCTGTCGATAATCAGCTTGAGATCGGAGAGGAACGTGGCGTTGGCCATGTAGTCTTCGTCAAGCTGGTGTTTGGCGGGAAGCACAACCGAGTGGTAGAAGGGCTCCAAAAGATGCTTGGGAACACGGTCGAGGATCGATTCTTCACGAGCAAAAGCGATGGTCGCGGCGCCGGTGATCCCGGCCCGGCAGGGGACGTTGGAGAGGGCATGCGCAGGCAACTTGGGGCGAGGGCCGACCAGGCTCATGTGTCCTGCCAACACATTGAAGAGCTGAGGGACTTCATCCAATTTCCAGCGGCGAAGAAAGGGTCCGACAGGGGTAAAGAGCTGGTTGCACGTGGTGGAAACCGGCTGGTGAGCCCGGTCTGAATTGTGAATCATGGTACGGAATTTGAGGATGGTGAATACCCGCCCGTGGCGGCCCATTCGCCTTTGCAGAAAAAGTACCGGGCCGTAAGACGTGATACGCACCGCCAGTCCAACGAGCAGGAAGATAGGAATCAAGACAGGCAACATGGAGATGACACACGCACAATCGAAGAAGCGCTTGCCGCCCGATTGCGACCAACCGCTGAGACGCGTTTCGGGCCTTGATTTCGAGACAAGCAATAGCCTTTTAGAAACAGGAAGGCTGGGCTGTTTGTCGCCGGCTTCCGAAGCAATCCGATGCGAGGATGAATTCATCCTTGTCGATTCAGAGGTTGCTGGAACATACGACTTGGTGCTCACAATGACCCTCCACAAGAAAACAAACACGATCGGGTTATAAAGCGGCGAAATCAAACACAAGGAATCAGACAACAAAACTGTGCTTTGGTTACTGCACTGGATTCCCTGATTCCCGATTCGCGCGGGTTTGTACCGGATCCTTCTCTCTCTACAGGAGCCTTTGCATGAAGAGGCGGCGATCAGAAGAGCAACTGAATTGTGACAGCTGGAGGTCAAACAAGAGTGCATCTGCCCGTTTATCGTGATAAATCATTTGACAGTGCATATACGAAAAGTCTAGCAGATTGAAGTCATGAGATGGGGAAAAATTGATTTACTGCATCGGATTCGCGTCATTTCATTGGACCCGGCAAACAGGCTTATTTATAGATGAATCAACAGCGGCTGCTCGTTGCTTCATGAATGCGGAAATGCTTCGACGGGCATGAAGCAACCTTGCCATTTTCCGGCGCCAACTGCCTCCCTGGCGTGCCTCAGGCCAATAGGGGCAGTCAACCAGAAGCACCGGATGGAAGGATTTAGACCCCTGTTGGGCACGGTGATCCGGCAATAAATTACCATAGTAACTTATTTAGTGATGAGAATAATAATATCGATATAATTACATCGTTTGGCGATCGTTGGAAACTCGATTTATGAAGTGAGAAATGCGAGCACCCGGCTGATTCAGCCTGCTTGCCGACGAGCCTGAATTCACAGGTTGGTCCGCCTTGCCCTCTCTCACGCCCAGGCGTTGTTCCCCGAGGGGAACTCGCGCCATGTCTGGAAGATGGCGGACAGCACATGGTAGACTTTGACATATGAATCGAGGCCGGTGGGGAATGGTTATTGGAGTTTGCGATACCCGTTTTGCCGCAGATCGGTTCGCTGGCCGGCTTCGTAAGACCAGGCAAATTGGACTCTTTATCCTGGCAGGTTTTCTCGCCACGGCAGGTTACTCCCAAAATACAAATCCAGCTGCAACTCAATCACCCTCGGCACAGGACTGCTCCGACCCGTTATTGGCCGGCGCGGCCGAATGTTCTGGGCAGAATCAGCAACAAGTCAATCCGATTGCAACCCCTCAACAGCGCCAGACGCCGTCGCCGGCGAACGGGAATTATTCAGACATCGAGCAACTGTCGCGGCAGCCCGGCACGCGAAATCAGAGCCAGCAACAAGTACTTCCTCCCGAGCCGCCGACCGAATTTCAGAATTTTGTCACATCGACTACCGGTCAAAGTCTGCCTATTTATGGAGCGAAGCTCTTCGGCCCTGTTCCTTCCACTTTTGCGCCGCTCGACATGGCTCCTGTGCCACCCGATTACGTCATTGGCCCAAACGATGTGCTGCGCATTCGCGTGTGGGGCCAGGTCAATTTCCAGGCTGATGTGCGCGTCGACCGTTCCGGCGACATATTTCTTCAGCAGGTTGGCCCGGTGCATGTGGCGGGTTTGCCTTCTTCGGAGCTCGACGGGCACCTGCGAAGCGCAATTGGTCGTGTCTACCACAACTTCGATTTGACCGTTGACTTGGGTCAAATTCGAGCCATCCAAGTATATATTTCCGGAGAAGCACGCCGTCCGGGCGTATACACCGTGAGTTCGCTAAGCACACTGGTAGACGCGCTGTTCTCCAGCGGCGGGCCCTCGGTGCAGGGTTCATTACGCCACATCCAACTGCGCCGCGGCAGTAAGGTGATTACCGATTTCGACTTGTATAACTTGCTTATCGATGGAGACAAGTCAAAAGATGTGAAGCTCGAATCCGGCGACGTGATCTTCATCCCTCCGGTGGGGGCGCAGGCCGCGGTTACCGGCAGCGTCAGGAATCCGGCAATCTACGAGTTGCTTGACGGCGAATCGCTCGCCGCTCTTCTAGCCAACGCCGGAGGGGTCTCGACCGTCGCCTCCGGAGCCCGCATCTCCATCGAGCGCATCGATGAGCATCGCGACAGGCAGGCGATGGAAGTAGCCGACGACGCCAACGGACTTGCCTCCGGGGTGGCTGACGGCGACCTGGTGCGGGTCTACTCCATCCTGCCGAAGTACCAGAAGACCGTGATTCTGCGTGGGAACACTGCAAACCCCGGCCGTTTCGCCTGGCACGCGGGGATGCATGTGAGCGACCTGATTCCCGACAAGGATTCGCTGATCACGCGCAATTACTGGTGGCGGCGGGCGCGGCTGGGATTGCCGGCGCCGGAAGAGTTGGACGCGCCAACTCCTCCTGTCTGGCATATTGGCCAGAATCAGGAGATAACGCCCTACCAGAATCCGGCCCAGTTTCTGAATCAGGGCCAGTACCTCTACCCATACCAGAATCAGAACCAGAACCAATTCCCCTCCCAGAATCAAAATCAGGGGCAGAATCAGAACCCGCTGCAGTATCCCTTTATCTACCAGAATCAAAATCAGGATCCGAACCTCAATCAGAATCAGGATCCGAATCAATCTCCCAATCAGTACCCGAACCAATTTCAGAACCAGAATCCCAACGCGCAACAACGGACGGGCGGTTCATCGCTGGCAGCCGCGGAGAGCGCCTCCGCAGCCTCTCGAGGCTTCAACTTCGGGCCAAGGAACGTGATTCGCGAACTGGCCCCGGAGATCGACTGGGACTATGCCGTGATTGAACGGCTGGAATCGGACACACTGAAATCGGTGGTCATTCCGTTCGATCTTGGCAAACTGGTGCTGCAGCACGATGCATCTCAGGATCTTGAATTGCAGGCGGGAGATGTCGTCTCCGTCTTCTCACAGGCCGATTTCCGAGTGCCCATCGCACACCAGAGCAAGCAGGTGAAGCTGGACGGAGAATTTGCCCATGCGGGCGTTTATACAGCCCAGCCGGGCGAGACGTTGCGCCATCTGGTGGACCGCTCCGGCGGACTTACCCCAAACGCTTATCTCTACGGGTCGGAGTTCACGCGTGAATCGACGCGTGCCGTGCAGCAGGCACGAATCGACGAGTACGTGCAGAGCCTTGGCATTCAAATCCAGAGGGGCAACCTGGCCTTGGCGGCATCTTCGGTCAGTTCGGCTTCAGACCTGGCCAGCGGCGCGGCTGCACAGACCAACGAGCAGGATTTACTGACAAGTTTGCGCCAGATCCGCGCCACCGGCCGGATTGTTCTGCGGTTTATGCCGGACAGCCAGGTCCTCAACACCATCCCCGACGTTCCGTTGGAAGATGGAGACAGCTTCCTGGTGCCACCGGTTCCTGCCAGCGTCAACGTGGTTGGGGCGGTCTACGATCAGAACTCCTTCCTGTTTGTACGCGGTGCAAGGGTAGGAACCTACCTTCGCTATGCCGGCGGCGCAGACCGGGACGGAGATCGCAAGCATGAGTTCATCATTCGCGCCAACGGCGATGTTGTGAGCTACGACAGAGACAAAGGCGTATGGGGAAGCGACTTCAATAACCTGCGCATAAATCCGGGAGATACGGTTGTAGTTCCGGAGAAGACATTCAGGCCGTCTGGGTTGCGCGCCTTTATCGACTGGTCGCAGCTCTTCTCGCAATTCGCGCTGGGCGCGGCGGCGTTGAGCATTCTCAAGTAGACGGATACCGATGATGCTCTTTGCGGGTGCAGGTTGGATTGTTGGCGAGTTTGCAAGTCTGACAGGAAGCGATGACGACTGAAATGCCAATTTCCGAAGCAAATGAGAGCGTCGATGCTCCCCTCGCCGGACGCGCCGCTGAGAATGGAGGATCGCAGCCGGACGATACGTCGCTGCTCGATCTCCTTGTCATCCTTGCAGGACGAAAGCGGGTTATTCTTCTAGTCACCGCGACATTTACGGTACTGGCCATCCTGGTATCTCTGCTGCTGCCTTTCAGATATACCGCAACTGTCACTATTCTTCCGCCGCAGCAGAACTCTTCCATGGGCTCCTTGTTGGCTGCACAGCTCGGCAACCTGGGCAATGTTGCCGCGCTCGCAGGCGGAAGTCTTGGACTTAAAAACCCAAACGACATGTACGTGGCCATGCTGCAAAGCCGCGCCGTTGAAGACGCGATGGTGCAGCACTTCGATCTGATGCGCGAATACAGGACGCGGTATCTCTCCGATACGCGCAAGGCGTTCGAAGCACATGCCATGATCGACGGCAGCGGCAAAGATGGCTTGATCCATATCTCATTCGAGGATCGCGATCCGAAACGCGCCGCGGAGATTGCCAACGCTTACGTCGACCAGTTTCGCAACCTGTCGCAGAATCTGGCCATCACGGAGGCGGCGCAGCGCAGGGTCTTCTTTCAACGCGAACTTGAAAAATCGAAGAATGACCTTGCCGATGCCGAAGAGGCGCTGAAGCAGACGGAGCAGAAAACGGGCCTCATCCAGCTTGATAGCCAGGCGCGCGCATTGATTGAGTCTGCGGCGACGTTGCGCGCGGAGATCAGCGCCAGGGAGGTGCAGATACAAGGAATGCAGACGTATGCCACGGGAGAGAACGCCCAACTGGTCCAGGCGCAGAGAGAACTAGATGGCTTGCGCGCACAGTTGGCAAAGCTTGGGGGCTCGACTGAAGGCGACAGCAACGAGCTCATGGTTCCAAAGGGCTTGGTTCCGGAGGCGGGCTTGGAATACGGCCGCAAGCTTCGAGACGTCAAGTATTACGAGACGATCTTCGATATCCTTGCGCGCCAGTTCGAAGTTGCCAAGCTCGACGAAGCCAGGGAGGGTTCGGTCATTCAGGTTGTCGATCCTGCAGTCGTACCGGACCGAAGATCGTTTCCCAAGCGCGGCTTGATCGTGGTGAGCGCGACAGTGGTTGGCATTTTTACGGGGGTTTTGATTGCCTTGCTGCAAGCCAGCTTTACGCATATGAACAGCGACCCTCGCACCAGGGCCAAACTTTCATTCCTCCGCAGCGGTCTGGCCATCAAGAGGTCGAAACCACCCTCCCCCGGCTTGTCCGGAAAGCCTTGATGGACGCGGCGGTTCATTATCTGAACAAGAGGACAAATACGGATGAAAGGACGCAGTGTGTATGAGTGCCGCGGACGGGCAAGAAGAGGATCATCCGATATCGAACGGAACGCAATCGATGCCTGCCGCGCAGGTTGAAATCGCGGTTCCTCAAGGATCGGCAGCTACCTTCGCGCGCAATTCGGTTCTGAGCACGGGACGCGTTCTTGTAACCGCACTGATCGCAGTCATCCTTCCTGCTTACCTCACGCACAGGTTGCCGGTTGTCACCTATGCCGCGTGGGTGTTGATTCTGCAGGTGAGCGCCTACGTCGCTTATCTTGATTTCGGCATACAGAGCGGCATTTCAAAGTATGTGGCCGAATACGAAGCAAGGAACGATAAAGCCGGCTCGAGCATGCGAGCCAGCGCGGGCTTGGCGCTCATGCTGGTTGCCAGCGCGTTCGGCGCCGTGTTGACGTTGATTCTTGCCTGGCAGGTGCCGCGCTTGTTTAGCCAGATGCCCGCATCGCTCTATCGCGATGTCCGAATCAGCATTATCTTCGTCGGAATCTCGGTATCGTTCGGGCTGCTCTGCTCCATTTTCTCTTCTATTTTTTTCGGCCTGCAGCGTTTTACGGTGCCGATCGTTCTCACCATCGTCAACCGCATTTTCTACACCGCGGTCGTGATTGCGGCAGTGGCGTTTCATCGGAGCCTGGCGGTAATGGGTGCTCTGGTCGCCGGGGTAAACATCGGCACCGGGCTGCTGCAGTTTGAGGCCTGGCGCAGGCTGGCCAGAACAGTTCGCTTGAGCCTGCACGGGTTGGACATGGTCGTCGTCAGGAAGATGCTCCTCTATTGCTCTTCGCTGGCTATCTGGACTGCTGGAATGCTCTGCATAAGCGGCCTGGATGTCACCATCGTGGGCAAGTACGATTTCGGCCAGACCGCCTTTTATGCCACCGCAGTTCTTCCCACCAATCTCCTCACAGCGATCATCGGCGCGGCATTTGCACCGCTGATGCCAACGGCCTCGGCTCTCAACGTTCACCGCAGCCCTGTTGAGATGGGCGCGGTGCTTGCCCGGGCGACGCGTTATGCTACAGCCCTTCTGCTCGCAACCGGAATCCCCCTTTTGGTAGCAGGCTATTGGATACTGCGGATCTGGGTCGGACCCACTTATGCAGTGCATAGCATTCAGTTCCTGCGCATCCTGGTGATTGCGAATATTCTTCGCAACATGGGCATGCCTTACGCAGCCATGCTGGTAGCTACGGAAAGCCAGAAGATCGGCATTGCCGGCGCGGTTGCAGAAGCGGCAGTCAATGTGGCTTGCAGCATTTATCTGGTGCGCCACATCGGGGCGATTGGGGTGGCGTATGGGACACTCATTGGTTCCTTCGTTAGCATCGGCATGCACTTTACCGTCAACATGCACTACACCAAGGCCAAGTTCGCCGTCTCCCGGCTAAGGCTCATCATGGCTGGGATAGTTCGTCCTACGCTGATTGCAATTCCCTCCCTTTTCCTGGTGCGTTCCTGGTGGTCCGATTCACCGCCAGCCATCAATTTGCAATCATGGCTTGCGTGGGCCCTCTGTACTTCAATGCTTGTGTGGTTCGCCGCGTTGAATACGGAAGAACGGGGCGCGCTGATACGGCTGGCCGGCATGCTTCCTCAACGCACTCACAAGTTATAATGAGCCGAGCCCGCTCACGGGCCGTTGAGTCTCATCAGGAGAGAATTCTTAATGAATCTAAGCTTTGAGCCCGCTTATTGGGAGTCGATAATAAGCGGCCTGGTCAAGCCGAAGATCGATGTCATTCCATATATTCCAAAACATCGTGTGCCTCCAGCCCGGCGGTTGGAAGTTATCTCTGCGTGGGAAGGCATCCAGAATATTCTTTCCGATCTTATTGACCGGTTTCGCACCGATACGGGTCGCAGTCTCGAATTCGGCGTGGAGTTTGGGTTTTCTACGGTGGCCTTATCTTCCTACTTCGATTCGGTTGTTGGGGTCGATATTTTTTGCGGAGACAAACACACGACCAATAAGCAGGATATATATAACGAAACGTTGGACAGGATGTCTCCTTATCCAAACATCGAATTGATCCGCTGCGATTACCGGGACTTCATTCAGGTTGACCATGGTTCGTTCGGTCTTATCCATGTCGACAATGTGCACACGTTCGCGGATACATTTGCTTGCGGATTGTGGGGCGCCAAGCATTCTAGATGCGCCATATTTCACGATACAGAATCATTCCCGCAGGTAAGGCGGCCGTCGCGGAAATCGCCCGGGCTACTGGCAAGAGGTTCTATAACTTCCAGGAGAGCTATGGACTCGGAATTCTGGTTTGAGACGAGGGGCGCGGCGACAGGCGATTTGATCTTCGCATGTTCGTGAGTCACTATGCGGAGCCTAAGCGAACGAGGCAAGTGAATTTACGAAGCGGGATCTGAGCAGGTCTGGAGAGATCGTCCGATGCATGAATACAGCGTTTGCGCGGTGATTGTCTCCTATAATCCCGGCGCAGCGCTGGTTGAAAATGTTGCCGCGTTGTCTTCCCAGGTTGCGAGGCTGGTAATCGTGGATAACGGCTCCGGCGAGGACTCAAAGTCCTACATCGATGAGGCGCAGCGTGTATATGGCTGTGAGATTATCTGGAACGGCTGTAACCTTGGCATTGCAGCAGCTCTCAATGCAGGCATTTGTTATGCGGAGTCGCAAAAGTGCGATTGGGTTGCGCTGTTCGACCAGGATAGCCAAGTGCAGGGCGCCTTTGTTGCTCCGATGCTGAGCGCATACGAAGCGTATGCGCGCCCTGAAAAGATCGCAATTGTCGCTCCCCGGTACGTCGATCGCGATTCGCTTATGCCGATGCTTCCGATGGTCTCCCGCTCGGGCGTGACTCTAGCCACTATGACTTCCGGCAGCATGATTCCCATTAGAATATTTCATGCCTGCGGCCTCTTTGACGAGTCGTTCTTTATAGACTATGTGGACCATGAGTTTTGCCTGCGTGTGCGAAGCATGGGCTTCGTAATCGTGCAGGCGGAGATGGGCGTGCTTCTGCACTCTCTTGGAGCGATGACTGTGCACAGGCTATTCGGAAAGAAGATCGTCACCACAAATCACCGCGCTGCGCGCCGCTACTATATAACTCGCAACCGGATCTGGCTCTATAGAAAATACTTGTGGAGGGACTTTCTCTGGACGCGAACAGACGCGCTCGGCATGCTGGAGGAAGTGGTAAAGATTCTTTTTGTGGAGCGAGGCCGCCCTGCGAAGCTGCGCAACATTCTTCTTGGGACTTTCGATGCCTTCAGGGGCGCAATGGGAAACAGAATGCCCCTCTAAGGAACCTCTGCGGAAGTTTCTCGGTGAAGCAAACATTCCCTCAGGGGCTAAAGCCCGCGTTCATTTTGCTGCCTTTACGGCGCGACTGAAGTCGTGCCTTTCAAAACGGCGACTTGATCATGGGTTCTCTAAGCCGCTTGTTCCCGCATCCTCGGCGTTAGCCGCTGCTCGCCATCTGCGGTGCGGCAGAGCGGCGTGTGCGATTTCCGGTCGGCGCATCCAGGTCCTTTAATCGGAATGAAGACTTGTTGCCCACAGGATGTACCGCTTCATTCCATACGGCGCAAACCGCCAATAACCCTGTGGAACTTATGAGGAGCGGGTTCGATGCGGATATCGCCAGATAGGCCATGTATGCAAGGGCCATAGGCCATGCACCCTTCGCTCCGAGCAGGTATCCCATCCAAACCAATCCTGCGCACAAAAGAACTGTGACAGGAATTCCGAAGAGACGCACCATTTCGATGTAGGTCAATTCGCTGGTGGTCGTCCAATCCTGGTAACCTTCACTGTAAAACCCGCTATTTGCACCCTCACCCCAGAGCAGGACTGGCAACTTTGCGGAGAATTCCTCTTCATAGGAGCGGATATGAGCTAACTTTACTCCGTTCGAGGATTCCTGTTTATCAAAAGCCTTAGGTACGATGGTTGCGGATGCAACGGCGATGCCCAAAGCCGCAAGGGCCATCGCTCCTTGCCATCCTGCCGTGCGCCGCACGCGAACCAGCGTGATCGTGCCAAGCACAAACAAGGCTGCGAGAGCATTTGCGCGGGTTCCAGAGACCAGCAGCGCCGCGCTGTAAACGAGGGTCATGCAGAATGCATGCCAGCGGCCTGAAAGTGGCTGAAAAAAGCGCGAAGCATAGTACGCCAGGGGAAAGATCATCAGGGGAGAAGTCTTGTAGTAAAACATCCCGAGCCCAATGCCGAACGAATCTCGCGAGACGGTAATAACCGCGTTCTGTTTTGCAATCGTAAACTCATACACGCCGAGGAACACTACAGGCGAGAAACGATGGATGACCGCCATCGCCAAGGTGACCAAGGCCACCACCAGGCTCATTCGCATCATAAGCGACAACAGGTCGATATCTTCGCTGATCAACATCGGCAATAAGAGAAGAAAAAGGAAGCTTTTCAAAAGCGCCAGTGGGGCATCGCCGCTATGCACGGTGGAATTCAAAATTCCGATGGCGGTGAAGGCCGCGGGAAGCACGATTCCAACAGCAAGCGTCAGGATCCAAACGGTGAGCGAAACGGTGGGACCCGTGATTCCTCGGCGAAATGACCAGACCAGCATGACGGCGATAAAAAAGGGCGCTTTCAAATGCAGAATCTGGTCGGCCGGGTCAAGGAGAGAGACGAAGACCAAACCTATCAAAGCCAATAACAAAAGTCGACGGGAAAGCGTTGCCGCGGCCGGTTGCGTGAACTCTGCTGTTCGCATCATGCCAGCGCATCCTTGATCATGCTGAGATACCCCTGCGCATAGAGCTTATAAGCGGAGGACTGGACCGCTATGCGAAGAAATCGAAGAACGCGATTGGCCGACAATTCCGCCCGGAACTGCGAGTGTCTGCGTTTCGCTTCAATCCTCTCACATTCCTCCGGGCTGCAAACGTCTCGGTGTGACTGGACATAATCATGGAGCACTTCGAATTGTCGCTCCTGCTGCCGATATAGCGCTGTGCCCGTCTCCCTCGAACGACGCAATCGATCGGCCCATGAGCGGCCCACAACGCCTACCTGCTGCGCTCCATGGATGCGATAGCGAATCAGCGGCTGAGAAATCGCAACCAGGCGCGAGTGCAGCACAATCATCCATGCAATCCAGCCATCGTGCACCCATTCCTCGGGAACCGGGATGAGGATCTCACGCAGTTCTGCTCGAAACATCAGCGCCGCGCCCGTGACCAGGTTTCGCCTTAACAACTCCGAAATCGCATGGTCTCTTGCCCGGGAATTAAAAACAGTGTCCGGCTCCTCAAAAAGATTCAATCCCCACAAGGTGTCGCCCGTGAGCCGGGAGTTTTCATCCATCAGGACTGCGTCGGAGAATATTCCGCCCGCGGAATGATGGCGGAGAGCGCGCGCCATCGAATCGAGCTTCTGTGGGCTCCACCAGTCATCCTGATCGCAAAGCGCAATATAATCCCCGCGGCACAGACGAATGGCCTGTTCAAAGTTTTTCGTCGAGCCCAGGTTTTTTTCGTTCTTGATGACTCTGACCGGGAAATCCACCCGGGAAGCAAATTCCTCGAGCATCGCAACGGATTCATCGCGCGACCCATCGTCGCATGCCACGAGTTCGGCCGGCTTTCTTGTCTGTGCCGCAATGCTCGCCAACTGCTCGCGAAGGTAGAGCGCCCCGTTGTATGTACAAAGCGCTATCGAAATTGAGTTATCGCCCGCTTCGCCTTGTTCAAGTGGCTTCGTCATCGAAATCTCCGCAAGCGCCCGAAGCAGGATGATTCCCAGTTCACCGCATGACAGGGACCGGTTGCGCAGCAGGAAACGGAACAATTCAGTCCAGGTTCAGCTCAAACCACCTCAGCGGCGTGTGGGCCATTGTTGATATTATCTCATCAACAGTTTATCGAAATGCCGATCTGCACTTGCGCTGTGCTCGAAGAGTTCAGGAGCCTTGAATGCCCCCAGGAGATCATGGTCAACCTGAGCGTCAACGTCCGCTGGTCTCTGTGTGCATGGCAACCTACAATGGCGAGCGATTTCTGGCCGAGCAGCTTTCCTCCATACTCAGTCAAGTGTCTGACATAGACGAGATTGTCATCGTCGACGATGCCTCATGCGACCGCACGATCTCGATTGTCAACGGCTTTCGCGATCAACGCGTGCGACTTTTCCTTCAGGAGCGCAATCAAGGCGTTGTGAAGACATTTGAATCCGCCCTTCGCGAAGCCGTGGGTGAGATTATCTTCCTGGCGGATCAGGATGACGTATGGCGAGCAGACAAGGTCTCGAATGTGATGGCATTGTTCTCGACCCACCCCGATGTCTCGCTGGTAGTAAGCGACTACGCGACCATCGATGCGGGAGGAAACACAGTTCGCGAATCGCGATTCAAGTCGGAGCGATTTTATCCGGGTGTGCTTCGCACGCTTTTGCGGAACCAGTATCGAGGCTGTGCCATGGCATTTCGCCGTTCGATCCTGAGTTATTGTCTTCCGTTTCCGACGGATATACCGATGCATGATATGTGGATCGGTATCATCAGCCAGTTTGCCGGCGAGGTTGCGCTGATCAATGAGCCGCTGGTGAACTACCGCCGTCACGATCGAAACGAATCACCGGCGACACACGCGCCTTTGCTGCAGATGCTTCGCTGGCGTTGGGCGCTGGTGAAGAATCTGGCCCTGTTTCTGGCGCGAACGAGGCTGCAGAAAAGCTAGCGGCCATGCAACAGGGCCGCGCCTCGATGTTTACGCATTTCGTCTTTCAGCCAATTATGCCCGGCTTGATACGCCGCCAGGATCGCTGCGCCAAAACAGATCGTGAAAAGCAATTTTCCAAACAGGAGCAGACGCCCAAACCCGCAACAGGCTCTTCAAATGGAACCAGGAATAACGTATGGATCTATGACTGGACCGCTGCGCATCATGCACAACGGATGCCGATTTTTCCTGAAGAAGCCGATGACCTTTGAGGTAAAGCCGTGCGCAGAAATCATAGTCTTCGCAGTACAGGAAATAGCGGTCATCGAACCCGTTGATTTCGGCGAATGAATCCGAACGTATCAGGTAAAACATGCCGGCATACCAGCGGAATCCATTGCTGCCGACGGTCGCGGAAGATCTGAGCTTGTTGCCGAGACGGCGGATCACGGACCATGGAGTCAGGTTGGCCCGTTCAGAATCCTCCAACTGCCCCTGGGAATTCTGCACCACAGGTGCGACCAAGGCGATGCGCCTGTCGAGTGCCGCGCGCGAAATCAGGGTGGCAAAAACATCGTCCGTTATGCGAAGGTCAGGGTTAAGTACCGCGAACCATGGGGTTGCGCAGTGCTCGAATGCTTGATTTTGGTTGGCGGCGAATCCCTTGGGGAGGGTATTGCGAATGACTCGGATTCGCAGATTTGGAAACGGACTCGGGTCGAGCAGTTCGCCGGGCGAGTTAAGGGTGACGATGGTTGCTACCCCCTCGCAGCTGGGCAGGCAATTCAAGTCATTAAGAAGGCGAACCAGGAGCGGACCATGGCCATGACTCACGATGGTTATCGTAACGAGATCACGACATCCGGTCATACGTCTGCGTCTCCCCATCTCTTGCCTGATACACATTGAATGTTATAGGAGAAGGCCGGCACCCAGAGTCGTCCAGTGTTCCGGGAGTCTGGCGCGTGATGCTTTGCAATCATCGGGCTCCAATCTTCGACGAGCTATGAATGCCAGGTTTTGTCTTTGGAGTGGCAGAGTTGCTCAAGGTTACAGCGCTCGCATTTGGGTTTGCGGGCGATGCAGACCTGGCGGCCGTGGTGGATGAGCTGGTGGCTGAAGGCGATCCAATGGTCTTGCGGGATGACGCGCATCAGGTCCTGTTCGACTTTGGGAGCGGTGTCGGCCTTGGTGAGCGAGAGGCGATGGGCGATGCGGAAGACGTGCGTGTCGACAACGACGCCTTCGGCTTTCTTGAAGCTGACACCGAGGACGACGTTGGCGGTCTTGCGGGCGGCGCCGGGAATGGTGACGAGTTCGGCGAGCGTCTGCGGGACTTGGCCGTTGAAATCGCTGACGATCTTCTGCGCAGCTCCCTTGATGGATTTGGCTTTGTTGCGAAAGAAGCCGGTGGTGCGGATGAGGGCTTCGAGGTCGGGCAACCCAGCCTTGGCCATTGCTGCCGGGGTAGGGAAGCGCTTGAATAGCTCTGGGGTCACCATGTTTACGCGGACGTCTGTGCATTGCGCGGAGAGGATAGTCGCGACCAGCAGTTCCCATGGCGACTTGTGATGCAGGGCACACTCGGCGTTGGGGTAAGCTTCGTCAAGGCCTTTGAGAATGGCGGCGATGCGCTCGGGGGCGAGGTCGCGATTGGTTTTGCGGGCCGGCTTCGGCTTGGCGGCGGGCTTCGTTGATGTCTTGGGCATGGGTTGAGGCTCACAGTCTCACAGGCGATTCGGACGATTGGTGTTGCGCGGTTCGTTGTTGCAAGTCATTTTGTATCTGTTTGATACGAGTGAGGTCTTGGTTTTTCCGGGGCTAATTTGCCGGAGTTTTTTATTTCGTTTTCAGATTGATCAGCCATTTTCATTCTCGCCCGTTACTTCCCGGTACGGGGGGTAGGAGGCAGTCACGCAGTGTCGGCCGTTGAAAGCCGGCAGCGGTCGGTGTGGATTCGGTGGCATATCTGGAATTCTAGCGAAAGCCGGGAAATATTCTGCAAATTGATGGTGGAAGCTCTTGGGCGCATGTGGCTGGGATGGAGAGGGTTGTGTGCGGATGGATGGGATTTGTCGTTTTTTACTCTTGACACGATGAAACCCTGATTCCGACCCGGAGGGTACCCCGGTTATTTGTGGAGGAGGACTGAAGCTACCGGAGGATTGACAGGCCGTTGTCTGGAAAGGACAGAAGATGGAACTTCCTGACCTTGCTTGTGAGCAGCAAAGCGATAACCAACAAGGGCGGCGCGCAGAAATAGAGCGGGTGCGCGATGAGAAATAACATCAAGCATGTCAATCCATCCCCGAAAACTCCGGCGTACCATCCATATTTCTTCCCTTTCCATAGGCCAAGCGTCGAGACAATACTGACGGCCACGAAGGGGCCAAAGACAATGCTGGAGAGTATCAAAGAGTTCGGAAAAACACCCCACCCCGCCCAAGCTCCCCACACGCAGAGGCAAGCAAAAGCCACAATGGTCTGCGCGCCTGCGGCTATTACTACGTATACCGGAAGTCGAGTCCTAATCATGTTCTTCTCAATCAGTGCCCTCATCGTGAATTTATCTCTTCAGGCTCCGCTCACCCAACCCGGGAGTCTTTTAATCGGCAGCGCTGACTTCGTCGCAGTGCATCTAGCGATTCATGTGAGCAGCCGGGCTCGCTTGCTTTGCGACCTTAGTAAGGACACAGCCTGTTTGTCGAAGCTGACAAACTCTTCGGCTCCTAGCCATTCACCTTCGTAAGCAATGGCCCCGTCGGCAAAGTCGCCTCCGTTTTGGAGAAACTCCAATCCCGCCTCGACAGCTGGTCGGTTTGAAACTACGTTCTCGCTGTCTATCAGCGCACGAATGGAGTGAGCCACCTCCGCAGCGGGCCGTTTGTATCCTTGACGCAAGACCCACACGAATTCGCAAAGGACGGCCACGGGTATGGCGACGAGTTCGGCGCGTTGGAGCACCTTTCCCGCTATCGGTGACTGACGAGGATCGTCATGGAGCGCATCGCGCAATAGCACGTTCGTGTCAGCGACGATCTTCAACGTTTACCCGCCCAGGCGTCTTCAGTAATCTTCTTGATCTGCTCAATGGTGAGCCTGGGTGTGCCCTTTTTGGCCAAACTCCCGCTGAATTCGGCAATCGAGTGCTTTGGCGCCGCAGCCCCAACCACGATTCGCCCGTCCGGCAGTTTGTCTACCTCAACCTTCTGGCCGGGCGAAACGTTCATGTGCCGGAGAAGCTCCTGCTTTAACGTGATCTGGCCCTTTGCGGTAATGGTAAGCGTAGGCATAGACCCCCTCTCGATTCCATTGTAAGGTAAAAATACCTTACCGCGCAATTGAAGGGGCCGACCCCAAAAAGTCCTGTTTTCTTCGAGAAGGCCCGAAAGGCATCCCGCAGGGGCTGAAGCCCACGTCCATCTTGCAGCAGCTTTCGGCACGACTAAGGTCGTGCCCTTTCAAAACGTGGGCTCATCAAGCGGTCTCTCTCAGTCTTCCGGCGAGCCAACTGCCGAGCTTCTCGATGGGCAGGCGGATGCCGAGGAAGAACTGGCCAAAGAGGGCGTAGACGGCGCTGACTTCGTCGAAGCGCATTTCGTAGATCAGCTTCTTGAAGACGACGGGGTCGTCGGCGAAGAGGTCTACGCCCCACTCCCAGTCGTCCATTCCAATGGAGCCGGAGATAATTTGCTTGACGACGTCTCCGTAGCGGCGGCCAATGAGGCCGTGCTCATGCATCATGCGCTGGCGCTCGGAGAAGGGAACGGTATACCAATTCTTGTTTTCGGCGCGCTTGCGGTCCATGGGGTAGAAGGTGAGGTATTTGGCGTCGGGGATGGCGGGGAAGAGGCGGGGGGCCATGGCGGCGGAGGCGCGCTCGAGGCTTGCCGTGACTTCCGCGTTGAATTCAGGCGAGCCGGGCTCGAAGCCCTTGGCGCTGGCCGCTTCCCAGGTTTTGCGGCTGGACTCGTAGAGGCCGAGTTCAACGACGGAAACGTAGGAGTGGGAAGACGAGAGGTAGTCGTAAATCTCCAACTGGGCGAGCGAGAGTTCGACCTGATTGAGGGCTTCGAAGGAGTCGCGAAAATGGATGAGGATCAGGTCGCCTTTGTGGCCGAGCTGGGAGAAGAGCGCAGTGCGGACGGGGCCGTTTACGGCTTGGCGTTCGAGTGCGGTTAGCGCTTCAACGGCCTGCGCGGCGATGCGGTCGCGCTGGCCCTGCTGGAGGGCACGCCACGATTTCCAATCGAAGCGGAAGAACTGGTGGAGCAGGCTGGAGCCTTCAAGAGTGAGGGGGACGGGAGAGAAATCGGGCAACGGGGGGCTCCTCGGCTGACATCCCTCATGGTAGCAAAGCGAGCCTGGTCTCGAATCGAGGGCAATTCCCCCGGCGGCTAAAGCCGATTCCCTATTTTGGCGGCGATACGGCATGGCTGAAGCCATGCCCTTTCAAAACGTCCTCCGACCCTGGCCTATATACTGGAAAGGCAAATGAGCGAAAAAATCATTGCCATTCTGGTGGCGTTTGTAACCCATGTGATTGACATGGGCGGCTACGCCGGCATTGCCGTGTTGTTGGCCTTGAATTCGTCTGGAATTCCGCTGCCCTCCGAACTGATCATGCCGTTTTCCGGCGCATTGACCATCTACCATGTGAACGGCACGGGGCAACTGGCGCTGCCTGGGCGTTTCGGCGACGGAAACATCTGGCTTGGCCTGATTTGCGTGGCGCTGGCAGGCGCGGTGGGATGCAACGTGGGGTCGGCGATTGCATATTGGATTGGCGCCAAGGGCGGGCGGCCGCTGGTGGAGCGCTATGGGCGATGGGTTTTGATGAGCCACCACGACCTGGATCGCATGAGCGGGTTCTTCGAGAAATATGGTTCGATCGCCATTCTGATTGGGCGGATGCTGCCGGTGGTGCAGACGTTTGTGGCGTTCCCGGCGGGCATTGCGCGGATGCCGCGGCTGCGATTCCATATCTACACAACTCTTGGCTCGCTGGTTTGGTATTTCTGCCTGGCAACGGCGGGCATGAAGCTGGGCGAGAGGTGGCACACCGATCCGCGGCTTCAGGAATGGTTCCATCGCTTTCACCTGGTGGTGGAGATTGCGCTCTTGGTGGCAGTGGCGTGGTTTGTTTGGACGCATGTGAGGCGGTCGAAAGAGGCGACGGCGGCGTGATCGCCCAGTCGCGGTGCACAGCGGTCTCAAGGCGTAGACTGATAGGTCTGATTAATTTGGAACAGATGCAAGCAAATCGGAAGTAAAGGAAGGGTTGGAAGAAGGAATGTCAACTGAAGAGACGGGCGGCCACAAGACCGCCGCGGCAGGGAAGGTTGCGCCCGCGAAGGGCAAACTGGGTGTGATGGTGGTGGGCCTGGGCGCCGTGGCTACCACGATGATTGCTGGAGTGGAAGCAGTGCGGCGCGGGCTGGCGAAGCCGATCGGCTCGCTCACGCAGATGGGGACGATCCGGCTGGGCAAGCGCACCGATAACAAGTCGCCGCTGATCAAGGATTTTGTGCCACTGGCGGACCTGAACGACGTGGTGTTTACCGGCTGGGACATCTTCGAAGACAACGTCTATGAGTCCGCGGCGCACGCCAAGGTGCTCGACAAAGAGACGCTTGAACAGCTGAAGCCATATCTCGAATCGATCAAGCCGATGCCGGCGGTGTTCGACCAATACTACGTAAAGCGGCTGCACGGCACACATGTGAAGATGGGCAAGAACAAGCGGGACCTGGCTGACCAGTTGATCGCCGACATTCGGGCGTTCAAGAAGACCGTGGACCGGGTGGTCATGATCTGGTGCGGTTCGACTGAGATTTTCCTCGAACCCTCCGCGGTACACCAAAGCATCGAGGCCTTCGAAAAAGGCCTGGAGACAGACGACATCGGGATCGCGCCTTCGCAGATTTACGCATATGCAGCGCTCAGCGAGGGAGTGCCGTTCGCCAACGGAGCGCCGAATCTGACGGTGGATGTGCCGGCCATGATCGAGTTGTCGAAGAAGAATGCGGCGCCGATTTGCGGGAAGGATTTCAAGACCGGGCAGACGTTCATGAAGACGGTTCTGGCGCCGGCCTTCAAGGCGCGCATGATCGGTGTTTCCGGCTGGTTCTCGACCAACATCCTGGGCAATCGCGATGGCGAAGTGCTGGACGACGCGCAATCGTTCAAGACCAAGGAAGAATCCAAGCTTGGCTCGCTCGAATATATTTTCCAGCCCGAGCTCTATCCCGATCTCTACAAGAACATCTACCACAAGATTCGCATCAACTACTACCCTCCGCGCGGCGACGAAAAAGAAGCATGGGACAACATCGACATCTTCGGCTGGCTGGGCTATCCGATGCAGATCAAGGTGAATTTTCTTTGCCGCGACTCGATTCTCGCGGCGCCCATCGCGCTGGATTTGGTGCTGTTTCTGGACCTGGCCAAGCGGGCCTCCGATCTGCGCTCGCGCGGCATTCAGGAGTGGCTGAGCTTCTACCTCAAATCGCCGCAAACGGCTCCAGGACTGTATCCTGAGCACGATTTGTTCATTCAGTCGATGAAGCTGAAGAACACGCTGCGGCATATTATGGGCGCGGATTTGATCACGCACTTGGGGCTGGAATACTACGATTAGTACGGCGATATTGAGTCCCTGGTCTCAGAATCGAGACCAGGGGCACCCGGCAAAGGCCCCGGGCCCCATTCGCTTCCGGTGGGGCTTTTCGCATGCAGCGGATTTCGATGGAGGCATCACGCGGCCATAGCTTGCGCCAGCCGGCGGATGGTGAGGATGGTGATGTCGTCTTCCTGGCCGAAGGCTTTGGCTGCGTCGGCGATGTAGAAAGCGGTCTGGCCGCTGAGGTTGTGGACGCGGTCGAAGCCGAACAGCTCGCCGGAGGGTTGGCGGGCTTCGACGACTCCATCGGACATGAGCAACATGCGGTCGCCGGGGTGCAGATAGAGGCGAGTCTCTTCGTAGCTCACATCCGGCAGAACGCCAAGCGGCAGGCCGCCGGGGAGGGAGACTTCCTGGCTGTTGAGATAGGGAGGCAAATGGCCGGCGTTGGCCAGCACCACTTCGCCGTCGGCGCCAAACCAGGCGACCTGGCAGGTGGTGAAGCTCTCGCTGCCGGTGAGCACGCGGTTGAGCGATTCGAGAATCCTGGCCGGACTTCGTTCCGGAGTTCGCCGCAGTCCGCCCATGATCATGGAGACATTCATCGCCGCTTTCAGGCCCTTGCCGGCGACGTCGCCGATGATGACCAGAAGGCCGCCGTCTTCTGTGGGCTGGACGTGGAAGAAGTCGCCGCCCACCTCGGCCGCCGGTTCGTAGATGGAGTCCACTTCGAAGCCAGGCGTCTGGATCCGTTCGTGGGGAATCATCAACTCCTGCACGCTGCGAGCGGCGGCCAGTTCGCTGGAGACACGCTCCTGGTCGCGCTGCACGCGCAGGAAGCGGGTGAAGATGATGATGACGATAGCCAGGATGCTGGTGAAGTCGGCGATGGAGGTGAAGTGAATGGGGATGGGTCCGGCATGCAGAGTCAGCGGATTGATGTAGGCATGGCTTCCCATGGCGCCCATGGTAGCCGTAAGAATAGGTTCCGCGACGCCTACAATGCTCAGCACCAGCGGGATAAGAAGCAGGCCAGCCTCAAAATTGCGCCTCAATGTGGCGATGATCAGGGTGAGGAAGACAAAGATCACCCAGCCCAGGAGCCAAAAGAAGGCCAGCAGGAAGACGATGGCGAGAAGAACACCGACAACATTGCTGTGACCGACCATGAGCAGAACCGGGCCGACGCAGAGAAGAATGGGTGATGTGTAACGCAAGGCGTTGATTGAATAGCGGACCTTCTTGAGGTTCCAGCGGCGGCGCAGGGAAAGAAAGGCGACCAGGAACTCGAAATAAAGGTAGGCCGACAGGACCACCAGTTGCAGTACCGTTGCCGCATACCACAGGGTATCCATGCGGGCGGAACTTCCCGCCAGCTCGATGAATCCGATGGGCGCCTGGACCAGTTCATGCAGCGCCAGCAACAGATATTCAACATGGCCCTTCTGGGTGAAGTAGAGAGCCAGCAGAAACAGCGCCAGCACCACCAG
>Ga0302320_10003395_pt1 | contig 37089 bp, 35 predicted proteins | sample Bog_T0_3_FD_202130 | JGI IMG/M metagenome (GOLD analysis project Ga0302320, IMG submission 202130) | Peat permafrost microbial communities from Stordalen Mire near Abisko, Sweden - Bog_T0_3 | ecosystem: Environmental > Terrestrial > Soil > Wetlands > Peat | place: Sweden: Abisko, Stordalen Mire...
GAAGAGCGGACGCTATGAAAAGTTTCCGCAGGTCGGGACTCTCGTGATTGAAGATGACGTTGAAATTGGTGCAAATACCACGATTGATCGCGGCGCGCTGGACGAAACGCGAATCGGCCGCGGCACAAAGATCGATAATCTGGTGCATATCGGCCACAACTGCCGACTGGGTGAGAATGTGGTGATTGCCGCTCAGACCGGCCTCTCCGGCAGCATCGTGATTGAGAACGATGTGGTTCTCGGGGGGCAAGTTGGCATTGGTGAACACGCGCGCATCGAAGAAGGAGTGATGCTCGGAGGCCAGGGCGGAGTGCTGCCCAATAAAATTTTGCGCGGCAAGGGAGTGGCATTCTGGGGAACTCCGGCGCAACCAGTGCGGCAATATCTGAAACAGTTAGCCGCGCTCGGACGCTTGGGAAAGAAGGGGTAGCCGTGGCGCTTGTAGTGATCGGCGGACATTCACGAAGTGTAGGGAAGACCAGCGTGGTTGCTGGTTTGATCGCCGCTTTGCGCGACTACGATTGGACCGCAGTAAAGATCACGCAATACGGCCACGGAGTTTGCTCGGCGAATGGCGAAGCCTGCGATTGCGCAACCGACGACCATAGCTGGGCAATTTCAGAAGAGAAAAATCGTCAGGGCGATACGGACACCTCACGTTTCTTGCAGGCGGGAGCAGCACAAGCGCTCTGGGTCCGGACCGAGCAAGGCAGACTGGCAGAAGCGATGCCCGCGCTGCGCAGCCGGCTCGGGTCATCGCGAAATGTGATCATGGAATCGAACAGCATCCTGAAGTTCCTGCGACCCGACTTGTATCTGACAGTGCTCGATCCGGGCACGGAGGATTTCAAAAAGTCTGCGCAGGAATTTCTGGACCGCGCGTCCGCCGTGATTCTTCATGATGGTTCGAAGGGCGGCGCTTCGTGGCAGGGCGTTTCGTTGAAGCCGGTCGCGGATCGGCCACTGCTTCGGATTTCGCCACCGCCTTATGTGACGGCAGAGATTGTCGAGTTCGTACGCACACGGCTTCACGCGGACTCCGAGTTGAGAAACGGGACTGAGAGTCCGAGAACCTGAGACTCTTTTGCTATTCTTGCCAGTGAAGCAAATTCACTACACAGCATGGTTGCTAGTTGGCCTGTCGACTTTATTGCAGATACTGATCTTCCCCCTGCCTGGGCTTTATCTGTTTTCGTGGGTGGCGTTCGCCCCGCTCATCGTCGCGTTGTTGCGTGCCCGTCCCATGGGCTCGCTCCAGATCGATGGAGTTATTAATCTTCAGCCAGCGACGCCGGGTCAAGCATTCTTGTTGGGATATTCCTCCGGCATTCTCTGGTTCGCCGGCACGTGTTATTGGATTTATGACACCATGCACGACCATGGCGGACTGAGCGTCGCCGCCGCTGCCCTCGCTTTGTTTTTATTTTGTCTTTATCTCGGTCTGTATCACGGGTTCTTTGGCTTGCTCATCGGCCTGGCGGCAGGACCGGGGCGGGATCATCGAAGAGCCTTGGTTGCCGTGCCATTTTTATGGGTGGCGGTGGAACTCGCGCGGACGCGAGTAACGGGGTTTCCATGGGACTTGCTGGGAACCGCGCAAGTCGACAACATCTCGCTGAGCCGGATTACCACATGGACGGGGGTCTACGGCGTTTCGTTCGAGATCATGCTGGTGAATGTCGCCGTGGCCGCAGCATTTCTGGTTCCCAAAAAAAAGCGGAGCACATTGTTGCTGGCTGCGTTGCTGGCTGCGGTCGTGCTGCAAGCCGGAAGGCTGGTCGATGCCCCCGCGATTCCCGCCGACCACTCAGCGCTGCTGGTACAAGAAAATATTCCGGTGGATGAAACTTGGACTCGCCCTACTTTCGACCGCACGCTGCGAGGGTTAATCGATTTTAGTGAGAAGCCAACAACTTCGAGTTCATCTTCTGCCGTCACAATCGGCTCTGCACAGGGCGGCGCGCGTTTAATCGTATGGCCGGAATCGCCCGCGCCTTTTTTCACCAGCGATCCCCTCTTTCGCGATCCAGTGACCGAAATGGCTCGCGAGACGCAGAGCTGGGTGGTCACAGGCGCGATCGGTACCGCGCCCGCAAAGCAGCACGCCGCTTCCAACAAGGCATCGACTCCGGAGGTCTTCAACTCCGCAGCTCTTGTGAGCCCCGCAGGCGAGTGGACCGCGCGTTACGACAAAGTTCACCTGGTGCCCTTCGGAGAATATTTGCCCTTCCCCAAATTGTTTGCCTTCGCGGGCGGGCTGACCAAAGAGGTTGGAGAGTTTACGCCTGGGACGTCGCGAAGGCCGCTGGACGCTGGCGGCACAAAGCTCGGAATCTTTATTTGCTACGAGTCGGTATTCCCGGATGAAGTTCGGCAATTTGCCGACAACGGCGCGCAGGTGTTCGTAAATCTCTCGAACGACGGCTGGTATGGCGACAGCGGCGCCTACGCGCAGCATTTGAATCAGACCCGCATGCGCGCCATCGAGAACGAGCGCTGGATCTTGAGTGCGACCAACACAGGCGTGACCGCCTCGATCGACCCTTATGGGCGCGTGGTTGCGAGAATTCCGCGAAAGCAGCTGGCAGCGCTGGTCGCGCCCTATGCCCTCACTTCCGTAACCACGTTCTACACCCGGCATGGAGATTGGTTCGCGTGGCTGTGTGCGATAATTTCTGCAGGGGCGCTGCTCTCGCGATTCTTTATTCGCGGCAGCGCGAAGAAAGCGTAATCATCCTTATGAATCAAGAGTTCGAGCAGGAGTACGGCGCGTTGAACAAGAAAGTGCGCGAGCTCCGGGAGTATCTTTGACGCGGACAAGCTGCGTCCGCAATTAGCCGAAGTTGAAAAACAATCCTCTGACCCGAATTTGTGGTCGAATCCGCAACGCTCGCAGCAGGTGATGCGGGAAAAGAAACGGCTTGAACATTTGCTGGCCACCGACGCCGATCTGGCGCGGCGCTCCGATGACATTGCCGCCTACTTCGATCTGGCGAAGGAAGGCGAAAATGTGAATGCCGAGTTGCGTCGCGAAATTGATTTGCTCCGTGATGTGGTCGATAAGCTGGAGACCGAGAGTTTGCTCTCCGGGGAAAATGATGCGCTCAATGCCATCGTCACGATTCATCCCGGTGCGGGCGGCACCGAATCGCAAGACTGGGCCGACATGCTCTTGAGGATGTACTTGCGCTGGGCGGAACGCCAGGGCTTCGAGACCGTACTCTACGATTACCAGCCGGGCGAAGAAGCCGGCCTGAAGTCGGCGACCTTCGCGGTCAACGGCGAATATGCGTTTGGATTGCTGACCAGCGAAATCGGCGTCCACCGGCTGGTGAGAATATCGCCGTTCGATCAGGCCAAGCGGCGGCATACTTCATTTGCCAGCGTGTTCGTCTCGCCGGAAATCGATGACAGCATCGAAGTCATCATCAAGCCCGAGGACATTCGCACCGATACTTATCGATCGAGCGGCAAGGGCGGGCAGCACGTGAACACTACGGATTCGGCGGTGCGGATCACTCATATCGCAACCGGCCTGGTGGCGAGTTGCCAGAACGAGCGGTCGCAGCATAAGAATCGCGAACGCGCGATGAGCATGCTGCGGTCGAAACTTTATGAATTTGAACTGGAGAAAAAGCGTGCGGCCACAAAGATGATCGAGGATTCCAAACTCGACAACGATTTTGGATCGCAGATTCGATCCTACGTTTTGCAGCCCTATCGCATGATCAAGGATCATCGCACCAAGACCGAGGTCGGCGACGTGGATCGCGTGCTGGATGGCGATTTACAGCCCTTTATTCGCGCCTATCTGATGGCTCGCCGCGGCGAGAAGCAGGAGAAACAGGAAAAATAATCGTGGCTAAGAAAACGGCAAGAGCGGTGAAACTTGGTCCACGGTTTCTGCGCGCTTTTGTCTTTGCCGCCGAGAAGCATCGTGGGCAAACCCGGAAGGCTTCCTCGATTCCTTACATTGCGCACGTAATCGGAGTTGCGTCGCTGGCTCTGGAATATGGCGGCGATGAAGACGTCGCAATTGCAGCATTGTTGCATGACGTGGTGGAGGACTGTGGTGGCCTGCCGATGCTGAAGGAAGTGAAACGAAAGTTTGGCAGCCGCGTGGCGAAGATTGTCGAAGGCTGCACCGACTCTTTTACCGATCCAAAGCCGCCTTGGCGTGAGCGCAAGGAAAACTACATCCAGCATTTAAAAAGTGCGGACGCCGACACGCGGCTGGTTTCTGCCGCCGACAAACTGAATAACGTCCGCTCGATTCTCTCCGACTACCGCGAGATTGGGGAGTCCATTTGGGCGCGTTTCAACGGTGGTCGTGACGGCACTCTTTGGTATTACCGTGCGCTGTTGCAAGAATTTCAGAAGGACAAGCCGAACCGCTTGATCCGAGACCTGGCACTCGCGGTGCATGAACTTGAGACGATTACTGCGTCTCCATTCGCCGCGTCTGCCGGAAGAGAGAGCTGATGGAGCGCATGATCGATCAGATTCGCGCCTCGAAGCTGCCGGCCAGGATGATGCAATTTGCCGCGCGTGGGGCGCTCTCGGTGCCGCCGGACGAAAATCTCGAAATTCTGGTGTATCTCGCCCGCAACAACAAAATATTTGGCGACCTGGCGCGCATCACGCTGGCGGGTTGGGACGAGAAAGCTTCAGAAGCTGCAGCAGCCGATCCGAACACAGCGCGCGAAGTGCTCGACTATCTCATCGCTCCGGAGAATGTGCGCCCCAAGTTGTTGCCGGCCCTGCTCGAAAATCCTTCCGTATCAGAAACTGAACTTGCCAGGTTCGCCCAATCCGCATCGCCGGACAACATCGCGATCATCCTGCGAAGCGAGCGTACTCGCGCCACGGTCGCGATTCTGGAATCGTTACGATCCAACCCCTACCTGAAGCCGAATGAGGCTTCTACCGTGGCCGATTGGCTGCGCGGCGGCGCGACTGCACACGCTATAACTCCGGTCGAAGTGGTTTCCGAAGAGGTCGCAGAGCCAGCCTCACCGGTCGCGGACGCTGCGACTTCCGCAAACGTCAAAGCTGCCGAGGTTAAAACTCTCGACGTTAAGCCCGCCCAAGAAAAAGTCATTGAAGTTACAGCGGACGATCTCAAAGCGCACGATGAAGACCCAGTTCCCGACGAAGCTGTATCGGCCTACCTCTCGGAGCATGCCACCGAAATCAGCGCGGAAGAAGGCAAGCCATTTCAGCCCATCGGTGGGATTATCGATCTGTTGGGGTCGGATTATTTCCCCGTGTCCGCGGTCCAGGAGGCGCCGAAAGAAGCCGAGGCCAGCACGCCGTCGTCTTCCGTGGTTCACGGCAACGAGAATGCTGAACCCGCCAAGTCTATCGCTGCCACAGCAGGCGGCGCCCATGTCAAGCCTGCGGGACGCGCCGCTCCTCATCTTCCGGACGCCGCGAAGCGCGACAATTCGATGCAGAAGATCAATCGCCTGGACGTGAAGGGCCGCATCCAACTCGCGTTAAAGGGCAACAAAGAAGAGCGCTCGATTCTGATTCGCGACGGAACCAAGGTTGTCGCTTTGGCGGTGCTCGAGGCGCCCAAGCTTTCCGATGGGGAAGTAGAAAAATTTGCGCTGCAGAAAAACGTTCTGGAAGCAGTGCTGCGGCAGATTCCCTTAAAGCGGCGCTTCATGAAGAATTACATCGTGGTGCGGAATCTGGTGGCGAACCCGCGCACTCCGCTCGATCTGGGTTTAGGTCTAATGAAGCATTTGCTGCCGCAGGATTTGAAGAACATATCGGCGAACAAAGAAGTGTCGGAAACCGTGCGGAAGCTAGCCATGAAGATGTACAAGCAGAAGCTGGACGCCGCCGCGAAGAAATAAGAACACCGATGGCAACTCTTTCGCAGATGGATCCTATCGCGGAGCTTCTCAAGCGCGTGAATACCATCGCTGTCGTCGGGCTCTCCGCCGATCCCCTGCGCCCCAGCCACGGCGTATCCGCCTACATGCAAAGCCACGGATACCGCATCGTTCCGGTCAATCCGCAAATTGAATCCTCTCTCGGCGAAAAGGCTTATGCCTCGCTGCTCGAAGTGCCGGAGAAGATCAATCTCGTGAATATTTTCCGGCGACCCGAGTTCGTTCCAGAAATTGTGGACCAAGCCATTCGGTTGAAGATCCCGGCAATCTGGATGCAGGAAGATGTGATCCACGAAGCCGCCGCCGAAAAAGCCCGCCAGGCAGGCATCTTCGTCATCATGGACCGCTGCATTTTGAAGGAACACCGGGCAAGATTTCAGTAAGCTTTTTCCGGAACTATCTCATCCCCACCTGCGTACTATCGAGTGACGCGAGAACTATCTCGCCCTGCGAGGTTCCTTTGAATCAAGATGCGCCGCTCGCCGCAACCGCGGAACCGCTCGCGCTCGACCAGCCTTCCACTCTCCGCCGCATCTTCATTGGAGAAGCCGGGCTCCGCGCCGGTTGGAGCCTGCTGCTGTTCATCCTGCTCTTCGCCGCACTCGGCCTAAGCGTCCAGCGGATCGCGCACCGGCTGAACCCCGCAGCCATCCAGCGCCCCGCGCCGGGGGAGGAGATCGCCCCCGGGCGCGGCATCGTCGGAGAGGCCATCCCCTTCCTCATCGTTTTCTTCGTCACCTGGATCATGTCGAAGATCGAACACCGCCCCAACTCCGTCTACGGTCTCGGCGGCGACCGTAAACTTCCGCACTTCCTCGCCGGTCTAGGCTGGGGCATCGCATGCCTCTCCCTGCTGATTCTTACGCTCTGGAAGACTGGAGACCTGGTCATTGACCACCGCCTGCTGTTTGGTACAGATGTTCTTCGGTACGCCGTCATCTGGCTATTTGGCTTTTTCCTGGTCGGTCTGCTGGAGGAGTATCTGGTCCGCGGTTACCTGCAATACACCCTCACCCGCGGCCTTGCTGGCCTTTATCAATGGATTTTCAAAACCCGCTACAGCACGGCCTTGGGCTTCTGGACCTCTGCCCTTGTTTTCTCAGTTCTGTTCGGCCTCGGCCACGGCGATAACCCGGGAGAATCCCCCATTGGATTGCTAGCTGCCGGCCTCGCGGCCATGGTCTTCTGCCTCAGCCTGTGGCGTACGGGTTCTCTGTGGTGGGCCATCGGCTTCCACGCTTCCTGGGACTGGGGTCAATCGTTTCTCTACGGCGTGGCCGATAGCGGATTGATGATGCAGCACCACCTCCTGGCCACGCACCCCGTAGGCAAGCCCATCCTCAGCGGCGGTACCACGGGTCCGGAAGGCAGCGTCTTCATCCTTCCCGTCCTGGCGATCGCGTGCGTGATCATCGTTTTCACGCTGCCGAGTGTGAGTTATGGAGAATCGGAAAGTGCGGGGAAGCAGGGGCTCTTCAAAGCCGCGTAACAGCCAAAGCTGATGCAGTACTCATGGGCCTTATAAATTTCGGTCAAATCTAGATTCGGCTAAACAAGCCGGGGAGGTCGACATAGAGCGGCGTTCCTTTTACCTCCGGGCGGTCGGACTCGATCCATTCACGCCCGGAACAGACACGGCCGGAGCGGGTGGTTGGATCGATGATCCAGATGGTTTCGATGCCCATCTTCAGGTAGTCTTTTGCGCGCTCCTGGGTATCGGAGTAGGAATCGTCCGGTGAAAGAATTTCGATGACGAGCAAGGGCGGTTCGACCAGCACATCGGGAAGCGGCTTGGAATAAACCACCGCAAGGTCGGGGACGCGGACTCTGTTCGGGGCGACACGCACCCGCCATTCGGTGCCAACTTTAATTCCCCACATCGGCTCATGATCGATGAACCATGCCGCCAGAAGGGCCTGCAGTCGCGCGTGCTCGGTTTTACCCACATTGCGCTCCCGGATTTCTCCGTCGATGTATTCGCGGTCGGGCCGGAAGTCTGAGTCCAGATATTGTTCCACCGCCACGCGTGTCGTCTGCAGGGCCATCACGTTCCCCTCGGAACTGATTGCATTTTACGTCCACTTCACCACTTCAGCAAAGCTTCGTTCTGTTCAATCTCGGATCATCCAGGCTCACGCTAGCTGCCCGGCCTCATCCCTTCGTCCTCAACTTCCGAATCTCCTCCATCCGCTCCCGAATCCGCTTCTCAATCCCTTCGCCAGTCGGCTGGTAATAGACCCGATCCCGCAATCCCTCCGGCAGGCACTGCATGTCCGCAACTTTACCTTCCACATCGTGGGCGTACTGATAATCTTTGCCATAGCCCAAGCCCTTCATCAGTCCAGTGGGCGCATTCCGCAGATGCAGCGGGACAGGCTCTGCGGCGGTTTCTTCGATATCGTGCTGAACCCGACCGTAGGCCGTATAAAGCGCATTCGACTTGGGCGCGACCGAAAGATATACAACGGCCTGTGCCAGCGCTAGATTTCCTTCCGGCATGCCGATGAAATCAACCGCGTCGCGCGCGGCCATGCAAAGGGAAAGCGCGTTAGGATCGGCCAGGCCGATGTCTTCGACGGCCATGCGTACCACGCGGCGAGCGATGTAAAGCGGATCTTCGCCGGCCTCGATCATGCGCCCGAGCCAGTAGAGCGCGGCATCCGGATCGCTGTTGCGCACGGACTTATGCAGCGCGGAGATCAGATTGTAATGCTCTTCGCCAGCCTTGTCGTAGAGCAGGATGCGCTTCTGCAGCGCATCGCGAACAATATCATCCGTGATTTCAGGGGGCTGGGAGCCGGACTGCTGCGCCAGCCCAGCCGCGACTTCCAGCACGTTGTAGGCACTGCGCGCGTCGCCGCTGGTATAGCTTGCGATCTTCCTGAGCACATCCTCGGATGCGTGCAGCTTCATCGCGCCCAGGCCGCGGTCGTCGTCGCCAAGCGCGCGCTCCAGTAATCGCACCACCTGATCTTCGGCGAGCGGCTGCAGCACGTACACCCGGCAGCGCGAAAGCAACGCGGAATTGATTTCGAACGAGGGATTCTCGGTGGTAGCGCCGATCAGGCGTATATTTCCTTTTTCCACGTGAGGCAGAAAGGCATCCTGCTGCGCTTTATTAAAGCGATGAATCTCGTCAATAAAAACAATGGTGCGCGTGCCATATTGCCGCGCTCGTTCCGCGTCGGCCATGACTTGCTTGATCTCTTTGATCCCAACCAGCACCGCGGAGAACTCGATGAACTCCGCCTTGGTCATGTTCGCGATGATCTTCGCCAGCGTGGTTTTCCCGGTGCCGGGCGGTCCCCAGAAAATCAGCGACCCAGTATCATCGCGCTCGATCTGAATGCGCAGCGGCTTGCCGGGCCCAATCAGATGCTCCTGGCCGACATATTCCTCGAGCGTGCGCGGACGCATGCGGTCGGCCAGCGGACGCGTGCGATCGCCCGCGGCGGTGACGTTCGGAATGGCCTCAAACAGTCCCATAAAAAGCCGTTGGCCGTTAGCTCTTGGCCTTTAGCTAGAAGCCAAAGGCTAAAGGCTAATGGCTAATGGCTTCTTTTGCCGTGCCGCTTCATAAAGTACGATGCTCGCGGCCACGCCCGCGTTCAGAGATTCTACTTGCGGAGCCTGCGGAATGGCGATCACTTCGTCCATCTTCGCCATCACATCGCGTGATAGACCGGAACCTTCGTTCCCAAAGAAGATAGCGGCCGGGGTCTTCAAATCGGCTTCGTCCAGCGCAAGTCCCTTGTGTGAAGAAGTTGCGATCAGGCGGACGCCCTTCTCGCGCAGCTTTTCGTAAAGTTCATCCAGCTTTCCGCCTGATGATTTTGCGTGCCCGTTCCCCCGCCCCTGCCCATGCATCATAGGCAAGCGGAAAATCGATCCGGCGGACGCTCGAATCACTTTCGAATTGAAAGGGCTCACCGTACCCGCGCCCAGAACCACTCCGGCGCTGCCAAAAGCCTCGGCGGATCGCAAAATCGTCCCCAGATTCCCCGGATCCTGCAGACCGGCGACCACGATGATTGGGCCGAACTGAAGCCGCTCCAAGACATCGTCGAGCGAGAATTCTTTTAGCCGTACGAGCGCGGCCACGCCCTGCGGAGATTCGCTGGGGACCAGGCTGTCAAACAGTTTGTCGGGCAACAGCAGCGTCTCAACTTGCGCTCCAATCTGCGGCAGGAGGCGATCGGCGCGATCCTGCGCCGACTCCCGAAAAAAGACCGAGCTGAAACGAATACCGCTGCGAATCGCCTCTCCCAGGATGCGTGGGCCTTCGATGGCGCAGTCCCCGGCATCGGTAAGCTCCGAGTGCGAAAAGGCCTGCCGCAGCTGTTTGACCAGCGGGTTGTGGCGACCTTCAATGCGGCGGAGGCGGGATTGGCTACGGAGAGCGGGTTCTGAAGGAATTGTCATAATGGGGCTGCGGTGCGCGCCTATGCCTGGCAAGGATACGCCATTAAAACGATATACTCCCACAACAACCCGCGGTTCACCACGGCCCTTTGCCGTATTATGATAAGTTTCAAAGCAAATACTCCAAAACAAACGAGGCAGAAGGGAAGGCCGTGCGCGCCGAAATCATAAAGATTAGCAGTGACGCCCCCGAGAGTTCACTGGTGAAGTATGCCGCCGATCAGATTCGCGCAGGCGAAGTGCTGGGCATGCCGACGGACACGTTTTACGGGCTGGCCGCCGATCCGTTTAACCTCCGCGCGGTCGATCGAGTCTATGACATCAAGACGCGCTCGCGTCACAAACCGCTTTCGCTGCTGATCGAGAATGTCGATCAGGCGGAAGAACTGGCCAAGGCGCTCCCGGAAGAATTTTATGCCCTGGCGCGGAAATATTGGCCGGGACCACTGACCATCATCGTGAAGGCCGGCTCGCGCCTGCCGCTGAAAGTAACTGCCAACACTGGCAACGTCGCGTTGCGGGTACCGAATGCCAAGATTCCACTGGCGGTCGTCACCGCGGCGGCGATTCCCATCACCGCCACGTCGGCAAATCTAAGCGGCGCGTCGGAGTGCACCAGCGCCGAGCAGGTTCACGAACAGTTGATGGGCAGAATCAGCATCATCGTGGACGGAGGAACTTCGCCGCGCGACATTCCGTCGACCATTGTCGACTTGACCGACGAAGGGGCGCGCTGGCGAATCATGCGCGAAGGCGCGATTTCTGCCGAAGAAATTTCCACGTTCTTCGCCCAAGGGTGATTGCCCAGGGATGACTGCCTAGGATGACTGCCCAGGATGACTGCCCAGGATGAACGATCAATCGGTTCACCGGCATGCGGCTGGCCGCTGGCTCTTGCGGCTGGAAGCGTTCGCGTCGTTGGCTCTCATCACTTTTCTCGCTCTCACCGCTCTGGGCATCGTGCGCGACGGGTCGCTGCAGGAATTGCATAAAGCCGACGCGATCGTCGTATTCGGCGCCGCGGAATATTCCGGGCGTCCTTCACCGGTATTGCGGGCTCGGCTGGACCATGCCTTTGATTTGTTCGAGAAGGGAATCGCTCCGGTGGTCATCACCACCGGCGGCGCGGCCTCCGATCCCAGCTTCAGCGAAGGCGGCGTAGGCCAGAATTATCTCGAGCACCGTGGAATCCCCGAGCGAAACTTAATCGCGGAAACCCAAGGTTCGGACACAGCGCAATCGGCGGTGCGCGTGGCAGTGATCATGCGCGCCAATGGACTGCACAGCTGCGTCGCCGTCAGCGATGCCTATCACGTGTTCCGCATCAGGCGGCTGCTGGAGCATGAGGGTCTGTCGCCCGTCTATGTCGCCCCGCGTCCCGATTCGCGTCCCCGCGGCGCGGCTCAGCGTACGTACGCCGTGCTGCGAGAGGCTTGCAGCTATCTCCTGTGGAAGCTGGGCATGAGTTAAGCGGGCGTTTGTCTGCGCCGCTACCCTGCCCTTACCAGCCGCTTCTCTCCCGCAGGCTCGTGATGTGCGCCACGTGATGACGGCCATGCCACGCATACAAAGCCAGATTCTTCTCCAGGCTGACCTCTCCTAACTCCGGATGACGAAAGCTCCGCTTCCAATCCTCCGGCTTCAGCGAACGCAGCAGCCGGACCCAGCGTGAGTGCAGGGAATCCAGCAAGGTCAGGGAAACTTCCACGGGAGTGGTCTTGGTGTCAGGCAGTTGAGCCCAGCGGTCTTCCGCATAAGGCTTAATCGTCGGCGCATCCTCGGTGAGCGCGAGTTTGAAGCGGACGTACGCGTTGAGATGACTATCCGGCACGTGATGCGTCACCTGACGCACGCTCCATCCCTCGGGCCGGTAAGGCGTGTCCAGTTGCTCCTCGGACAGTCCCTTGACCGCAGCCCGAAGATTGGCAGGGGCTTGTTCTATGTCGTGCAGATATTTCTGTTTTTGTTCTTCGGTAGATGGACCTTCGAAATGAAACTTGCCGATGGGGTAACGCAGGTCAGCCATTGCCTCCTCCGTCGAGAGCGCTGCCTCACAGATGATGGACCAGGCAGGGAGGGTGCAAGGAAAGTGAGATTCTGAGTTGACTTCCTTCGTTCCTGATTGTACGATTTGAATGCGTACGCTGGGAGGGCAGAATAATGCCGAGAATAGCAGTGGAGGACAATAGCCGGATGTCCCTGCGGATTCGAGCTGAGGAAAAAGCGCTCCTCTTGCGCGCCGTGGCGCTGAAGCATACTGACTTGACCGATTTTGTCATCCACCACGCTGTGCGCGCCGCCAAGGCCGTGATTGAGCAGGCAGATCATGTGCAACTCTCCGAAAGGGATAGTCTGCGAGTTCTCGATCTGCTGGAAAGTCCTCCCGCGGCGAGCGCCAAACTGCTGGCCGCCGCCCGGGCATTACCGAAGCGGCGATAATTGTGAAGTCATGGCACGAAGAGACGGTCAGTAAGAAGCATGATCGGGAAACCTTCGATTGCGGTGACGAAGCGCTGAATGAATTCCTGCGACGTTACGCTCGCAAGAGCCACGAGCGAGGCGGCGCGAAAACCTTCCTTGCGATTGAGGATGCCGGCGACACCATTCTCGGCTTCTATAGTCTGAGCCCCGCATCGGTTGATTATGCCCGCACACCTGAGATTTTAAGGCGGGGGCTGGCCCGTCATGAGGTACCGGGCTTTCGCCTCGCGCGCCTGGCTGTGGATCGACGGTTTCAGGGGCAAGGGATCGGCGGACAACTTCTGCTTGCGGCAGGCAGACGCTGCCTGTGGGCTGCCGCCGAAGTTGGCGGGGTTGTGCTGGTCATCGACGCGAAAAACAAAGGAGTGGCAGGATGGTATGCCGGCTATGGCGCGGTGCCGCTGCTGGACGCGCCCTTATCTTTGCTGCTGCCGCTGGCGACCATTGAGGCTGCGCTTAGGAAGGCCGGAAAATACTGATCATTTGCTCGCGTCGGGGCAATCCGCCCAGGATTGCTCCACGAGCCTCGATTCGATTGTTTGTTGCGTGTGGGTACAGTTGTGGATACAATGAAAGGAGTTCGAATGGGACGAAGCCAAGCGCGAATTGGTGCTGGCGACGCGAGGTATCGACTTCCTCCTCGTTGCCTTCGCATTGTTTGATGGCCGTCCTCTGCTCACAGTACCAACTCCGCGGGAAGACGAAGACCGATTTCTGAGCGTTGGCTTGATTGAGTGGAAATTCTTCGCAGTCGTACGGACTTGGCGCGACGATGCGGTGCGAATTATCACAGCCAGGAGGGCGAGAGATGAGGAAGAAAAGCGGTACCGTGCGTTATACGGCTAAACAGATCAAAGCCAAGATTGCAGGAGGAGAAGACCGGACGAACTGGGCCAAAGTAAATGCCGCGACTAGCGCCAGGCTGGAAGCGTCGATCCGCGCCGACGTGGATGACGTTCACGGTGAGCCCGACTGGACCCAGAGCGTGATGGGCGTCCCGGCTCCCAAAGACCATATCAATATTCGCGTCGACCACGATGTTTTGGAATGGTTCAAGAAGAACGGCAGAGGGTATCAGACCCTCATGAACAATGTGTTACGAGCCTTCGTCCAAACGCGACGACAGGGCGAAAGATGAAATCGTTCTTCGGAGCCTGAGGGCGCTTGCCAGAGCCCCTTTAGTCAACTACCACGGATAGGGCTCCCACCAACCCAACCCCATTCCCTCCGGCTTCGCATTTCGATTCTCCCCGCCCCAAGATTTGTGCATCCAACCTTCGTTTCTGCGCTAAACTCCCAATTCTGGACAGTTTAGCGGGATCGAAGTCCAAACGCGGTAGCGAGGGGAACTATGCCATCGTCGGTCTGGTCTGGTCACTTAACCTTCGGCCTCATCTCTATGCCGGTACGTCTGTTTTCCGGCGCGCGCAGCAGCGGCATTTCTTTCAACATGCTGCATCGCACCGACAAGGTGCGGGTGAAGCAGCAATATATTTGCCCCGTCGAAAACGTCGTGGTGGATCGCAGCGACATCGTCAAAGGTTACGAGTTCCGCAAGGACGAATACATCGTCATCGAACCGGAAGAGATCAAGAAAATCGAACCGCAGACCGCCAAGACCATGGAGATTCTTGAGTTCGTGAAGGCGAGCGAGGTCGACCCGGTTTATTTTGAATCGTCTTATTACATGATGCCGGAAGAGGCGGGACGCCGCCCTTATGCCCTGCTCACCAAGGCCCTCGAAGAGAGCGAGTACGTCGCCATCGCCAAGATCACCATGCACAATCGCGAGTACACCGTGTTCTTGCGGCCGACCCAGGGCGGGTTGATGCTGCACACTATGTATTACGAGGAAGAAGTGCGTAAGGTGGAAGGGTTCGGCGCTCCCGACGTGGAGTTGAAAGAAGCCGAGATCAAAGTGGCGCATCAACTCATCGAAGCGCTGGCGGATGAATGGAATCCGGAAAAATATAAAGATTCATTCCAGGAGAACCTGAAGAAATTGATCGAGGCAAAGCTCGAAGGCGGCGAGGTGGCAGCTGTCGAGAAACCCAAGAAATTGGCGCCGGTTGTCGATCTCATGGCCGCACTCAAGCAGAGCCTGGCGCAGATGGAAGGGAAGAAAAAGCCGGCGGCCACGGCCATATCGGAAGCTCCGGCGGCAGCGGCCGGCGGCAAGTCGCGTCGTCATCGTTAGACGTGGTGCGCGGACAGGCTGTAGAAATCCGCCCCTCGCGGACGCGTATTGTCTTGCCCATCCAACTAGACCATGGGCGGATGCATCCCAGAATCAGACCGTAACTTCCAAACTTATAATCGGTAGTGGACCGAGCGCAGAATCGGTCTGCCGTTGTCTCGCGTCTACGAACAGGCAGGTCAGGCGGACTGGCGTAGATTCCAGTCAGCCGTTAGAATGTTGAATTCTCTGAACCCATGCTCGCAATTCTTATGTTTACAGCAGTGAAGCCCACAACAGAGTGGCACGCTAGGGAGTGTAGATGAGTCTCGGACGTGTGGCCGCCCCGGTGGTCATGGTAGTTGCCCTGCTTTTTTGGTCGGCATGCGGCCAGGTCTATCGCCCCGTCGTCATCCCTTGCTCGAGCGGCGGAGTTCCCGGGTGCCCGGTGGAAACCAATCCCGCACCCGCGAATTTCCACTCGGTGCTAGGCGTTAGCACGAACTCGCCCGGCTATTCGGGCGGGGCGATGCAGATTGATGTTTCGGGAGACTCCATCGTCGGCGAAACCACGCTCTCACCCGCCAGCGCTCCCAATACGGGTCAAAATCCCACCCACCTAGCGATTGCGCCGGGCGATTCGAGAGTGTTTGTCGCTACGGCCGGCAGCGTGTTCCCGGGAGGAACCGATTCCATAGCGTCCTTTTCTCCGGTTTTTCAATCCACCCTTAGCAGTGGCTTGGGCGCGGTGACCAGCATCCTTCTACCCACGGGATCGCAACCGGTCTTTGTGAACACCACGCAGACCAATGCGGTGTACGTAGCCAACTTTGGTTCGGGCTCTGTCCCAAGCTCGATTGGCGAGATCAATACGAATTTGAATGTGCTCGCCAATACCGCGGTTTTGGGAGCGAGCGCCAACCCGGTTAGCCTGGCCGAGATGCCCAACGGGATGAAAATTTACTCCGCCAACCAGGGCAACAACACGGTCAGCAGCCTGAACACAGTCGATCTTTCTCAGAATGTTGTTACGGGATTCAGCGGCGTGAACCCGGTTTGGGCGGTGGCGCGTGGCGACAGCCAGAAGATCTATGTGGTCACCGAGGGCGACGGACAACTGGTAACGATCGACACAGCCGGCGATACCGTGACCAGCAGTCTTCCCGTTGGTGCTGGGGCGAACTTCATCTTTTTCGATCCGAATCTGAACCGGCTCTATGTAGTCAATCCGGTGACCGCGATGGTGTATGTGTTTTCCGATACTGGCGGAATCGCCAACGGCGTAGTCAGCGATGTGCCGCTTCAACTGGCGGTGATTCCATTCGCCGCGAAATCGCCATCTTGTTTTTCGGGATGCACTCCGGTTTCAGTTACCGCTTTGCTGGATGGCACGCGCTTCTACGTTGCCAGCTATCAGACAGCGGCTTCGTGCCCGGATCCTGTCATTGGCACGGGTTCTGCGTGCGTGATCCCGGGCCTCACGGTGTTTGACGCTAACACTTTCGCGGTGGAGTATCCCACCGCGCCGACGCTGACTCTGCTGACCTGGCCTCCGTTTGCCACGAACCAATACGCAGTGCCGCCGGTGACTTCCTGCGCGTCGCCAGTATTTCCCGCACTGTACACGCCATCCGCGACGAGGTTCCGCGTCTTTACCGTGGCGGCGGAAGACAGTAGTCGAGTGTTTGTGAGTATGTGCGATGCGGGAGCCATCGCAGTGATCGATACCACGAATAGCAACGCCAACAATTCGGGAACAGGCCAGTCCGCCGATACGCTGGTGGTCGACCTGCCCGCAGCCGACGCCGCCAGCGGTGTGCAGGTGAACGGACAGCCGCTTCCGCAGAATCCGACCTTCTTGATTATGGGTCAGTAAAGAAGCTGGGCCAAAAAGCAACGCCCGAGTGTCGGGAAGAGACTAACTTCTGGTTGCTAACTCTTCGGGCTGAGCTTCTCGGGTCGCGTAGTGAGAGTCCACGTACTCGTCAAGAATCGTGATGAACTCCGCGACGATCCGGTCACCCTTCAGCGTGGTGAACAGGCGTCCATCCACATAGACCGGAGCTTTGGGCTCTTCAAAGGTGCCGGGCAGAGAGATTCCGATATTGGCGTGCTTCGATTCGCCGGGACCATTGACCACGCAGCCCATGACCGCGAGCTTCATCTCCTCGACCCCTACATAGCGGCCCTTCCAGGCAGGCATTTGCTCGCGAAGATAGGTTTGAATCTGCTGCGCCATTTCCTGAAAGAAAGTGCTGGTGGTGCGTCCGCAACCGGGGCACGCTGTAACCTGCGGGGTGAAGCTGCGAATGCCGAGCGACTGCAAAAGTTGCTGCGCGACTCTGACTTCTTCCGTGCGATCTCCGCCGGGAGCTGGTGTCAGCGAAACGCGAACGGTGTCGCCAATACCCTCCTGGAGCAGCACGCCCATGGCGGCGCTGGAGGCAACGACGCCCTTCGCGCCCATGCCAGCCTCGGTGAGTCCAAGATGCAGCGGGTAGTTGCAACGCGCGGCCAGCGCGCGGTAAACATCGATCAGATCCTGCACGCCGCTGACTTTTGCGCTCAAAATAATCTGGTCCGGACGGAGGCCAAACTTTTCCGCCAACTCCGCAGAATTCAGCGCGCTCACCACCATGGCTTCCATGGTGACTTCGCGGGCATCTTTGGGTTCGGGGAGCGTCGAGTTTTCATCCATCATGCGAGTGAGGAGAGTTTGATCAAGCGAGCCCCAGTTGACTCCGATGCGCACTGGCTTCTGATACTTCACCGCGACTTCGATCATGGTCCGGAAGTTCGAGTCGCCGGTGCGGCCGATGCTGGCGTTGCCGGGATTGATGCGGTACTTGGCGAGGTCGCGGGCGCACTCGGGATATTTCGTGAGCAGGACGTGGCCGTTGTAATGAAAGTCGCCGATGATGGGGACGCGGAGGCCCATCTTGTCGAGCTGTTCGACGATGCGGGGGACGGCGGCAGCGGCTTCTTCGTTGTTGACGGTCACGCGCACCAACTCGGATCCGGCGCGGGCTAGGGCGGCGCATTGCTGGACTGTCGAGGGGATGTCAGCGGTGTCGGTATTAGTCATGGATTGCACCACGATTGGTGCATCCGAGCCGACGCGAACGCCGCCGACAGTGGCGGTTACGGTTTTTCTGCGGGGAATGATGGCCATGGAAGATTTATTTTACCATCCCGGATAGTTCAGCGTGGCCGGTGGGGGCGTTGCGCTCGATCTCAGTGAAGGTGGGCGCATCGTCTGTGGATTTTCGAGAGAAATAAATTTTCGCTGGCGCGGGCGGAAATGGGGCGGCTTGCCGGATTCAAGCCGATTGCAGATCAATTTTTTTCGCGCGAAGCGGTGGAAAGTCTTGCCCAGAGCCGGTTCCCACAAAGTGGGCTTTGTAAAATCTGGTTTTCAAAGAACTTAGATACTAAAATCTTGATAACGGACGACTTAGCGACGCGTTTTTCGCGTCTCTCCACTGTCACCGCCTCGACCATCTTGGCGCACTTCTGAAGCGCGGGAAAGGTCAGATGTCACAGTGAGGCTGTGGAAATGGATGAATTGCGGGCGTGTCTTTGTCTTAAAGACTCGTGGGCAGGTCTTGACAAGACAGTCCCATTCATTCTGGCGCTCATCGGCAATCCCGTGGAACGTGATCGGGAGGGGCGTTAGGTTTAGCCGAAGAGTTCGCTGTGTGAACCTAGGCGGACCAGTTGTAGCACCTCCGCGTTCGGCTTGCGGTGAATGATCAGTAGGTGCGGGTTGAGATGGCACTCGCGATGGTCGCGCCACTCGGCGGACAGAGCGTGGGTCCGCTCAATCCTTCGCATTCGGGTACGCCATCAAGTCGGCGACCGTGTTAAACGAGGGCAGGCGGCCCTTGCGTGCTTCTTGCATCGCCGCCACCGAAGTGGTTGGGAACTTTGACTTCGAAGGGCAGCGCCTTCTCGGCAGCTACGCGCGTAAGCAGGACACGCACCGCGTCAGATACCGACAATCCCATGGCGGCTAGGGTTTTGGCAGCTTGGGTCTTGATGCGCTTTTCGATGCGAACGTGAACCATCTCGGTGGCAGGCATATGATTCCTTCTCTGAGATGTGTTGTATCTCACGGGGAGCACAAAGGCGATCCTCTTGCTGGTGAGCAACTGCGGCCCGATGAACCTGGGCCGCAGGACAGCCGAGGGCGGCTGTCCCCACATGGATCGGTTTCGTGCTACTGGAGGCGGTCGGCTAGGCCTGGAATCGTCTTTAGCAGATCGTTGTAGATCACCATTACGGCGAAGAGCACCAGAAAGACGAAGGCGGCCTGATAGACGCGTTCTTTGATGCGCAGGTTGATGTCGCGACCCATCAGGGCCTCGATCAAGAGGAAGAAGATTACGCCGCCGTCGAGGATGGGAATGGGCAACAGGTTGAACACGCCAAGGTTCAGGCTGATGGCGGAGGTGAGAAGCAGAAGTGGGGTCCAGCCTTTGCGTTTGGCGGCTTCTCCGGCGGCCTGGCCGATGCGGATGGGGCCTTCGACGGAGCGGACGGAAATCTTGCCTTGCAGCATCTTTTGTACGAGTTCGAGGATCAGGAGCGAAGCCTTGCGGTTTTCCTGGAGAGATAAATGGAACGCCGCGGGAAACGATAGGCTGGTTACCTTCATGGGCATGCTGCCGATGCCGATGCGATAGCGCTTCTCTACCAGGGTTGGCTGAACTGTAAAGTCTTTGGTTTCGGTGCCACGGCGCACGGTTAGCGTGATCGGCTTGTCTTTGGTGGTCTCCAGCATCTCCACCATGGCGGCGAGGGCGGGGACGGGTTGACCGTTCACCGCAAGAATCTCATCGCCATCGCGCAATCCAGCCTTGTCCGCGGGCATCCCGGGAGTGATGTCAGTCACGCAAACGCAGGGCTCTTTGGCGGCCCATCCGGCGAATCCGATCTGGTCTACGCCGTAAGGTTCGGGCGAAATTGTTTTGGTAAGAAGTTGCCCGTTGCGTTCGATGGTGACATCGAGCGGCTGGTTCGGACTGAGGGCTTCGCGGGTATCGACTTGCTCCCAGCCGGGGTTCGGAATGCCGTCGATGCGGACGATGCGGTCGCCCGCCTGAAAGCCAGCTTTGGCCGCGGGAGTGTCCTGCATGACCCATCCAATTACCGTGGGTTCGTCATAGATGGCGGGATACTCGTAGTGCACCATGAAGACGCCGACGAGGAGAAAAATCGCCAGCATGATATTCATGGTGGGGCCAGCGATGGCGATCAGAAAACGGTGCCAGCGCGAGTGCGAGAGAAACTCCGCAGGATCGCCGCTGCGCTCGTCCATGGGGTTCTCACCGCTCATCTTGACGTAACCGCCGAGCGGGATGGCGCTAATGCGGTAATCGGTATCGCCCTTGCGGAAGCCCAGAAGGCGCTTGCCGAAGCCGATGGAAAACACTTCGACCCTCACGCCCAGCCACTTGGCCACGGCATAGTGGCCAAATTCATGGATCAGGATCATGAAGCCCAGGATGACGACGACAGCGATCAGCGAAATTAGGAAGTCAGGCATGATTTAGATACGTACTCCGCACGTGTAGGGTTCTAACCCGTTAGATTCCGCAATCTGCAGGTCAGATGAAAGAAGTTGCTCGCGGCCGCTGGGCGGCACCGGCCACTCGCTCTAGTGTATATCGGCGAGTTTCAGCGTCCGCTTCAAGCACTTTCTGGATCGAACCCAGTTTCCCAGAATTAGATGCTGAAACCGCGTCTTCGATGAGTCTGGGAATCTCATCAAAGGCGATCTTGCCCTCAAGAAATGCGCCCACCGCCACTTCGTCGGCGGCGTTCAGGGCGACGGTTTTAGCACCCCCGGCTTCGGCCGCTTCGTAAGCGATACGCAGACAAGGGAATTTACTCATGTCCGGAGGGGTGAAGTCCAGATGACGCAAGTTCCTGACCGGGAAACGCAGATCCGATTGAATGCGCTCGGGATAGGTTAGAGCGTACAAGATCGGCAGGCGCATATCGGTAACTGAGAACTGAGCAAGTATGCTGCCATCCACAAACTCCACCATGGAATGGATGGTCGACTGTGGGTGGACAATCACTTCCACTTTCGAGGCCGGCAGGTGAAACAGTCTGCATGCTTCAATCACTTCGAAGCCCTTGTTCATTAGAGTGGCGGAGTCGATGGTGATGCGTTTGCCCATCTTCCAGGTGGGATGATTGAGCGCCTGCTCCACGGTGATGGAGCTGAACTGGGATCGCGGCGTATTCAGAAACGGGCCGCCAGAAGCCGTCAGCCAGATGCGCTCGACCTCATCCATGCGCCCGCCGCGCAGACATTGGTGCACTGCGTTATGTTCGCTGTCGATGGGCAAGAGCGGCTTGCCCTGGCGGCGGGCTTCTTCTGTGATGAGCTCTCCCGCGGCGACCAGACATTCTTTATTGGCTATGCCGACGGTCTTTCCCGCTTTGACCGCTTCGTAGGTGGCTTCCAAACCGGCGACGCCGACGATCGCGCTGACCACGAAATCTACGTCGGGGTGGGTTGCGACTTTTACTGTGCCAGCGGAGCCATGCACCACTTCGATTTCTTCGAGGCCAGCTTGTTTGAGACGGACGCTCAGAACATCGGCATCCGCTTCCGATGCCATCGACATTAGGGAAGGCCGCCAGCGCAGCGCTTGCTCGAAGGCTGCTTCCAGGTTTTTCCCTGCTGCCAACGCCACGATTTGAAAGCGTTCGGGATAGGCTTCGGCGACGGTCAGCGTGCTGCGGCCGATTGAGCCGGTGGATCCCAGGATGGCGATGCGTTTCATGTTTGTTCGCAGAATCTTGCTGCCTTCACTTCGTCAAGGTGGCGTGATGGTCAATCCAATCTCGTTGCTCGGGTGTTTCTGGTACAGACACGCCGCGCGCTGCCGAGACTAAATCGACTGCAGCCCCCGGGCTCATTCCCTTTTTCACAAGTAGACAAGCCGCCACCAGACCGCTGCGCCCGATTCCTTGCCGGCAGTGTACGAGGACATTCCTGCCGTCTGAAAGATCGCGAGTAGCAAGTTCCAAAACCTCGGCCAACTTCGACTCTGACTTCGGGGTTTGGCGATCGGCAATCGGAAACGAAGTGAAGCTCATTCCTTGCGCTCGAACTTCGCCCGCTTGCTCGCGGAGATCCAGATCCTGTTCCTCGTCGGGCGTAAGCAAAGAAAGCACCCCATCGATATGCGCTCGTTTCCAGCTGGAGACGTCGTCCTTGAGCCACTCGCCCCCGCGCGGACGGGGACCTACGGCCAGCCTGCCGGGCCAAGATTCGTCAAGCCAATAGAGTTCCTTTCGCATCTCTTGGTATTAGCCCTTCACAACGATATCCCTCGGAAGACCGTCAACATCCACGCCTCGCTGACGCAGAATGTGGATGCGCTGATGTCCATCCAGTATAGTTCCATCCGGCCGGGTTTTCAGACAGTCTGGTAATCCCGGCAGTAGCGAGGCGAGCAGCGCTTCCGTGGAAAGCCGCTCCATTTTTGTAAGTTTGCCTGCGTTCAGAGAACCGTCCAGATGGAGAGGTTTGAGGGGAGGATACTGAGGCAATTCTACCATTGCGAAACGGTTACTGCATTACGTGCCAAGCTGCATATATCCACAAGACCGGCGCGGCGAAGAGCAGCGCGTCGATGCGGTCGAGCATGCCGCCATGGCCGGGGAGCAGCGTTCCGGAATCTTTGACGCCGGCTCCGCGCTTGATGAGCGACTCGACCAGGTCGCCGAGTTGCGCGGCGATATTGAGCGCCACGGTGAGCAGGATGATGGGCCACAGTTCCGGTCTCTCGAGTCCGAATAGGCCGTCGCGGCGCTCGATCAATCCGACGGCGAGCAGGAACGAACTGATCTGCAGTGCATGGTTGAAGAGAAGAATGCCGACCACGAGGCTGGCGGCGAGTGAAGCGGCTGCGCCCTCCCAGGTTTTTTTCGGGCTGATGCGAGGCGCCATCAGATGGCGGCCCAGCGAGCGGCCGACGAAGTAGGCGAAGATGTCTCCTGCCCATACGATCAGAAGAAGATAGAGCAGCCAGAAGGCTCCCGCCCACTGCTGGCGAAGCTGCACCAGCATCCCCATGGGTAGAGCGATATAGGCGAACGCGAATGCGGAGGCGGCTGCGCCCGGGTAGCCGCTGCTTAATTGCGGACGCAGCATGGCGATGGCTAGAAAAAGAAACGGAGATAACGCGGCGGCAAAACCGACGCCCAGCAGAAACCTCAGCGCCGAGATCTGCGGCGACTCCAGCTCCGCGCTGGCAGCCAGAAGCAGGAAAAATAATCCTACGAAGATGTAAGTGGGCCAGCGCAGAGGTTGGACGCCGTACGATTCGGTCAGCTTCAGAAATTCCTGCACGGTAACCAGTGCCACCGCGCCTGCTACCACCGCGACGACCGCGACTGGCGCGCGCAACACCAGCAGGATCACAACCGGAATGAGGACCAGCGCGGTCGCGATGCGTTTCAGCATGCTGGAGCTACTTGGTGACCTTTACGGGCTCGGCGTGGGCTTTTTCGGTGTGGGCTTGCTCGGTGTGTACATGCGAATCGCCATGATTCAAGCCGCCATAGCGCCGTTCGCGCTTCTGGTATTCGGCGATGGCTTCGAGCAGATGGACTCCGCGAAAATCCGGCCACAACGTTGGGGTCACATAAATCTCGGCGTAAGCCAGCTGCCATAGCAAGAAGTTGCTGAGGCGCATTTCGCCCGAGGTCCGTATCACGAGATCGGGGTCGGGCAGGCCGCGCGTGTAAAGGTTTTCGGCCACCGTGTCTTCGTCGATGTGCAGATGATCGATGCCGCCATTTTGCGTCGCCGTGTTTACCATGGATCGAAAGGCATCCACAATCTCGCTGCGGGCGCTGTAATTCAGCGCCAGAGTGAGCACTGTGCCGCTATTGCGTGCGGTGCTCTCGCGCGCCCAGGCCATGCGCTCCTGCACATCCTCGGGCAATTTCTGTTGGCGGCCAATATACTCCAGGCGAATATTGTTCTCATTCAACGTGGGCACTTCTGCCTTCAAGTAGCGGCTCAATAAACGCATCAGGAAATCCACTTCGCTCCTGGGACGCTTCTTCCAATTTTCTTCCGAGAAGGCATAGAGCGTGAGCGCGTGAATCCCGATACGCGCCGCAGTCTCGACCGTCGAACGCACGGCCGCCACTCCGGCGCGATGTCCGGCCACGCGCGGCAGATGGCGCCGTTTTGCCCAGCGTCCGTTGCCGTCCATGATGATCGCGATGTGCTGTGGGAGCCGCGCTGGATCGAGATGCCGGTAAACTTCGGTTTCCTTGCGATCCAGACCGGCGGGAATGCTTGCCTGCAAGGCCGTCCCCTTCCGATTCACGAAGCTAACACAGCCATAGAGCGCTTGCAATCACGCTGGCAGTCGCTGCTAGGGCGGTCAGATTCTAAATCTTCTCCGCTTCTTTGAGACGTGGCTATGGCGGCATGGGTACCCACCCGTCGGAAAGCGACGACGGGTGGGGCAGCCTCTGTGGCGTGATGACTACACAAAGATCAAAAGCCCCACCCTCTCGCTGAGAACGCGAGAAGGGTGGGGTAACCAGTTATTGCTTCTTTTGTTCTTCTTCCTGACGCTTTTTCTCTTCCGGAGTTAGCGGCTTTGCGGGGGGCTTGACTTGGGGCTTTGGTGGAGGAGGTGCGGGCCTAGCCGTGGGAGGCGGGGTCCGTTCCGGTTGGGGATGTTCTGCGGGAGCGGCCGGGCGTGGCGCGGGCTCGGCAGGTTTCGGAGCGGGACGATTTGGCTCCGCCGCCGGAGGGCGGTTTTCCGGGCGATTGGGAGAAGTCTCCGGACGGGCCGGCGCTGGCTCCGGCCGCTTGGGAGCTGGCTCGGGACGGTTGTTGGGTTGAGGCGCCGCTGGCCGACTTGGAGTTGACTCCGGTCGAGGGTTCGGTTGAGCTGGCGCGGGGCGATTGGGTTGCGCAGGGGCAGGGCGAGTTTCGGGGGCTGGTGCGGGCGCTGGAGCAGGACTGATCGCTCGAGTTGGAGTTGGACGATTCGGCGCAGCGACCGCAGGGCGATTCGCAGCGGGCTGTCCGGGCCGGGGCGATGCGTTGGCGGGGGGGTGGCCCGTGGTTGGCGTGGCCTTTTTCGCGACTGGAGCAACCCTCACCGCGGGACGCGCCGCGGCTGCCGGACGTAGCGCTGCCATTTGGGTTCTTGCTACTGGCTCTCCGGGATGCGCAGCCAAGGCTTGCTGTTGTTTAGCGAACGGAACCGGTGGCGGCGGTGGAGTTTTCTTCGCGACCACTTGCCGAGCCGCGACGGCGGCGGGCGGCGCGGCTACATGGCCAGCACTCGCAGCCTTGGAACCCAGGACGGATTCGCGCGTGGGCACGACGGCGACTCGCGCACTCATCGGCGCCGAAGCAATTTGTGCTGCGCTGACTTGCACGCGCGCCGCGGCGACAGGCTGCGCGCTGGTGAAAGCGTGTTGTGGCACTACCATGACTGCGCCTTGCACGTTTCGATTCGCGTAGGTGATATTAGTGACCGTGGTGTTGTTGTTGACGATAGTGGTGCGATAGACGTTCGTCACCTGCGTGACGTTTACAGTGGTGCTGCTAATGTTCACGCGATTCACGTAGGCTTCGCTGACGTGATACGAGGGGACGTACACTTCGCGCGGTCCTAGAGCGAACCAGCCCACGTTGCCGCCCCATCCGCCGGGGCCGCCGCCGATGAACACGACCAGCGCGGGGGCGTAGACGGGAGGCTCGGCAGGAGGTCCGGCAACCCATCCCCAGCGGCCGCCAACGCTGATCCAGCGGCCGTAGTGGAAGGGTGCGTAGCCCCAGGAGTTGTCGTCGACCCAGGTCCATCCCCAGGGGGAGATCCAGGCCCAGTGGCCGACGTGATACGGAGCCCAGCCGGCATCGACACGGTTGGGGAACCAAATATTGCCGTAGGCGGGATCGGCGCGCCAGTCGCCGTAGTCGTCGAGATCCTCAAAGCCGACGACCTCCGGCGAGAGATAACGCGCGGAGCGCGAGTAATCGAAGCGATGATCGCGCGATTCGGACCAGGTATCGAAATCGTCGGCCTCGTAGAGCGGCTCGACGTCGGCATAAAGCTGGTCGGTGCCGCTGAGCGTGGCGCTTTGGCCGCCGCGAATTTCATAGCTCTGGCCGCCGCCTGTGGACTCGCCATCGCCTTCGCGAACCGTGACGTAGGTGGTCGCGCCATCTTCGCCGACCTCTACCCGATAGTGTCCCGGCTGAAAGATGGTGAAGGCTTGATTGGGGGTGTCGATTTCGAAGTCGTCGCCCTCGCGCAGGCGGCGCACGGTGACATTGATGGCGCCGGAAGTAAGTTGGAGCTGCACGGTGTTGTCGTCGAGGTTGAGAAAAGAGAATCCGGTGTTCGAGGAGAGGCGGATTACGGCTGATCCCAGCTGCACTTCGGCGCGCGAATCCTGATCGGACCAGAGCTGGTCGCCGGTGGTCATGGGACGGTTGGGGACGGCGCCCACCCAATCTTCTTCTCCGGCGGGCTGGAAGGAAACGGAACCTTCAATGTAGCCGAGGCGGGCGACGCGAGCCGGCGGATCGTCGGAGTCCTGCGCGGATGCGTGGGTGGGGACAACGAGTGCAGCGAGCACGAGCGCGACGCCATAGCATCCAAATTTTTTCAGTGTTGTTCTCATAGATGATTTACGTTCTCCAAAATGTTGGCGTGAGTTTTCCGAGAGTTCCTCTCTCATGAGAGGCAATTCAAGACCTGTAATTCGAGCTACTCTATGCAACCCGTGGGCTGGCCGAATGTCGCGGGCGGGCGCGAGATGGCGAGCTGCTCTTAATTGTCAGGATTCAGCGGGTAAAGGATAACAGGTTGGGGGCGCTGTGACTATATGCTTGAGGGTGTGTGTCGGTTGAATCATTTTCGTGATCAAGGGAGGAATTCGAGCTGCGCTTGACTGACAGCCGAGGGCGGCTTTCCCACATGAGTATGTTTGCAAAATGCGCCCCTGCCTGACTGGGATGAGTTGTGATTGGAATCAGTCGCAAGGTTTGCGGGAGGCGGATTCGAACTGGTCCAGTTGCGCGTCGCGCTGGGTGGCATATTTTCCACGGGGCGTGTTTCCGTAGAGTTCCGAGCCGGGGCAGTAGTAGAGGGCGGTGTGCGTGTCGATCCACACTTGCGTGTCGGGGTTGCCCTTGTATTCGGGAGCCTCGGGAGGGTCGGCGAGACCCACGCTGATGAGAAATTTATCGAAGGCGGAAAGTCCGGCATCGGCAGCGGGATTCTTGCGCTGGGTTGCGGTTCCACTGGCCCTGATTCCTGCGGCGGCGCCCACCACCGGGCGATCGGACAATCCCCAGAGGATAACGACCAGCACTAGGACCACCGCGACCGCGAGATAAAGATCGCCGCGGCGGGCACGCCAGAAGCGCATCACTTTATTGGTCGATCGATTTTCGCCCAGTGCCTCGAGAAATTCGCGCGCTTTTGCGGCGGAAGCCCAGCTGATTTCCGGTGGCGCCGGTTTTGCCGCTGCGCTTGCGGAAGGCTCGAAGACTGTGTCTGGCGAGAGGAGAGATGCGGATAGCGATCGGGATAAAAGGGCTTCGAGGTGTTCGTTTTCAGTTTCGGGGTTTTCAGCTTTGGAGTTGGGCGCGGCGTAAGGGATTCGGGGAGTGAAGCTTTCGGTGCTCTTTGACTTCGCGTTGCTGGCCGCGTTTCCGCGCAACCCCAGCGATCCCGCGGAGAGAGCATCTCCATTCGAGGGCGAAGCCGAAGCCTTAAGGCTTAGCGGTTGCATACTCAGGCGAGGCGCGCCACACTTGCCGCAAAACTGTTCGTCCTGGTGAAGTTCGGCCTGGCATTTCCAGCATTGCGAATTTTCCGCGTCGGCTGGTTCGACCCGAGACCGGGATGGCGAGCCTGCGCCTTCGTGGTCCAAGCCCAACTCTTTGTCTTTAGCTTTAGCTACATCGTCGTCGTCTTTTTCTTTGTCTTCGGCGATGGCCACGAGGTTTGGCTTAAGGATTTCGATTGCGGCGAGCATCGAGGAACGCTCCGCGGCCATAGACTTTTTCAAGGTCGATTCGGAAGCCCGGCCGATCGCTTCGGTCACCAGTCCCGCCATCAGTTGGCAGGTATGGATGTCTTGCTCCGCATAGCCCTGGGGGCGATCGAAATAAAGCTCCAGGGCGCCCACGATGTTGCCATCGTGATAAACCGGCACGGCGAGGAGCGACTGAATCTTGCGCGACCGGCAGAGCTCGGGATCGAACAGAAATTCCATGTTCACATCGGGGGTGCGCAGCACCTGGCCGGTGCGCACGGAAGCGGCACAAATTGCTTTCTCCAGCGGAACCTCGCTGCCTAAGGGCAGGGCCGGGGCGCCAGCTCCGGCGTGGTAGCGGATGACTTTTCCCTCTAAGATTCCGATGGCCGCGCCGCTGGCGTGGGTGATGCGAGCGATCCGTTCCGCCACCACGGCCATGGCTTTGTCGGAATCGAGGTGGCGAATCTGGATTTGGTGTTGAGCTTCGACAATCTCGGCCAAGGTGAGAGTGTAATCGGCGTCGGCGCGCTTGCCTTGATCCTCTGGCTGTGGACCACTCTGCGAACTGGAGTGGGTGGAAGCCTCCTGCTGGCGAAGCTGTTCGCTGTGCAACTCCAGACTCTGTTCCATCTGCCGCATTTCGCGGTTGTGCTCCTGGAGCACATAAGCAGCCTGCAGGAGTTTCTGAAAAGTCTGCTCATCGAGAGCGAATTTGTTTTTTTCGTCGGTCACGATCTGTTCGAACTTAATGTGTCGGACTTTACTTGGCGAACTTTACTTGGCGAACTTTACCGGTCGAACTTGGGGCAGCCAAAGCGATGGTGGATGAAGCGCTGCCCGCATCAACCAAGCTTATTCTAGTGCTGTTCCAGCATCAATGACTCTCTTGACCCTAATTACTTAAGTGACCTCGGCGAAACCAGCCAACAAGATATCGAGCAATTTCTTGGCCAGATGCACTGCCTAACCATCCTTCGACCCACAGATGTCACAGAAGGCGGCTGAGGAAATCTCGGGGGGGGGCGAAGTGGAAGGGGATCCGGGAGGGGAGGGACTGGGCCAGAAGAGGACACCTGACCCTGTGGAAAACTCCTCCGGTGGCGAGCACCAGCGCCGGATTGGGTTGAAGAATAACTGCTGCTGCCCGTTTTGGGAGAGCATAGGTTGTCCTGCCAATCCGCGAAAGTGAGCGACATTCGATGCCGGACAGGGGAGATCGTCAGAGCGGTGAAGGAGGCGATGATGGACTTGTACGAGAGTGAAAACAAAGCTTCACCGACGTACCGTCGGAAATAAGACGACGAATTCACGGGTCTGTCGCGCAGGAGGTGGGGAAGTGGGCTGGGAAAGTGGATTTCGGCGAGGAAGCGGATGTGTCGGTGAGCCTCCGGCGTTTCAGAGTGGGAATAGGAGGATGGGCCGAGGTCTGCGAACTTCCGGTGGAGCGGCGGAGCTTGTCCCTAAGTTTCAGGCAGCACGGCTCTTAGCGGAGGGTTCGAGCGGATCGAAGGTTTGGCGAAAGAGGTGCATAGGTTTAGCGCAGTGGGGGAGAGAGAGGAAAGCGGCTATGGATGTACACACCATGAAGGTAACGCCAAGGGATCAACAAGTGCTGGATCTGCTCATCCAGGGATGCAGCAATAACGAGATCGCGGGCCAGTTGAGCATCAGTCCGCGCACCGTCAAGCAACATTTGCGCACGCTGTTTCTGCGGGCCGGGATCAGAGATGGCCGCAAGCGGGTGAAACTGGCCATCGCCGCTTTCGAGAAAGAAGGAGCCAGATTATGATGCCGTGCGAGCGCTTAACCGAAAAAGAAATCGAGGTGGCGAATCAGGTATGGCAGGGCCTTACCAATCGCGAAATCGGCAAACTGATGAATACCACCGAGCAGGTGATTAAGAATCACCTGCGCAGCACCTTCGACAAGCTGGGGGTGTGGAGTCGACTGGAATTGGCGATTTATGTGGCCAGCCATGGCGGCAAAGCGTGGGCGGAAGATTCTCACCGTCCGCGTCGTGCCGAAGCCAGCTAAGTCGACCCGGGTGCCGTTCTCGGAACGGGCCGATCGATTCAGGAATGCGCCCGGTGCTGCAAAGGTTTACATCCGACAACTTTGCCGGGGAAGGATGCCGGGGTAAACCCATCAAAACAAACGTTGGGCGAGACAATGCTGTCGGCCTGCAAATTGCAATGAGTAACCGAACCGGGGTAGGGGCTGCAGATTTCCCAGCCCCGGAGATGTAGCCGGGACAACTGATTGATGGCGTATATTGATGGCGTATAAAGAAACCTTCTGGATGGCCTGCGACTCGACCGAGCAGCTACGCGCGGAGTATGGTCCGTTTCATAACCGTGGGGATGCCGAGGTCGAAGCCCGGAGGTTGGGATTCGGTTACCTGCTGCGCTACGAGCACATCCTAGACGAGAACGAAAACATACAGGATGTACGGTGCGTTTTCCTGGAGTTGCCGGGTCCGCCAGCGAACCTTTCCGTGGTGAGCTTGCACACCCGCTGCGCGACTTGCGGCGCCAGCGCGACTCACGAGCTGGCGTGGCAGGCTGAAGTTTGGGCGGACATCCATGAGTTTGAACACTCCCGCCATCGCGTGCGTCTTTTCGAACACGCTCGGGGCAAGGGCTTGAAGGAAATTGCCGGCTGGCGCGGTTAGAGGACATCTGGCGCGGATAAGATCAACTTAAAGATAAGCGAGCGCGCTGATCCAAGGCGGCGCGGAGGGTTGCTGGCGGTTGAGGATTTCCGAGCCGTTGAAGCCTAGTTGAAGCCTAAACGACGCCTGGCTGCACGGATAAGTCGCTGGCCGCCGCGCGATCCAGGAACCAGATTAATTCGCCGTCGGCAGGCCGCACCATTTTTGAAGGATATTTTTCGGGAGGCGCGGTGCCTTCGAGAACTTCGCGCAGCACCGGCGCTTTGTCGGCGCCGCTCACCAGGAACGCGATGCTGCGGGCGGAATTCAAAACGGGCAGCGTCAGCGTGATGCGGGTGGTGTGCAACTTTTCCACCTCGTTGGCCACGGCCAAGTGGGATTTCTCCTGTAACGCGGCTGTTTCTGGAAACAACGAAGCGGTATGGCCGTCCGGCCCCATGCCCAGCAAGATCAAGTCAAAGCGGGGGAACTGAGCAGGGGTTACGGCAAAAAAGCCCCGCAGAGTCTTTTCATAAGCTGCCGCGGCGGCGGAAGCATCGGGATTTTCGGCGGGGATGCGAAAGACATTCGAGGGCGGGATGGGAACTTTCGAAAGCAGGCTCTCGGCGGCCATGCGGTAATTGCTTTCAGCATCGGTAGGGGGTACGTGACGTTCATCCCCCCAGAAGAAAAACATTTGTGACCAGGGAAGTTTGGCACTTGCATTACTGGCCAGAAGCGTGAACAGGTTTCTGGGAGTGGAACCGCCGGAAAGCGCGATGGTGAAGCGCCCGCGACGTGAGATGGCATCCCCGGTCGCGCTGATCCAGTGTTCCGCGGCTGCCTCAAAGAGCTGCTGCGGTGTGTCCAGGCGGCGAATCTCGACTCTCGTTGTCGTTGTCATTGTCATCTCATCGTCATCGCATCATCATCAGGAAACAGGAATTCGGGAGAATCAGGCTCCCGCCAAAACGGGCTTGCATTTGGTGGCGGCGCAGCGGGCGGCTCCCAGCAAACCCGCTTTGTCATTGGTAATCACCTGCACGGAAATGCCTTCCAGAAGCGGACGCAAGCGGCCCTTCTGAAGAAACGCGTTCATGAACTCCGAACCTTTCAGTCGGGAGAGGATTTTCGGCGCGATTCCGCCGCCGAGAAAAATGCCGCCGGTAGCCATCGTCTTTAGAGCGAGATTTCCTGCCTCGGCTCCGTACACGGAAATCCACAGGTCGAGCGCAGTTTCGGCCAAGCGGTTGGTTTGATCGAGCGCGGCGCGGGAAATCGCGGCGGCCGCATCACCCGCCAGTTCTTTCGAGAAACTGTCTGGCGCGTCCTCGTTGTGCTCCTGCCGCAGGAACTCGTACACATTGACCAGGCCCGGGCCGGAAAGAACACGTTCGTAGCTGACGTGTCCGTAGCGGTTCCCGAGAAATTCCAGGAGTTTGATTTGCAGCTCCCCCTGGGGCGCAAAATCGGAATGGCCACCTTCGCAAGCGAAAATCTGATGTCGATGTCCGTCCCAGAAAAGGCCGGCTTCACCGAGACCTGTCCCCGGCGCGATGACCGCCTGATTGCCCGCAGAGCGCCCGACCCGATTCAGCGGGGTAAGATCGTGGGCGCTCAAACCGCCGATGCCCCATGCCGTGGCTTCGAGATCGTTGATCAAGAGGGTGGCGGGGAGTTGAATGCGTTTGGCCAAGCGGGACTGCTCGATGACCCAGGGAAGATTAGAGGTTTCGACGCGTCCGTCGTGTACCGGACCGGCGATGCCAAAACATGCGACCTCAGGCCGCAAGCCGGAGTCTGCGAGAAACTTCGCAACAATGTCGCCAAATTCGGTGTAGTCGCGGCTGGGAAAAACTTGCTCGGCGACCGGCTGAAAATCGCCATTCCGGTTTTGAAAAACGGCCAGCCGCGCGTTGGTTCCACCAATATCGCCGGCCAGAATCATTTCTCGAAGTTCCTCCAGCTTCGGCCATCGCGCTCGAGCAATTCGTCGGCCTCTTTGGGTCCCCAGGTGCCGGACGCATAATTAGGAAAGTTTCTGGGCGGCAGGGCCTTCCAGAGGTCGAGCATGGGATTGACCACAAACCATCCCGCCTCCACCATGTCGGCGCGTTGGAACAGGGTCTGATCGCCGATCATACAATCGTGCAGCAGACGCTCGTAGCCGGTGCTGGGCTGCTTTCCAAAGTACTGCTGGTATTCGAAATCCATGTCGACGGTACCGAGGCGCATGACCGGGCCGGGAACCTTGGCCGCGAACTGCAGCGAGATTCCTTCTTCCGGCTGAATATGGAGAACCAATTGATTGGGCATGAGATGTTCCACGGAGGTGTCGCGGAACAGCACAAAGGGCGCCTGCCGGAATTGAATCACGATATGCGTGTTGCGGGCCGGCATGCGTTTTCCGGTGCGGAGATAAAAAGGGACATTCGCCCAGCGCCAGTTGTCGATAAGCAGTTTCATGGCGACATAGGTTTCGGTGCGGGAATCGGGCGCAACGTCGTTCTCGGAGCGGTAGGCGGGAACGTGCTGGCCCTTCATCACGCCTTCGCCGTATTGACCGCGCACCGAGCGGCTGAGGACTTCTTCGTCGCTGATGGGCTGGATGGCATGCAGGATTTTAGCCTGCTCGTCGCGAACCGCGTTGGCCTCGAAAGAAATCGGCGGCTCCATGGCGGTGAGGCTGATAAGTTGCATGATGTGGTTGGGAACCATATCGCGCAACGATCCGGCGTGATCGAAGTAGCTGCCGCGGCCTTCCACGCCCACGGTTTCGGAGACGGAAATCTGCACGTGATCAATGTAGCGGCGGTTCCAGATGGGCTCGAAGATACCGTTGGCAAAACGGAAGGCCATGATGTTCTGCACGGTTTCTTTTCCCAGATAATGATCGATGCGATAGATTTGTTTTTCGTCGGCGACTTTTAAGATTTGCTGGTTCAGCGCTTTTGCCGAGTCGAGATCGTGACCGAAGGGTTTCTCAATGATCACCCGGCGCCAGTGATCGTTCTCTTGTTGCATCAATCCATTGGCGGCGAGCTTTTCGACGATGGGTCCGAAGAAACTCGGAGCGGTGGCAAGATAGTAAAAGACGTTGTCCTGGGTGGAGTGATCGCGTTCGATCTGCGCCAGGTGATCCTTGAGCTGGGGATAAAGTTTGTCATCGCCGAAATCGCCGGCAAAATAATAGAAGCGCCGCGAGAAGCTTTCCCAGAGGGTATCGTCGACGCAGTCACCGCAATAGTCCTTGATGTCCTCGTGGATTCTGTTGCGGAATTCTTCATTCGACATCTGGGAACGGGCCACGCCGAGCACCGCAAACTCTTTCGAGAGCAAGTCGGCTCGAGCCAGGTTGTACAGGGCAGGTATCAGCATGCGCGCGGTGAGATCGCCGGCCGCGCCGAAGATCACCATCACACAGGGATCGCCTTGCTTGCCCACGCGAGGTTTGGTCGGGGTGGGTTTTTCCGCCAGTTGAGCCGTCATAAGTTCCTTATCATAATCTTGCGCCGATAATTGCGTCGCCGCAAATCTTTGAGAAGTTTTATTTCGCCGTTCAGGCTATCCCAGGGCTTTCTGTACTGCGGCAGCCAGTGTTGACAGGCCGGCGTTCACGTCGGTTCCAAGGTGCACGCGAAGGGCGCGGCGTCCGCGCTCGGCGAGTACTTGAAAATCGCCGCGCGCCTGGGCGGCCTTGACCACGCCAAAGGTATATTTCTGTCCGGGCACGGGTAATTCGACAGCATCGTCACACGTAATCTGGAGGAAGACCCCTGAATTCGGGCCGCCTTTGTAGGCCTGACCGGTAGAGTGGAGAAAACGCGGTCCGAAGCCGAGGCAGGTGGCTACATGTTTTTTGTCTCGCACCGAATGACGAATGGACTGCAAGGCTTTCTCGTGCTGGTCGTTCATTTGGACATAGCCGAGCAGGGCGAAATAATCGCCGGTGCCGATGCGCGCAAGATGGGCTTTCAAATAGGCGGCGAGAGACTTCTCGCCATTTGTTGCCTGCGCGAGAGCGGCTGCATTCTTTTCGTCGGTGAAGAGCTGGATGCCGCTGTCTTTGACGATTGGGGTTTCGGCGGGCAGGGAGCCATTTTTTTCGTATTGCGAGGTTAAATCTTTGGTGACAATCTTGCTGGCTTCGACGTCGGGCTGATTGAAGGCATTGATGCCGAGGATGGAGCCAGCGATCGCAGTGGCGATTTCCCAGCGGAAGAATTCCGCGCCCAGGTCGTAGATGTCGGCCATCGAGATGCGGACGACGGGGTGCCCGGCCTTTTCGATGGCAGCCAGTTTCGATTCGTGTTGTGATTCGGCGGCGTGTTCGGTGTGAATGTAGGCGAACACGCGGTCGTTGCCGTAAACTTCCGGAGCGCCCAGGGCTTCGCGATCGACAGGAATGATGCCCTTACCGAGCTTGCCGGTGGACTCGGCGATTAATTGTTCGAGCCACGCGCCGAGATCGGAAATGTCGGAAGAAGTAACGATGGTGATTTTATCGCGGCCGTGAGTGGCGGCGGTTCCGAGAATGATGCCCAGCACTGCGCCGGGGTTTTGTTCGACGGTGCTGGAGGGTCCACACGCTGCGACCATCTCCTGGGCGCGATCGAGAAACTTTTTGGTGTCGACGCCGATCACGGCCGCGGGCACCATGCCGAAGTGGGAAAGCGCCGAGTAACGGCCGCCGATGGAAGCCCGCCCGTAAAAGATATGACGGAAACAGTCTCCCTCCGCTACTTTCTGCATTTTTGAGCCGGGGTCGGTGATGGCCATGAAGTGGCTGCCGGCTTTGTCGGCGCCAACGGCTTTCTGGGTCAGGTCGAAGAAATATTGTTTGAAGATGTTGGGTTCGAGAGTGCTTCCGGATTTGCTGGAGACGATGAAGAGCGTGCGCGCGGGATCGATCTTGTCGGCGAGGGATTTGACCTGCGCGGGATCGGTGGAATCGAGGACGTGCAGGTCGGGGTATCCGGCAGCCTGGCCGAAAGTTTTGCGTAGCACTTCGGGACCAAGGCTGGAGCCACCCATGCCGAGCAAAAGAACATCTTTGAATCCGGCGCTCCAAATTTCTTTCGCGAGGTTGCGTAGTTCGACGTGATGCGCGAGTTGCTCTTCGACGATATCGAGCCAGCCCAGCCAGTTGGCCTCGTCGGCGCCGGTCCAGAGGGTGGCATCGCGCTGCCACAAACGCTGCATTTTACCGCTGGACTGCCAGTCGGCGATGGCGGTCTTTACGGCTGAGGCGAGGCTCTCGGGCAGCGAGGATTTCAGGCGGCTCACGCGTTCTGTCCTTTTTGCTCGACGCTTTTCTCGACCACGGCGAGCAGTTTGTGGAACGCATCGGCGAATAATTTCACTCCGTCGGTGGTTAACTTGGTGGTGACTTCCTGCATGGAGATACCGGCTTTGGCGAGATCGTCCATGACTTTCTGCGCGGCCGGGACATCTTCGGTCAGGCTTTTACGCAGGCGGCCATGATCGCGGAAAGCGTCGACGGTGGCGGGCGGCATGGTGTTCACGGTATCGGGGCCGATTAATTCTTCGACGTACATGACGTCGCGATAGGCGGGATTTTTCGTGCTGGTGCTGGCCCACAAGACGCGCTGGGTTTGCGCGCCCTTGGCAGCCAGGGCTTCCCATCTGGGTCCGCTGAAAATTTTCTGATAGCGCTGGTAGGTAAGCTTGCCGTTGGCGATGGCGACTTTACCGAGGAGACTTTTCAGCAGGGCTTGCTGCTGAGCGTCTTTCGTGTTTTTCAATTTATCGTCGATCATGGAATCGACCAGGGTGTCAATGCGGCTGATAAAAAAGCTGGCGACTCCGGCCATCTTTTTCAAATCTCCGCCATTTTTTTGCAGGTCTTCGAGTCCAGCGACGTAAGCTTCGGCTACCTTCACGTAAACTTCCTGAGCAAATAACAGGGTCACGTTGATGTTGATGCCTTCGCCGATGAGCTGGCGGATGGCCGGGATGCCTTCGGCAGTGCCGGGGACCTTGATCATCACGTTCTCGCGGTTCACAGCCTTATGCAAGCGGCGGGCTTCGTCGAGGGTTTTCTGGGTTTCGAGAGCGAGGAGCGGGGAGACCTCCAGGCTGACAAATCCATCGTGGAAGTTTGAGCTTTCATAGACAGGCTTGAGAATGTCGGCGGCATCCTGAATATCGCGGATTGCGATCTGTTCATAGCGGGCGGTGACGCTGAGGTCAGGGCGCGCAGCCAGCGACTTCAACATATCGTCGTATAACGAACTGTCGCCGATCGCTTTTTCGAAGATGGAGGGATTTGAAGTCATGCCGCGGAGACCGTCTTCGGCGATCATGGTTTTCAGCTTGCCGCTGGTCAGCAGGTCTCTTCGAATGTAGTCGAGCCAGAGGGACTGACCATAGCTCAGGAGGGC
>Ga0302320_10003396_pt1 | contig 37083 bp, 36 predicted proteins | sample Bog_T0_3_FD_202130 | JGI IMG/M metagenome (GOLD analysis project Ga0302320, IMG submission 202130) | Peat permafrost microbial communities from Stordalen Mire near Abisko, Sweden - Bog_T0_3 | ecosystem: Environmental > Terrestrial > Soil > Wetlands > Peat | place: Sweden: Abisko, Stordalen Mire...
CATCTGGAAAAGGGCCGGGTGGTGATTTTCGGCGCCGGCACCGGCAATCCATTCTTCACCACCGACACGGCGGCGAGCCTGCGCGCCATTGAAATCAACGCCGAGATTCTATTGAAGGCGACCAAGGTCAACGGCATTTACGATTCCGATCCGGTGAAAAATCCCGGCGCCAAACGCTACGCCCGCTTGACCTTCGATCAAGTATTGAGCGATCGCCTGAATGTGATGGACGCGACTGCCATTGTGATGTGCCGCGAAAACAACTTGCCGTTGCAAGTGTTCAATCTGTTCAACGCCGGCGATTTGCTGCGGATTGTACAAGGTGAGGACATCGGTACCGTGGTAACGGCCGGGCCGTAAGGGGGAGCCATGCTCGATGATTTGAAGAAAGACGCAACCCAGCGCATGCAGAAATGCGTGTCGATGTTCAGAGATCAACTGAAAAAGATGCGCACCGGGCGTGCTCACACCAGCCTGATCGAACACATCAAGGTCGATTACTACGGCGCGGAGATGCCGCTGAATCAGGTGGCCAATATCGCGACTGAGGATGCCCGCACCTTGACGGTGAGCCCTTGGGAGAAGGCGATGGTGCCGGTTATCGAGAAGGCGATTTACAAATCCGATCTTGGCCTGACACCGAACACCGCCGGGCAGCTGATTCGCATCAATATGCCGGCGCTGACCGAGGAGCGCCGTCGCGACATCATCAAAGTGGTGAAGTCCGAGGCGGAAAACGCCCGTGTCGCCGTGCGCGGCGTGCGCCGCGAGGTCATGACCGAGCTCAAAGAGATGCTCAAGGAAAAACTCATCGCGCAGGATGACGACCGGCGCGCCCAGGACGATGTTCAAAAGCTCACCGACAAACACGTTGCGGAAATCGATCAGGCCATGGCCGATAAGGAAAAGGAGCTGATGCAGGTGTGAAGATGGCCGACTCGCCGCAGCATGTCGCTATCATCATGGACGGCAACGGCCGCTGGGCCCGATCTCGCGGCCTGCCGCGGGCGGCCGGACACCGCGGCAGCATCAAGGTGGTGCGCCGCATCGTCGAGGAATGCGCGCGACGCAAAGTACGCTATCTGTCGTTGTTCGCCTTTAGCAGCGAAAATTGGCGCCGCCCGCCCGATGAGGTGGGCATGCTCATGAAGCTGTTCCTCGACTCGCTCGAGCGGGAAGTTGCCGACCTGCACGGCAATCAGGTCCGCTTGAAGTTCATCGGCGATCGCGAGATGTTGGGCTCCGAACTTGCACGGCGGATGCAGAGCGCGGAGCTGCTCACGGTGGGCAACCTGGGGTTAACGCTGGTCGTCGCGATGGCCTACGGTGGCCGCTGGGACGTGGCGCAAGCCTGCCGGGCGCTCGCCGCCGATGCGCTCGCCGGCAAGCTGGACGTGGCCGACATCGATGAGTCGCATGTCGCAGAGCACTTGGCGCTGGCCGGAGTACCGGATCCGGACCTTCTGATCCGCACCGGCGGCGAAAGTCGAATCAGCAATTTCATGCTGTGGAATCTTGCCTATACGGAGCTGTATTTTACCGATGCCCTGTGGCCGGAATTTTCGCCGGCGCATTTGGACGCTGCGTTCGATTTCTTTGCACAGCGCGAGCGGCGCTTCGGCAAGACGTCGGAGCAACTCGCGGCAAAAGTCGATGCTTGAGACCGCGGATGCTTAGAACCCGAATCCTCACCGCGATGGTTCTTGCCTGCATTTTGCTGGCGGGTTTATTTTTAGTCCCGCCGGCATGGGCCGTGCCGGCGTTTGCGGCGGTATTCGTCATCGGCGCGTGGGAATGGGGCGGATTCGGTGCCTTGCGCGGGCCCGGGCAACGGGTTCTGTACGCCGCCGCGATGGCGCTGCTGTTGTGGGTTGCCTGGCGTTGGTGCGCGGACCCGGCGCATTTGCTGCTGCTGTTCGGCGCCGCCTGCGGGTGGTGGGTGGTTGCGTTGCTGTGGTTGACGCTGGCGCCGGCGCGCCATAACCGTGTGCTCGCGCTCGCCTGCGGAGTGCCGGTTCTGGTGCCGGCATTCATCGCGCTTGCGAAGCTGCAGTGCGCTCAAGGTTTTGCGCGCGGTCCACTGATTGTGTTGTGGATGTTGCTGCTGGTGATCGCCGCCGACGTCGGGGCCTATTTTGCCGGCCGCAGGTTCGGCCGGCACAAATTGGCGCCGCGCGTGAGTCCGGGCAAGACACTGGAGGGCGCGGCCGGCGGTCTCGCGACGGTCGTATTGGTGGCCTTCGGAGGCGCGGCGTATTTCGGTTTGCCGGCGCTCGGCGCGGTGGTGTTCGGCTGCGCGGTGGGAATTTTCTCGATCGTCGGCGATCTGACTGAGAGCATGTTCAAGCGCGCCGCCGGGCTCAAGGACAGCGGCGTGCTGCTGCCGGGTCACGGCGGCCTGCTGGATCGTATCGACAGTGTGACCGCGGCCGCTCCGCTATACGCGCTCGGCTTGTTCGGCTCGGGCGCGATTGCATGAGCGGCCCGCACAGATTGGCAATCCTCGGATCCACGGGGAGCATCGGGCGCAGCACTCTCAACGTCGTCGCTCTGCATCCGGAGGATTTTCGGGTCGCCGTGCTGGGCGCGCGTCACAGCTGGCAGGCGCTCGTCGAGCAGGCACGGCAATTCAATGTGGATACCGTCGTGCTGATCGACCCTGAGGCGGCGCAGGCGGCGCAGGCGGCGCTGCGCGACTTGGGGTTGGCGACTCGGGTCGAGTGCGGCGCGGAGGCGATGGCGGCGGCGGTCGCCGGCGACAGCGTCGATGTGGTGATGGCAGCCATCGTGGGCGCGGCCGGACTGCCGTCGACCTTGGCGGCGGTGCGCGCCGCCAAGCGTGTGCTGCTCGCCAACAAAGAGGCGTTGGTGATGGCCGGCCCCATCCTGATGGATGAAGTGCGCCGCGCCGGCGCGCAGCTCATTCCGATTGACAGTGAACACAACGCAATTTTCCAATGCATGCCGGCAGGCTACCTGCCCGGCGATGTCGCGCGCGGCGTACTGCGATTGATTCTCACGGCTTCCGGCGGCCCGTTTCGCTGCGCCAGCGCCGCGCAAATGGCACGCGCCACGCCCGACGAAGCGTGCGCGCACCCGAAGTGGAAGATGGGTCGCAAGATCTCGGTGGACTCGGCCACGCTGATGAACAAGGGGCTTGAGGTCATCGAGGCGACCCTGCTGTTCGGTTTGCCGGAGTCGCGCGTGGAAGTCATCGTGCATCCGCAAAGCGTGGTGCACTCGCTGGTCGAATACGCCGACGGATCGCTGCTGGCGCAGTTGGGGGCGCCCGACATGCGCACCCCGATTGCTCAGGCGATGGCCTGGCCGGAGCGATTTGCATCCGGTGTACAATCGCTCAACTTAGCCGAGATCGGGCAGCTCGGCTTCGAGCAGCCGGATCATGAGCGATTCCCGAGTTTGGGGCTCGCCAGAGCGGCGGCGCGAGCCGGCGGCACGGCGCCAGCGGCGCTGAATGCGGCCAACGAGGTCGCGGTCCAGGCCTTTCTTGACCGGCGCTTGAACTTTACGGCGATTGCCGCGGTCATTGACAAAGTGATGCAGCGCCTCGATTCGTCACCCGTCAAGGCTCTGGGCGATGTTTTGGACGCCGACGCCGCGGCACGACGCTTGGCTGCGGCTTTGATCGAGCCTAGCTCGGGAGCCTTTGCATGAAGATCTTGTTTTTCGTCGCCGCCTTTCTGGTTGCGATTGGGATTTTGGTCGCGGTCCACGAATTCGGGCATTACTGGGTTGCCAAGAAACTCGGCTTCAAGGTTTTGCGCTTCAGCATCGGCTTCGGCAAACCCTTGCTGATGCGGGTTGGAAAAGATGCCGACCGCACCGAATACTGCGTGGCGGCCATTCCCTTGGGCGGCTACGTGAAGCTGCTCGACGAACGCGAAGCCGAGGTGAGTGCGGCGGAGTTGCCGCGCTCCTTCACTCGCCGGCCGGTGCTGCATCGAATCGCGGTGCTGCTGGCGGGCCCCGCCATGAACCTGTTGTTCGCCTCGGTTCTGTATGCGCTGCTGGCGATGATCGGCACGGAAATGGTGAAACCCGTGGTCGGTCAAGTGCGGCTCGACAGTCCGGCAGCGGCCGCCGGACTGCAGCGCGGTGATCAGATCGTGCGCGTCGGCGAGCGCAACGTGGAGGACACCGAGGAGCTGCAGATCGCCCTGATCCGGCAATTCACCGATGACGGCGTGATCCATCTGCGCGTGCGTCGCGACGGCTACGAACGACCGTTGACGCTGCGCGTCGCCGAGGATCGGCGCGCCATGACTGAGCCCGGCAAATTGCTGCCGGGCCTTGGCTTCGACCTCGCCACCTGGAATGCCGACACCTCGGTCCACGAAGCACCCGAAGCCAGCGCCGGCGCGCGCGCAGGCCTCAAAGCAGGGGATCGGCTGCTCGCGGTCGACGGCCAACCGATCGCCAATTCGCAGGAGTTCATCGCCGTGGTCAATGGCGCGCCAGGACGCGACATATCGATCGAAGTCGAGCGCGGCGGCCAGCGATTGCGTATCGTAGCGGCGGTGCCGCGGGTGCTCGAGCAAGGTAAGGCGATCGGGCGGCTCGGTATTACGCTCGAGGAAGGGCCGCAGACTTGGCCGCCGGGATTGATGGAAATTCGTCGCTCCGGCCCGCTCGAGGCGGCCGTTGGCGGCGTGCAGAAGACCTGGGAGATGTCATCGCTCACGGTGCAGATGCTGTGGCGTATCTTGACCGGTCAAGTGTCCGCGAAGAACATCAGCGGCCCGATCAGCATCGCGGAATTCGCCGGCATTAGCGCGTACTTGGGGGTCACCGCGTTTTTGGCTTTCCTCGCGATCATCAGCGTGAGCTTGGGCGTGCTGAATTTGATGCCGGTGCCGCTGCTCGACGGCGGTCAGGTGGTTTATCAGGTTGTGGAGGCGGTGAAGGGTTCGCCTCTGTCGGAGCGCGCACAGCTGTTCGGTCAACAAGTGGGCATTGCGCTATTGGTCGTGTTGATGAGCTTGGCTTTTTATAACGATATTTCAAGACATTTGAATTAACGGGAAATCATGATCAATAGAAATTGCAATCGGTCGTTGTCGCGTGCGACTTGAATTGCGTTTGGCGTGTCTGGTGGCGCTTGCCATCCAGCCTTTGGGATCGGCTGTGCGCGCGCAAACCGCACAGGAGCCGTTCACGGTCGGCGACATTCGCATCGAGGGCCTGCAGCGAATCTCCGAAGGCACGGTATTCAACTATTTGCCGGTGAACATCGGCGATCATCTCGATGGTCAACGCATCGGCGAGGCCATGCGGGCGCTATACGCCACCGGATTCTTTCGCGACGTGGAATTGCGGCGCGACGGCAACACCCTGCTGGTGGTGGTGGTCGAACGGCCGTCGATCGCCAAGTTCGAGATCAAGGGCAACAAGGACATCAAGACCGAAGATCTGCAGAAGAGCTTGCGCAACGTAGGTCTCGCAACCGGGAAAACCTTCGATCGCTCGGTGCTCGATGAAGTCAAGCAGTACCTCACCGACCAGTATTTCAGCCGTGGCAAATATGCGGTACGCGTCGACACCAAGATCACCGAGCTGCCCGGCAACAAGGTCGACGTGGTGGTCGATATCAAGGAAGGCAAACGCGCCAAGATCGAACAGATCAATTTGGTAGGCAACACCAAATTCAAGGAAAAAGATGTGCTCGGTACGCTTGAGCTGAAGACGCCGAATTGGCTGTCTTGGTACAAGCAGGATGACCGCTACTCGCGCGAGTCGCTGCAGGGCGACTTGGAGAAATTGCGCTCGTATTACATGGACCGCGGCTACGCCAACTTCCAGATCGAATCGACGCAGGTGGCGATCGCGCCCGAAAAAGACGACATGTACATCACCGTCAACGTCAACGAGGGCGACGTTTTCAGGGTGTCGGAGATCAAACTGGCGGGCACGATGGTAGTGCCCGAAGAGCAGCTGCGTCGCCTGCTGCTGGTCCATCCCGGAGATATTTTTTCGCGCAAGGCGGTCACCAACACGCAAGAATTGATGAGCTATCGGCTCGGCGCCGACGGCTACGCGTTCGCCAAGATCGATCCGGTGCCGACCCCGGACAACGACAAGAAGACCGTGTCGCTGACGTTCTTCATCGAGCCGGGAAACCGCGTGTATGTGCGGCACATCAACTTCAATAACGTCACCGCGATCAACGACGAGACGCTGCGCCGTGAGATGCGCCAGCTCGAAGGCGGGTGGCTGTCGAATTCGGCGGTCGAGCGCTCCAAGGAAAGATTGCAGAAATTGCCGTACGTGGAGAAGGTTGAGTTCGAGACCAAGCCGGTGTCGGGCAGCGCCGATTTGGTGGATGTCGACTACAACATCAAGGAAGGTTTGCCGGGGCAGTTCGGCGGCGGCATCGGTTATTCGGAATCCCAGAAATTCAGCTTGAACGGCAACTTCGTGCATAGCAATTTCATGGGCACGGGCGATCGCATTGCGCTGGAAATCAACGCCGGCAAGTACAGCAAGAGCTACGTGTTCGCGCATACCGACCCGTACACGACCATCGACGGGGTGGCGCGCACCACTTCGCTCACGTATCGCGACGTCACGCAGTTCGTGTCCGCCTCATCGGCGTTTTCGACCAAGCAGATCACCGGCGCCGTGCAATGGTCTTACCCCATCAGCGAGTATCAATACCTGCAGGCGGGCGTGTCCGCGAACAAGAACACGCTGGTGGTATCGCAGGGCTACAGTGCGCAGCAGGCGGTGGACTGGGTCAAGGCCAACGGCAATACCTTCCAGCGCGATCTCACCGACACCAATGGCGACGGCGTGATCAATTCCTTGGACACGCCCTATACGGTGTACGGCAGCGAGTTCTATACCTACGAACTGACCGCCGGCTGGAATTACGACGGCCGCAATCGGGCGCTGTTCGCCGACCGCGGCCTGCATTTGAGCATTTCCGGACGCTACGCCATTCCACCGTCCGACGTGCGCTACTACGCGACCAACTTCCAGTTCCTGCAATACGTGCCGATCTGGAGAAAGTGGCTGCTGTCCTTCAATGCGCAGATTGACTACGCCTCGGCGCTCGGACACACCACGGCTCTGCCGCCTTACCTCAACTACTTCGCCGGGGGTCCGGACAGCGTCCGCGGCTATCGCGAGAGCCGCTTAGGGCCGCGCGACAATATCGGCGAGGGCAATCCCTACGGCGGAAACTTCCGCGTCGTCAACCGCCTGGAGTTGATATTCCCGGTCCCCGAAAAGTGGAAGAGCGCGGCCCGCGTCAGCTGGTTTTTCGACATGGGCAACGTGTTTCAGACCGGCAATCAGGTCAAATTCCTGGGTGTCGACGACATTACCCCGGTCAACTACCACTTCAGTTATGATAACCTGAAGCGATCGACCGGTATCGCGGTGCAGTGGCTTGCCCCGTTGGGTTTGTTCCGTTTTTCATACGGCGTCCCTTTGAATGCGTACCCCGGCGACACCGTACGATTCAACGACGAAACGGAGCGCTTTCAATTTTCTATCGGTCAAGCGTTTTGACCGCAATTATCTGAGGTCTTAAAGATCAACATGTCGACTTTCAATCGCAGCATTTCGTTCTTGGGCTTGTGCATGAGCTTGGCTCTGCTGTCGGGCCAAGCGAGCGCGGAAATCAAGATGGGTGTGGTGAATTTTCAAAAGCTCTTGGAAGAGGCACCGCAAACCAAGACCGCCATGCAGGCTCTCGAGAATGAGTTCGCGCCGCGGCGCCGCGAGCTTCTGACCATGCAGAATGATCTGAAAGCGAAGGACGAGAAGCTGCAGAAAGAGGGCGCCGTGATGGCGGAAGCCGACCGCGCCAAGGCGGAGAAGTCGCTGCGCGACCAACAGCGTGAGTTCTCGCGCAAGGCCGGCGAATTCCAGGATGACGCATCGACGCGCCGCAACGAGGAAATCGGCAAGGTGCAGCGCTACCTGGTCTCGGAAATTCAAACCTATGCCAACGCTCAAGGCTTCGATTTGGTGCTCGGCGACGGCGTGTTCTTTGCCAAAGGGCCGCTCGATGTGACCGCCAATGTGCTGGCGGTGCTCGCCACCAAGCCCACCAGCTTGCCGGCGACGGCACCGTCCACGACGCCGAGCAAGACGCCGGGGATTTCCACGGCTCCTCCGGCTAAAACTCCCAGCGGCAAATAGCGTACCGACCTGCCGCACACCAGGCGGTGCAGAGGTGCAGGCAGAGTTCAATCTCGGCGAGTTAGCGGTTCGCTTTGGCCTGGCGTTGCAGGGCGACCCGAGCCTGAGAATTTGCAGCGTCGCCACCTTGTCGCATGCCAAGCCCGGTGCGTTGAGCTTCCTCGCGAATCCACGCTACCGCAAGCAAATGGAGTCGACGCGCGCCACCGCCGTACTGCTGGGACCGGAAAATGCGGCGGATTGCCCGGTGGCGGCGCTGATCGATCCCAATCCGTACTTGGCCTACGCGCGGATCGCAGATCTCCTGCATCCGCAAGCCGTGCCCGTGGCGGGAATCCATCCCACCGCGGTCGTGGCGGCGAGCGCGCGTCTCGCGCCCTCGGCCAGCATCGGACCGCTGGCCGTCATCGAGGAGCACGCGGACATCGGCGAGCGGGTGTCGGTCGGCGCCGGCAGCATCGTGCAGCGTGGCGCGACGATTGGCGCCGACTCGCGCCTGCTGCCGCGAGTCAGCTTGTACGCCGGCGTGACGCTCGGCCGACGTTGTATCGTGCACTCCGGGGCGGTGGTCGGCGCGGACGGTTTTGGCTTTGCGCCGGATGCAGGTACTTGGGTAAAAGTGCCGCAGGTGGGCAGCGTGCGTATCGGCGATGACGTCGAGATCGGCGCGAATACCACGATCGATCGCGGCGCGATTGACGATACGGTAGTAGAGGACGGGGTGAAGCTGGACAATCAGATCCAAGTGGGTCACAACGTGACCATTGGAGCCCATTCCGCGATCGCCGGCTGCGTCGGTATTTCGGGCAGCACCGTGATTGGACGACGCTGCATGATCGGTGGCGGGGTCGGCATCGCCGGACACTTGACGATCGCCGACGATGTGGTGGTGACCGGCTGCAGCCTGGTGAGCGCGTCGATCAAGCACGCCGGCAGCTATTCGAGCGGCATGCCGACCGTGGAGACGAGGCTGTGGCGGCGGATGGTGGCGCATTTACGACGATTAGACGGAAAGGAGCGATGATGGAGGAACCCGAGAAGATGGATATCGAAGCGATCATGCGGCAACTGCCGCATCGGTATCCCTTCTTGCTGGTGGATCGCGTTCTGGAGTTGGAATCCGGGAAGCGCGTGCGTGCCTTGAAGAACGTGACCTTCAACGAGCCGTTTTTCCCGGGACACTTCCCGCATCGCCCGGTGATGCCGGGCGTGATGATCATTGAAGCATTGGCGCAAGCGGCCGGTATCCTCGCCTTTAAAACCGTGGGCGTCGTGCCGGACACGGAGACGCGCTTTTATTTCGTCGCCATCGATAACGCGCGATTTCGCAAGCCGGTCGAGCCCGGCGATCAGTTGGTGCTCAATGTGACGCTGAAGCGCGCGTTCAAGGGAATTTGGAAATTTCACGGTTCCGCCGAGGTCGACAGCGTGGAAGTGGCGTCGGCGGAAATCATGGTGGCGCCCGAGACCAAAGGGCACAAGCCCAAAGGAGAGCCGGGATGATCGACCCGCGCGCGGTGGTATCGCCGCAAGCGCACATTGCGGCGGACGTGCAAATCGGTCCGTTCAGCGTCATCGGCGCGGATGTGGTGATCGGCGCCGGTACCTGGATCGGTCCGCACGTGGTGATCAACGGTCCGACGCGCATCGGCACCGGCAATAAAGTTTTTCAGTTTGCTTCCTTGGGAGATGCGCCGCAGGACAAGAAGTACAACGGCGAACCGACCCGGCTCGAAATCGGCGATCGCAATGTCTTTCGAGAATCCGTGACGGTGAATCGCGGCACCACGCACGACAAGGGCGTGACGCAGATCGGCAACGACAATCTTCTGATGGCGTACTCGCATGTGGCGCATGATTGCAGCTTGGGCGATCAGATCGTGATGGCCAATTGCGCGACCTTGGGCGGCCACGTCGAGATCGGCGATTGGGTGATCATGGGCGGCTTATCCGCCGTACATCAACATACCAAGGTGGGCGCGCACAGCTTTATCGCGCACAGCGCGGCGGTCACCCGCGACGTTCCGCCGTATGTCATGGCGGTCGGCCGGCCGGCCGTGCCGCACAGCGTCAATGCCGAAGGCTTGAAGCGCCGAGGCTTTAGCGCGGAGCAGATTTTGAACATACGGCGCGCCTATCGGGTGCTGTACCGCTCGGGGCTCAAACTCAAGGTTGCGCTGGAGGAACTCGAGAAAATGGCGGTCGTTCACGCCGAAGTGCGGCCCTTCGTCGAGTTCATCGGGCGCAGCGAACGCAGCATCGTTCGCTAGCCATGACTCAACTGCGGGTGGGTTTGGTGGCCGGCGAAGCGTCCGGCGACACCTTGGGTGCGGACCTGATCGTCGCCATGCGCCGGTTGATTCCCGAGAGTGTATTTTTCGGAATTGCCGGGCCGAAAATGCAAGCCGCCGGATGTGAGATTTGGGAACCGTCCGAATCGCTCGCCGTGATGGGACTGTTCGAGATCGTGCGCGATCTGCCGCGCTTGGTGCGCCTGCAGGCGCGCATTCGCGGCCGATTCTTGAGCGTGAAGCCGGATGTGTTCGTCGGCATCGACGCTCCGGAATTCAATCTGCGGCTGTCGCGCGACTTGCGCGCAGCCGGCATTCCGACGGTGCAATACGTCAGCCCGCAGGTGTGGGCGTGGCGGCAGGGGCGGGCGCGCAGCATTCATGAGTCTGTCGACCTCGTGCTCTGTCTGCTGCCGTTCGAACAGCGCTTCTACGACGAGCACGGGATGCCGGCCGAGTTTGTCGGTCATCCGCTCGCGGATGCCATCCCGATGACGCCCGACCGGCGGGCCGCGCGTCTGGCACTCGGCGTCGACCTCGACGCAGCGGTGGTCGCCCTGTTGCCCGGCAGCCGACGCGGCGAGGTGACGCGCTTGGCGAAGGATTTCGCCGAGACCGCGCGCTGGCTGGCGGCGCAGCGCCCGCAACTCAAATTCATTGCGCCGATGGCGAGTGCGGTGACGCGCGACAGTTTCGCGCAAGCGCTCGCGCTGCATGCACCCGGCATCGAAGTGAAACTCATCGACGGTCAGGCGCAAACCGCGCTTATCGCCGCCGACGTGGCTTTGATAGCATCCGGAACGGCGACGCTGGAGGCGGCGTTGTGCAAACGTCCGATGGTGGTCGTGTACCGCCTGGGGACCTTAAGCGCCTGGGTGCTGCGGCGGCTGAATCTGGTGAAATCTCGGTTTTTTGCACAACCAAATCTACTTGCGGATCGGCGCGTCGTCGGCGAGTATTTTCAAGAGGAAATTGTCCCGGAGTCGATCGGAGCAGAGCTTCTGATGTGGCTAGACGATGCCGAACGGCGCGGCGCCTTGGAACAGGAGTTCTCGCGAATTCATGCCGAGTTGCGCCGCGATGCGGGAGCGCGCGCCGCGCGGGCGATCGAGACTTTGGTGAGCGCGCGCCGCCTGGCCGCGGCTGAGGCGCCGTGAGACGTCGAGTGGCCGGGATCGACGAGGCGGGCCGGGGCCCGCTGGCGGGACCCGTGGTCGCGGCCGCGGTGATTCTGCGGCCCGGGCGGCGTATCGACGGCGTGGCCGACTCCAAGACCTTAAGCGCCGAGGAACGATTTCGCTTAAGCGCGCTGATCCGTCGCGACGCGCTGTGCTTCGGCATCGGCTGGGCCGATCGGGCAGAGATCGATGCGCTCAATATCTTGCAGGCCACGTTTCTCGCGATGCGTCGCGCGCTCTTGGCGATGACCTTGGTGCCCGATCATGTGCTGGTGGACGGCAATCGACTGCCACACCTGGGCGGCTTGGGGATGAGCTTGACGGCGCGGGCCATCGTCGGCGGCGATGCCACGATACCCGCTATCAGCGCCGCCTCGATCCTGGCAAAGACTGCGCGGGACACCTATATGAATCAGATGGATACGCTATATCCCGCCTATGCCTTCGCAAGCCACAAGGGATATTGCACCGAGGATCACCAGCGGCGGCTCGAGTTGCACGGACCCTGTCCCTTGCATCGGCGCTCGTTTGCCCCGGTGAGAATCGCGCTCAAGGTGAACGCGTGAGTCAATTCGTCCATTTGCGATTGCACACCGAGTACTCCTTGGTGGACGGGATCGTGCGCGTCCCGGAATTGATGACCGCGGTGGCCGCGGCCGGCATGCCGGCGGTCGCCTTGACCGACCAGTGCAATTTGTTTGCGATGGTGAAGTTCTACAAGGAAGCGTTGGCTGCCGGCGTCAAGCCGCTGATCGGCGTCGACATGTGGATTCGTGCGGCAGGCGAGCGCGCCGCGCCCTCGCGAGTGGTTTTTCTGTGCCAAAACCTCGATGGTTACCGGCATCTCACGCAGCTCGTGACGCGCTCGTTTCTCGAGGGTCAGCAACGCGGCGCCCCCATGTTGGAACGCGGTTGGCTGAGCAGCGACATGCTGCGAGGACTCATCGTGTTGTCCGGCGGCATCGAGGGGGACATCGGGCAGGCGTTGGTACGCGGCCGCGACGATGAAGCCGTGCGCTGCCTGCATCGCTGGCAGGAACTGTGCGGCGACCGCTTCTATGTCGAGATCCAACGCACCGGCCGCGCCGGTGAAGAGGCTTACGCCGATGCGGCGTGCGGCCTTGCCGAGGAGCAAGGCGTCGCGGCGCTCGCGACCAACGATGTGCGCTTTTTGACGCGTGCCGAGTTCGAAGCGCATGAGGCGCGGGTGTGTATCCACGACGGCACGCAACTCGCCGACTCGAGCCGCGTGCGGCGCTTCTCCGAGGAGCAGTACTTGAAGTCCCCGGCCGAGATGCGGGAGCTGTTCAAGGATGTTCCGGATCTGCTCGATAACACCGTGGAGGTGGCCAGACGTTGTTCCTTGGAAATTCGTCTCGGCGCATCCATGCTGCCCGCCTACCCGGTGCCGCCCGGCAGCACGACCGAGGATTATCTGCGCGACGAGGCGCTGCGCGGCCTTAAATGGCGCGCCGCTTCGAGTAGCGGCTACGCAGGGCGTCTGGAGCTCGAGCTCGGCGTGATCTGCTCCATGGGATTCGCCGGATACTTCTTGATCGTCGCCGACTTCATCCGCTGGGCACGCGGCAATGGCGTGCCGGTCGGTCCCGGCCGCGGTTCGGGCGCCGGATCGCTGGTGGCCTATGCACTCGGTATCACGGATCTCGATCCCATCGAACATGATCTGCTATTCGAGCGCTTCTTGAATCCCGAGCGCGTTTCCATGCCGGACTTCGACGTCGACTTCTGCATGGAAGGCCGCGATCGGGTGATCGAATACGTCGCGAATAAGTACGGCCGCGAGCGGGTTTCGCAAATCATCACCTACGGAACCTTGGCCGCAAAGGCGGTGGTGCGCGACGTCGGCCGGGTGCTCGGCCATAACTACGGCTACGTCGACAAGATCGCCAAGCTGATTCCGTTCGAAATCGGCATAACCCTCGACAAGGCGCTCGAGCAGGAAGTGGAACTCAAGCGCTTGTACGACGGCGACGCCGAGATCCATGAGCTCATCGATCTCGCGCGCTCTCTCGAAGGACTTGCGCGTAACGCCGGCACGCATGCGGGTGGGGTGGTCATCGCACCCTCGGTGCTGACCGATTTTACGCCGCTGTACTGCGAAGAGGGCAGCACCACGCCGGTGACCCAATTCGACAAGGACGACGTCGAAGCCGCGGGCCTCGTGAAATTCGATTTTCTGGGCCTGCGCACTCTCACCATCATCGATTGGGCGGTGCGCGACATCAATGCGTCGCGCGCGGGCTTAGGCGAAGCGGCGCTCGAGATCGATAAGTTGCCGATGGATGATGTCAAGACCTATCAGCTTCTGAAGAGCTGCAAGACCACCGCGGTGTTCCAGCTCGAATCGCGCGGCATGAAGGATTTGATTCGCCGCCTGCAGCCCGACCGGTTCGGCGACATCGTGGCACTGGTGGCGCTGTTTCGGCCCGGGCCGCTGCAGTCGGGCATGGTGGAGGATTTCATCGCGCGCAAGCACGACACCAGCGGCGCCACCATCGATTATTTGCATCCGGAATTGAAACCCGTGTTGGCCGCGACCTACGGCGTGATTCTGTACCAGGAACAGGTGATGCAGATCGCGCAAATTCTGGCCGGCTACACCCTGGGCGGCGCGGATCTGTTGCGCCGAGCCATGGGCAAGAAGAAACCCGAGGAGATGGCGAAGCAGCGCTCGGTGTTCGTTGACGGCGCGGTGGCCCGCAAAGTTCCCGAGGCGCAGGCCACGCGCATTTTCGACCTGATGGAAAAATTCGCAGGTTACGGTTTCAACAAGTCGCACTCCGCCGCGTATGCGCTGCTGTCCTACCAGACGGCATGGCTCAAAGCGCATTACCCGGCCGCTTTCATGGCGGCCGTGCTGTCCTCGGATATGGACAAGACCGATAAAGTGGTGACGCTGATCGATGAATGCGCGGGCATGGAGCTCACCGTGCATCCGCCCGATGTCAACGAATCCGTGTACGCCTTCAAGGTGTCGGGTCCGATGAGCATTCGTTACGGCATGGGCGCCATCAAGGGCGTGGGCGCATCCGCGGTCGAGGCGCTCATCGAAGAGCGCAAGCTGCGCGGCCCGTTCGAAAGCCTGCCGGACCTTTGCCGGCGCATCGACTTGCAGCGGGTCAATCGGCGGGTCTTCGATGCGTTGATTCGCTCGGGGAGCCTCGATCGAATCGGGCCGAACCGCGCCACCTTGACCGCCGAGCTCGACCGCGCGATGCAGGCGGGTGAGCAGAATTCGCGGGCGATGAGCGTCGGGCAAGTGGATTTGTTCGGCTTGAGCGCCGCTCCCGACAGCGTCGTCGCGGACTGGACCGAGGCACAGCGCCTCGCCGGCGAACGCGAAACGCTCGGGCTTTTCTTGAGCGGCCACCCGATCACCCCCTATGAACCGGACTTGAAGTTCTTGGGCGTGGCGCGGCTCGCCGATGTGGGCGGCCCGAAGCCGGCGGCGCCGCTTGACGGCATGCGCAGCTGGTCGGCCGGCAAGGCGACCACCGTCGCCGGGTTGGTGCTCGAGATCCGGCGCCGCCCCAATCGCGTGACGTTGATCTTGGACGATCGCAGCGCGCGCCTCGAAGTGAGTCTATACGAGGAGGTTTTTCAGCAGCATCGCGACATCATCGTCAAGGATGCCATTCTGATCATCGACGGTACGCTGCGCTTCGACGATTTCATCGAGGCATGGCGTCTGCAGGCGAAATCGCTCATGGATATCGACCGCGCCCGCGAGCGCTTTGCGCGGCGCCTGTGGCTGCGCTGGCCCGATGAATTCGACGGTCCGCAGGGCATGAATCGATTCGAGCAGCTGCTGAAGCCGCATTTGCGGGGTCCCTGCGGCGTGAGCGTGTCGGTCAATCGCTCCGACTATACTGGTCGGATGAACCTAGCCGACAACTGGTCGGTGCATGCCTCGCGAACGCTGCTCGATAAGCTCACGGACGTGGTGGGGCGGGACGGCTGGTATTTAGTGTATGGTCCGCGCAATGATGTTCGCGGCGAGGAAACATCTTCATGGCGATGAATTTTCTGGAATTTGAACAGCCGATCGCCGAGCTGGAGGCGAAGATCGAGGAGTTGAAGTTTTTGGGCGCCGACGCGAGCGTCAATATCAGCGAGGAAATCAAGCGCCTGCAGTCAAAGAGCCGGGCGCTCACCAACAGCATTTTCGCCAACCTCTCGCCCTGGCAGATCACGCAGCTGGCGCGCCATCCGCAGCGGCCTTACACGCTCGACTACATCTCGATGATTTTTACTGATTGGCACGAACTGCACGGCGATCGAATGTACGGCGATGACCTCGCCATCGTCGGTGGATTGGCCCGCATCGAGGGTATTGCGGTGATGGTGATCGGTCAGCAGAAAGGCCGCGATACCAAGGAGCGGGTGCGCCGCAACTATGGCATGCCAAAACCGGAGGGCTACCGCAAGGCGCTGCGCTTGATGAAAATGGCCGAGAGGTTTCGCATTCCCGTGGTCACCCTGATCGATACGCCGGGCGCCTATCCCGGCATCGGCTCCGAGGAGCGCGGCCAGAGCGAGGCGATTGCGCGCAATTTGTTCGAGATGTCCAATCTGGCGGCGCCGGTATTGAGCGTGGTCATCGGTGAAGGCGGCTCGGGCGGCGCGCTCGCGATCGGCGTCTGCGACCGGCTGATCATGCTGCAATTCAGCGTGTATTCTGTGATTTCTCCGGAGAGCTGCGCGTCCATTTTGTGGAAAAGCACGGAGAAAAAGGAAGTCGCCGCCGATGCCATGGGCGGGACGGCGGAACGGCTCAAGAAACTCGGACTGGTGGACGAGGTTCTGAAGGAGCCGCATGGCGGCGCGCATCGCGATCCGCAGGCGATGGCGGAAACCGTCAAGCAAAGCATCGTCAAGAATCTGGCCGAGCTCTGCAATCAACCGGTAACGCAGCTGCTCGATGCGCGGCAGGCGCGGCTGCGTGAATTCGGTGCGTTCCGAGACGCCTAGCGCAAGTGCCTCTCTGCGCGCGGTCTTAGACGCGCATCTTCCGGCCGGCGCCTGCGCATTGGTGGTGGGGTTGAGCGGCGGTGCCGATTCGACCGCTCTGTTGGCGCTCGCCGCGGCATTGGGCGAGGACTTTCGCGGCCGGTTGCGGGCCGTGCACATCGACCACGGCTTGCAAGTTGCGGCGGCTTCGTTGCGCGACGCCTGCCGGGTGGCATGCACGGCGCTCGCCGTTCCGCTGTCGATTATTCCGGTGACGGTGCGATCGAACGGCAGCTCCGTCGAGGAAGCGGCTCGCGATGCGCGCTATGCGGCGCTCGCGGCGGAGCTTGGCCCCGGCGAGTGTCTGCTGACTGCGCATCACCGCGAAGATCAGGCAGAGACGCTGCTGCTGCAAGCCTTGCGCGGCGCCGGCGTCAGAGGCATGTCGGCCATGCCGATCTGCCGACCGCTCGGCGCCGGTTGGCATTTGCGACCGCTGTTGGGCATGTCGCAAAGCGAGCTGCTTGAGCACGGCGCGGCTTTTTCCGGCGTGTCTTTTTCGGATCCGATGAACCGAGACCTCGCCTTCGATCGCGGCTATTTGCGCCAACAGGTCTGGCCGCTGCTGACAGCGCGCTGGCCGGGCGCGGCGCTGGCACTCGCGCGCAGTGCACGACATGCAGCCGAGGCGCAATCTCTGCTGGATCACGCGGCCGCCGCCGACCTCGTGCGGCTCAAGGATGGCGACGCGCTGTCGGTTCCGGGTCTGCGAGCGTTGGGCGCGCAGCAGCAGATCAATGTGCTGCGTTTCTGGATCGGCACGGCGGGCGTCGAGCCGCCGCCGACGGCACTGCTGTGCGAGGCGCTGCGGCAAATCTTCGACGCACAGGCCGATCACTTGCCGAGCATCGGCTGGGGCGAGCATGCATTGCGGCGCTACCGGCAGCGGATTTTCCTGACCGAGAGGCATCCTCCGCGGCTGCTTGATCCGCGTGAGTGGCTGCCGGCTGCCGAGTCACGCGTCGACCTCGGACCGCGCTTGGGTGCATTGCGCTGGGTGTCGCAAAATGGCGGCATCGACTTCACGCGCTTGCCGCCAACGCTGTCGGTGCGCCGGCGGCGAGGCGGCGAAACACTCAAGCCCGCGGCGAAAGCGAAGACCACGAGCGTGCAGCACCTGTGTCAATTGCAAGGCGTGCTGCCGTGGATGCGCGACGCCTTGCCGCTGGTGTTTGCCGGCGATGCCCTAATCGCGGTGGCCGATTTGTGGCTCGACGCGCGCTGGTGCGTGGCGCCAGCGGCGCCGGGCGCGGCACTCGAATGGCGCGAGGCGCCTATTATTGGTTAAGTGGATTGTCGCACGGCTCATGTTCTGCTACCCTGAATTCCCGTCGAATTCCAATTGTTCCTTCTTGGCCCTGGTTTGCGCTCGCGCGATTTGAACGCGTGAGAATTGACCTTTTATCGGCGGTGACCACATGACTCGATTCGTATTCGTCACCGGCGGTGTCGTTTCCTCGCTAGGTAAGGGCATTGCTTCTGCCTCGCTCGGAGCGATTCTCGAGGCACGTGGCCTGAAAATCAGCATGGTCAAGCTCGATCCCTACATCAATGTGGATCCTGGCACCATGAGCCCGTTTCAGCACGGCGAAGTGTTCGTGACCGCGGATGGCACTGAAGCCGACTTGGATCTCGGCCATTACGAGCGCTTCGTGCGCATGGTCGCCGGACGCAACAGCAACTTCACGACCGGACGAATTTACGAGCGGGTGATCGCCAAGGAGCGGCGCGGGGATTACCTGGGTGCGACCGTTCAGGTAATCCCGCACATCACCGATGAAATCAAATACCGGATTCGCATGGGTGCGGCTGATGCGGATGTGTGCATGGTGGAGATCGGCGGCACCGTCGGCGACATCGAATCCTTGCCGTTTCTCGAGGCGATTCGCCAAATGGGCGTCGAGCTCGGGCGCAATCGCGTGCTGTACATGCATCTCACCTTGGTGCCGATCGTCGGCGGCTCGGGCGAAATCAAAACCAAACCCACCCAGCATTCGGTCAAAGAACTGCGCGGCATCGGCATCCAGCCGGACATACTGCTGTGCCGCTGTGTGCAATCGCTGCCGGACGAACAGCGCCGTAAGATTGCGCTGTTCACCAATGTCGAAGAGCGCGCGGTGATTTCCGGCGTCGACGCCGACGATATCTACAAGATTCCGATGCTGCTGCACGAAGAAGGCTTGGATGACATCGTGGTCGATAAGCTGCGCCTGGACGCGCCGCCCACGGATCTGCCGGAATGGCGTGCGGTGGTCGCGGCCAAGCAGAATCCCGAGGCCGTGGTCGACATCGGCATGGTCGGCAAGTATGTACAGATTCGCGACTCGTATATTTCTCTGAACGAAGCCCTGATGCATGGCGGGATCAAGACCCGCACCCGGGTCAATATTCATTATTTCGAATCGCAGGATATCGAGCGCCTGGGACCCGCGGCGCTGCAAAACATGGACGCGATCTTGGTGCCGGGCGGATTCGGCGACCGCGGGATCGAGGGCAAGATTCAAGCGATCAGATTCGCGCGTGAGAACCGCATCCCGTATCTCGGAATCTGCCTCGGCATGCAGCTCGCCATCATCGAGTACGCCCGCAATGTGCTGGCTTTGAAAGGCGCGAACAGCACCGAATTTGATCGCGCGACTCATCATCCGGTGATCGCGCTGATTACCGAGTGGCAGGACTTGGAGCGCGGCCAACAGGTGCGCGACGAGAAGTCCGATCTCGGCGGCAGCATGCGGCTCGGCGCGCAGGAGGCGAAGCTCGTGCCGGGCTCGCTTGCCCACTCGCTCTACGGCAAGGAATCGATTTTCGAGCGGCATCGCCACCGCTATGAGTTCAATAATCACTATCTCGAGGAATTGGCGGCGGCCGGCTTGAGCTTCTCCGGTTTTTCGGCGGACGGCTTGGTCGAATTCATCGAAGTGCGCGCTCACCCTTGGTTCGTGGCCAGCCAGTTCCATCCGGAATTCACCTCCACTCCGCGCGATGGGCATCCGCTGTTCGCGGGGTTCGTGCGCGCGGCCCGCGAATACCGCGCGGCGTTGCAGCCGGGACGCGCGACGGCATGAAATTGGCCTCGTACGAGGTCGGCGCGGAGCAACCGTTTTTCTTGATCGCCGGTCCCTGCGTGATCGAAAGCGAAGCGCTGGTCATCGATGTGGCGGGGCGGCTCAAGGAGATCACCAGCCAGCTCGCGATCCCGTTCATATTCAAGGCGTCGTTCGATAAGGCCAATCGTTCTTCGCGCGCAAGCTTCCGCGGTCCCGGGATCGAGGGAGGATTGAAGGCGCTCGCCCTGGTGCGCGATCAGATCAAGGTGCCGGTGTTGACCGACGTCCACGAAGACACCCCGCTTGCGGAAGTTGCAGCGGTGGTCGATGTCCTGCAGACCCCGGCGTTTCTATGCCGCCAAACCAATTTCATCGTCGGCGTGGCATCGCTCGGCAAGCCGGTGAACATCAAGAAGGGCCAGTTTCTATCACCGTGGGAAATGCAAAACGTGGTCGACAAGGCGCGTTCCACCGGCAATCAGCACATCATGGTGTGCGAACGCGGCTTCTCCTTCGGCTACAACAATCTGGTGTCCGACATGCGCTCTCTCGCCATCATGCGCGCTACCGGCTGCCCGGTGGTATTCGATGCCACGCACTCGGTGCAATTGCCGGGCGGCCAGGGCAATGTGTCCGGCGGCCAGCGCGAGTTCGTGCCGGTACTGGCGCGCGCCGCGGTTGCGGCGGGAGTGGCCGGCATTTTCATGGAGACGCATCCCGATCCGGCAAAGGCGCTGTCCGACGGGCCGAACGCATGGCCGCTGGATCGAATGGCCTCGCTCTTGGGCACACTCAAGGAACTGGATCGCTCGGTCAAGAAACAACCTTTTGAGGAAACCTTGCTATGAGTCGTATCGTCGACATTCGCGGCCGCCAGATCATCGACTCGCGCGGCAATCCCACCGTCGAAGCAGACGTGGTCCTGCACTCAGGCACGGTCGGCCGCGCAGCCGTACCCTCCGGCGCCTCGACCGGCTCGCGCGAGGCGGTGGAGTTGCGCGACGGCGACGCCAAACGCTATGGCGGCAAGGGCGTGCTCAAGGCAGTCGCGCACGTCAACGGGCCGCTGCGCGATTTGCTGATGGGCTACGATGCGCAGGACCAGCGCGGGCTCGATGCCAAGATGCTCAAAGCCGACGGCACGGACTTTAAGTCCAATTTGGGGGCGAACGCGATACTGGCGGTGTCGCTGGCGGCCGCCCACGCGGCGGCGCGCGATAACGGACTGCCGCTGTACCGGCACTTGGGCGGGGCCGGTGATCTCACCCTGCCGGTGCCGATGATGAACATCATCAACGGCGGCGCGCACGCCGACAACAGCGTCGACATCCAGGAATTCATGATACTGCCGATCGGCGCACCGTCGTTTTCCGAGGCCGTGCGCTATGGTGCCGAGGTCTTTCACAGCTTGAAAAAAGTGCTGCATGCCGCGGGACTCAACACGGCGGTCGGCGATGAAGGCGGATTCGCACCCGATTTACCGTCGAACGAGGCGGCCCTCACCACCATTCTCGAAGCGATCGACAAAGCCGGATACCGCGCCGGCAAGGACATTTACTTGGGCCTCGATGTGGCCAGCACCGAGTTCTTCAAGGACGGCGTCTATACGCTCGAATCGGAGGATCGGCATTTCAGCGCCGCCGAGTTCGCCGACTATCTGGCGAATCTTGCCGGCAAGTATCCGATCGTGACCATCGAGGATGGCATGAGCGAGGGCGACTGGGATGGCTGGGCGATACTCACCAAGAAACTTGGATCCAAGGTGCAGCTGGTGGGCGATGATCTGTTCGTCACCAACACCAAGATCTTCGCCGAGGGGATCGCCAAAAAAATTGCCAATGCCATTCTCATCAAACCCAATCAGATCGGTACATTGACCGAGACCTTGGCGGCCATCGATATGGCGTACACCGCCAAGTACGCCGCCGTGGTGTCGCATCGCTCGGGCGAAACCGAGGACTCGACCATTGCCGATATTGCCGCCGCCACCACCGCGACGCAGATCAAGACTGGCTCGATGTCGCGCTCGGACCGGGTTGCCAAATACAATCAGTTGCTGCGCATCGAGGGCGAGCTCAAGGACAAGGCGAGCTACGCGGGACGGCGCGCGCTATCGGTACCAATTTCTTAAGAGTTCATGCTAAGCTCCTGTCCCCATGAGGATTTTCGCCGCCGTGCTGGCTCTTGCACTGGTCTCGCTGCAGTACCGGCTGTGGCTCTCGGACCAAGGGCTCCGTGAAGTGTCGCGCCTGCAAAGCGCGATCGACGCGCAAGCCGCGGCAAATCGCGAGCAAGGTGAACACAATCGGCAATTAATTGCCGAAGTGACCGATCTTAAGGTCGGTCTGACGGCGCTCGAAGAGCGCGCCCGCAGCGATCTCGGCATGGTCGGCAACAGCGAGACTTTCTACCAGGTCGTGACCGCGACAACCCAGGCGCCCGCCGCACCTGCCACGGGCGTCACCGCGCGAACGGAATGACTGCGCGGCACGCGATGCGTCGCGTGTGGGCGATCGTTCCTGCGGCGGGCCGCGGCGCGCGTTTCGCTCCCTCCGGAGCGGCGTCCGCTCCCAAACAATATGCGCCGCTTAAGGGTGCCACGGTGTTGGAATGGTCGCTGCGCGCGCTGTTGGCGGAGCCGCGCATCCATGCCGTGGTGGTCGCGCTCGCGCCCGATGACGCGCACTGGCCCAGCGTCGCGCTGCGATTGAATCAGCCGAAGCTGCAAACGACCATCGGCGGTGCGAACCGCAGAGATTCGGTGATGCAGGGCCTCGAGCGGTTGCAAAATCAGGCGGCGGCGGAGGATTGGATTCTGGTGCACGATGCGGCGCGCCCGTGCTTCACGTCGGCCGAATTGCAAAGTCTGCTCGCGACCCTGGACGGGGCGAGCAATGTCGACGGCGCGATCTTGGCGGCGGCGATCGTCGATACCGTAAAACGCGAACTCGACGATGCGGTCACGACCGTCGATCGGCAAGGACTGTGGCGCGCGCTGACGCCGCAGGTATTTCGCTTCGAGCAGCTGTATCGCGCACTTCAAGAATCGGCGCGCGCGGGGATCGAGGTGACCGACGAGGCGCAGGCCATCGAACGCTTAGGCTTGCGGCCGGCGTTGGTGCAGGGCTCGCCGTTCAACATCAAAGTGACGCATGCGCAGGACCTGAGTGTGGCCGAGAGGATTTTGCAAATGACCCAAGACAGTACCATGAGAATCGGTCAAGGCTTCGATGTCCATGCCTTCGGCGAAGGCGATCACGTGATGCTCGGCGGGGTTCGAATCGCGCATAGCCGCGGAGTGGTGGCCCATTCGGACGGCGATGTCGTGATTCATGCGCTGTGCGACGCCGTGTTGGGTGCGCTCGGCGACGGCGATATCGGCCAGCACTTCCCGGACAGCGATCCGCGCTATCGCGGGGTCGACAGCCGCGTCTTGTTGCGCGCCGTGGCCGAGCGCCTGCAAGCCGCCGGATATCGCCTGGTGAACGCCGACGTCACCGTGCTCGCCGAGGCGCCGCGCGTCGCCGCACACCGCGCTGCGATGGCGGCTAATCTCGGGGCGGATTTGGGCGTTGCAGCAGCGCTGGTCAGCATCAAAGCCACCACCACCGAACGTCTCGGATTTATCGGCCGCGGTGAAGGGTTGGCGGCAATGGCCTCAGTGCTTCTCAGCACGTGACCTGCGAAGCCTGGACGCGGGCCGCCCTTAAGCCGCCGCGGGCCCACGGCGCGCCGCTGGCGCCGGCCGAGTTGAAGGCAATCCCCGAAGATTTCCACGTCGAGGAGCAGCTGTCGTTTTCCCCGTCGGGCGCAGGGCCGCACTGGCTGCTGCAGGTCGAGAAACGCACCGCCAATACGCGCTGGGTCGCAGCGCAAATTGCCCGGCTCGCCGGCGTTGCGGCCGCGGACGTCGGCTACGCGGGCCTGAAGGATCGCCACGCGATTGCGCTGCAGTGGTTCAGCGTTCCGGCCGGCGCCAGCGGTGCCGATTTTTGGAGCGACGTACGCACGCCGGAATTTCGCGTGCAGCAGGTGCTTGCCAATTCACGCAAGCTGCGGCGCGGCGCGCTCGCGGGCAACCGTTTCCGTATCCGCCTGCGCCAAGTCGTGTGGTCGAAGGAGCAACTCGAACTGAAACTCGCCGCCTTGCGCTCCCATGGCGCACCGAATTATTTCGGTCCGCAGCGCTTCGGCCGCGACGGCTACAATCTCGAGCGCGTCGCCTCCTGGGTGCAAACCGAGGCCGCGCCCCGCGGCCGCGCCGAGCGCAGCTTCGCACTGTCGGCGGCCCGCTCCCTGGTTTTCAATGCGCTATTGGCGCGGCGCGTCGAAGCCGGCGATTGGTCGCAGCTCGTCCCCGGCGATTTGGCGAGTCTCGACGGCAGCGGCAGCCATTTCTCGGTGACCGCGGTCGACGACGAATTGCGCCGGCGCCTCGGTGAGTTCGATATTCATCCCTCGGGCCCGCTCTGGGGCCGGGGTGTTCCCGCGACCCAGGGGCAGGCACTGCAGCATGAACTGGGCGTCGCGCAGGAATTCGCGCCGGTGACGCAGTTACTCGAGCGCCAGAACTTGAGTCAGGAACGGCGCGCGCTCAGATGTGCGATTCGCGACTTAGTGTTCGACCGCGACGGCAATACCCTGACGTTGAGTTTCTCGCTCGGCCGCGGCCAGTTCGCGACCGCGGTGCTGCGCGAGATTTGTGATTTCGACGCCGTGCCGGAACTCGACAGCGACGAGGACGCACCTTAAGTCATTGCCGCAGCAGCACGTACACGGCGCCGCTGCCGCCGTCGATGGCGCGGGCGGAGACGAATGCGATGACATCCAAATGGCGGCGCAACCACAGATTCACGGCGGTTTTCAGTACCGGGCCACGCGCTCCTGAGCGGTAGCCCTTGCCGTGGATGATTCTGACGCAGCGGCAGCCGCGGTCGCGGCTGCGCGCGATGAAGTCGGCAAGCTCGCTGCGGGCCGCGGTTTGCGTCAATCCGTGAAGATCCACTTCATCGTCGAGGGGGTAGAGGCCGCGGCGCAGCCGGCGCATCACCTGCAGACGCACGCCCGCGCGCTGAAAAGACAAGGCCGCATCACCGGTTACGGCGTCCGCGCTCGACGCCAACGGCATGCTCGCATCGAGATCGGCGGCGGCGGCGGCAGCCGCAGCCTTCCTGAGTCGCACCCGCGGCTTGGGCCTAACGAGTCCGGCGACCACGGGTGCAGAGGCCAACGGCGTAACGTCGCGCACCGCCGCGCGAAAAGCCTCGGCGTCGTCGGTCCCGCTGGCAGGGGCGGTGGGGCGTTGTTTCGTCATGGATGAACAGCTTGAGCGCCTATCGGGGTCTACAGCGTTACAGTATAGTCCGCACGGTGACCCCCGCCAGCTTGCGGCAGGCTGTTAATTTTCGTGAAGATTCTTCTCTCAAACGACGACGGCTATCGTGCCGAAGGTTTAATTGCGCTCGGCTCGGCTTTGCGGCCCTTGGGTGCCGTGACGGTTGTGGCTCCGGATCGAAACCGCAGCGGGGCGAGCAACTCGCTCACGCTCGATGTGCCGGTGCGCGCCGCGCGCTACGACACCGATGCCTACTACGTGAATGGCACGCCCACCGACTGCGTGCACTTGGCGGTCTCCGGCTTGTTCGACTTCGAGCACGACATCGTCGTCTCCGGGGTCAATGACGGCGCCAATCTCGGCGACGACACGTTGTATTCAGGTACGGTGGCTGCTGCCGTCGAGGGTCGATTTCTCGGCCTGCCGTCGATTGCGGTGTCGCTGTGCGTCGAGCCCGGCAGCCCGCGAAATTTTTCCGCGGCCGCGGAGGTCGCGGCGCAACTGGTGCGCCGCATGGCGCAGGATCGGCTGCAGGGTCCGGAAACGGCGTCGATCATTCTCAACGTCAACGTGCCGGATCTGCCCGCAGGACAATTGCGCGGTATCAAGGTGACGCGCCTCGGAAGCCGCCACCGCAGCAAAGCCATCGTCAAGGCCAAGGATCCGCGCGGCCGCAATGTCTACTGGGTGGGCAACGCCGGCGCCGGCCAGGACGCCGGCCCCGGCACGGATTTTCATGCGGTCGCCGAAGGCTTCGCATCGATCACGCCATTGCAAATCGATCTCACGCGCCATGCGGCGCTTCCCGAACTGCAGAAGTGGCTCAAGCTTGAATAGTTTCATGGAAGGACCGCGGCTCAGCGGCATCGGCATGACCTCGGCGCGCACCCGTGAGCGCCTGGTGCAGCGTTTGCGGGAGCAGGGGATCACCGATTTACGGGTGCTCGACCGCATCCGCACGGTGCCGCGGCATCTTTTCATGGATGAGGCGCTGGCCAGCCGCGCGTATGAGGATACCGCGCTGCCGATCGGCTTCGGACAGACGATCTCGCAACCCTATGTGGTGGCGCGCATGACCGAGGCGCTGCTCGCGGCCGGCGACATGGGCACGGTATTGGAAATCGGTACCGGCTGCGGTTATCAGACCGCGGTGCTGGCGCCGCTGGTTGAAAAAATATACACCGTCGAGCGAATCGAGAGTCTGCTGGGTCGAGCACGGCGTACCTTGCGGGAGCTGCGAATCCGCAACGTCAGCTTGCGCCACGATGACGGCCACGTTGGCTGGCCGGCGCGTGCGCCGTACGATGGAATTTTGTTGACCGCTGCGCCGCATGCCGTGCCGCCGGCGTTGTTCGAGCAATTGCGGGTGGGCGGCCGGCTGATCGCGCCGGTGGGGCCGGAGGGTCGCCAGGAGCTCTATTGCTACACCAAGGCCGAAACCCGCATCGAGCGCCGCTCGCTCGGCGCGGTCAGTTTCGTGCCCTTGCTGTCGGGCTTGCAGCGCTAGAATTGCGCGCCGCGTGTTTGATGGTCGCGGCGCTTTGCTGCGTGCTTGGCGCCTGCGCGGATGGCGTACGCGAGGCTCCGGACACGTACGTCGTCCGGCCAGGGGACTCGCTCTACAGTATCGCGTGGCGTCACGACCTCGACTATCGCGACCTCGCGCGTTGGAACGACGTCGGCGCGGATTTTCATCTCTCGATCGGTCAGGTATTGCGCCTGGGTTCCGGCGCGCCGCGCGAGGTGCAGATGCCGTTGGGGTCCGCACCGAGTCTGCGCGCGGCGCAGCCGCCGCCTGTGCCCAAGCCGCCGCTCGGAACCACATGGGTATGGCCGACGGAGCGACTCGGCGCGCCGCGTATGCTGCCGAGCGGCGGTCTTTTATTGTCGGGGCGGCTCGGCCAAGACATCCGCGCAACCAGCGCCGGCCGCGTGGTCTACACCGGCAGCGGCCTGCGCGGTTACGGGAATTTGGTCATCGTGAAACACGCGGACAATTTGCTTTCCGCGTACGCGCACAACCGCGAGATCCAAGTCCACGAGGGCCAGGAACTGCTTACCGGCCAAGTGATCGGGCACATGGGTGTCGATGAGCAGCGCGCGCCCGGTCTTTACTTCGAGATTCGCCAAAATGGCAGACCGGTCAATCCATTGGCGTTTCTTTCTAAAGAGAAGTGATTTCCATATATGTCACGTAACTATTTGACATACATATATTTAGTATTTCGGAACACCTGTCTCCATCTTGCGACGGTTCGATTCCTGTGCTTAACTGACGGCTGATCGGGAAAGTCCATTTGCGGGGCGCTGAGGATTACACGGGTTCAGAGGATAAAAGAGTAACAAGATCAAGAAGAAGTACAATAAATCTCGATACCGTATTGATCGTGGATTCCGTAAGCGCCCTGCCATTTTATTCTGCTGATTTTTGCACCACGAGCAACGCCACCACCTGGCGATGCTCCGCCACCAGCACATTGAACGTGCGGCAGGCTGCACCCGTATCCATGACTTCGAAGCCGATGCCGGCACGCAAAAATTCTGCGCGAAACGCCGCCGCCGGAAAAATCTGAGCCGGCCCCGTCCCTAGCAGTACGAGCTCAGGTTTTTGCGCGAGAACCCGCGACACGTCGAGGCGGGATAGATCATTCACGTCGCGCACCTCGGGCAGCGTAACCACGTCGGAGGCGCTGACCATGACCGTCTCGGAGTAGATGTCATCGTTGATGCGCAGCTCGCCCGGGCGGTACGCGCGGATCAGCGTGGTCGCGGAACTCGAGTCTTGGGTGAAGCGCATGTGCGTAAGATACCCAAGTTGGCGCCGGAGCGTTCGTGTCTACCCACTACTTTCGATTTGACGCCGGTGCCGCTGCCCGGCAACGTGCACCGCTGCTCGAGCGCTTGCTGGCGCGTGCGAATCCGGTTGCAGCAGCGCCCGATTGGCGGGTGGATGCGTTTCGCGTGCTGGCGCCGGATGCGGCAGCGCCGGGGATCGGTGCCGCCGCGCTGTTCGCCGAGCAGGGGCCGATGGCAGGCGCCGCGACGGTGTTCATCGCGACGCCGGTGCATTACATCGCCGAGATGAGCGCTGTGCGCTTGGCCGCCCAGGGAGTGTTGAGGCTCGAGCAGCCCGAGAGCGCTGCACTGGCTGCGGATTTCAACCACGTGTGGCGCGGCTCTGGCATACGATTGCACGCCGGGCGCGACGCAGTTTTATTTTGCATCGTCGACGCTGCGGTGGAAGCGCGAACCCGAGACCCCGAGGATGTCCTTGATCGATACATTGCAGATTATCTGCCGAGCGGCGCCGGCGCGGCACGCCTCAAGCAGCTCATGAGCGAGATCGAGTTGTGGCTGTTTGAGCACGCGGTGAATCGAGACCGTGTCGCGCATGCCGCGCCGACGTTGAGCGGCCTGTGGCTCTGGGGAGGCGGTCGCGCGCTCAACGCATTGCCGCAGCTGAACGGGTGGACGGCGGGCGAGGATCTTTACTTCAACGCGTTCGCTGCCGCCTGGGGGAGTGGCGGGGCGCTGGAATCGGACTCCGCGGTGGTGGTGATCGGCGCCGCGCCGGGTACCCCCGGCTGGCTCGAGGCCGAGTCGCGCTGGGTTGGCCGCTCGGCCGGCGCCTTGCGCGCCGGGCGCATTGCACAAATGGAGTTCTCGGCGGGCGATCGGCGCTTCAGTGTCAGCGCTCGCGGCAGCCGGCGGTTCTGGCGTCGCAGTCGGCCGTGGTGGGAGTACTTCGCTTGAGCGCAACCGAGATTCGCAGGCGCCCACTCGCGCCGGCAGGGCGTTTCACGATCGACGTGCATCCGGTTTTGCAGCGTGTGTATGCGGCGCGCGGTGTGTCCTCGGATGCGGATTTGGACTTGTCCTTGGACACTCTGCTGCCGGTCGGATCGCTCCCCGGCGTGGATGCGGCCGCGAAGCTCCTCACGGCGCATCGCAGCGGTCGAGTGCTGGTGGTGGGTGATTTCGATGCCGATGGCGCCACCAGCACGGCGTTGGTGGTGCGGGGCCTGCGTGCCATGGGCTTCGCGCACGTCGATTATTTGGTGCCGAATCGATTTCGCTTCGGCTACGGGCTCACGCCCGAGATCGTGGCGTTGGCCTCGAGCTTGAGCCCGACCCTGATCATGACCGTCGACAATGGGGTATCGAGCGTGGCCGGCGTCGAGGCGGCGCTCGCGCTCGGCGTCCCGGTGCTGGTGACCGATCATCACTTGCCGGGCGCCCTGCTGCCGCGCGCCGCGGTGATCGTCAATCCGAATCTCGCGAAGGACCAATTCGCCAGCCCGGCACTCGCCGGTGTCGGTGTCGCTTTCTACGTGATCGCAGCGCTCGCACGCTTCCTCGGCCACGAATTTCGAGCCGCGGAATTGCTCGATCTGGTGGCGCTCGGCACGGTCGCCGATGTCGTGCCGCTCGACCACAACAACCGGGTGTTGATCGCGCAGGGGTTGCGGCGCATTCGCGCGGGCCGCTGCGTGCACGGCATTCGGGCCCTGCTCGAATCGGCGGGCCGCCATATCGAACAGATCGATGCCGCCGACTTAGGCTTCGCCGTTGCGCCGCGTCTGAACGCCGCGGGCCGGCTCACCGACATGAGCCTCGGCATTGCCTGCTTGCTGGCTGACGATGCGCGCGAGGCGGCGCGCCTCGCGGCGCTGCTCGCCAAGCTCAACGAGGAGCGGCGCGAGATTGAACAGCGCATGCAGATCGAGGCGCAGTCTATCGCGGCGGCGCTCGGCCGCAACGCGGCCGGCGCAGAGTCGCTCGGGCTCTGCCTGTTCGATGAAGGCTGGCACCAAGGCGTCGTGGGACTGGTCGCCGGCAGGATGAAAGATCGTCTGCATCGTCCGGTCATTGCCTTTGCCCGCGCCGAGGACGGCTCACTGCGCGGCTCGGCGCGCTCGGTGTCGGGGGTCAATATTCGCGACGCTCTCGACAGCATCGCGACGCAACACCCCGGGCTGATCGACAAATTCGGCGGCCATGCGATGGCGGCGGGGCTGTCGCTCGCGGCCGGCAGTCTCGACGCGTTCAAGATTGCTTTCGCCGCGGAGATTGGCGAACGCGCGGATCCGGAGACGCTCGCCGGCGTGATTCACTCGGATGGCGCGCTATCCGCAGCCGAGTTGTGCCTCGACACGGCCCGCATGCTGAAGAGCGCCGGTCCCTGGGGTCAGGGCTTTCCGGAGCCGGTATTCGATGGCGATTTTCAAATCGTCGATGCGCGGATCGTCGGCGGCCGGCATCTGAAAATGCAGCTCCGTGTCGTGGGCGCTGCGGGCGGCGTCGCTCCGCTCGAGGCGATCGCCTTTGGCCATGTGGGCGGCAGCAGCGAGCCAGCGGAAGTTCGCCCGGGTACAACCCTGCGCCTCGCGTACCGGCTCGAAGTCAACGAGTATCGCGGCATCGAGCGCGTGCAACTCAACAGTCAGCATTTAGGCGTCGCCGGCGCGGCTCCCAGGTCTTAAATCGTGCGCTGAACGGCGGCTCGAGGCGGCCAGCGGCACGGCGCGAAGAATTGCCTCGCGAAATCTCGCACTCGAACGCACGCGGGAACCACAAACGAGCGTGAACGCGAAGCGCCCGCGGCCAACCGCTTCCGCATACAGCACCGCACGAATGTTCATGAGCACCGAGCGCTCAATTCGGATGAAGCCCAAGGGCGCCAATTCGATCGCCAAGCGTTTGATGGAATCGCGGCGGATGTAGGCCGCGTCGCCGCTGCGGATCGACACATAGTTGCCATCCGACTCGATGTAGTCGATTTTTTCAGTATCCAGCGGGTATAGGCGATGCTCGCGCTCACCCACAAGCAACGTTGGCGTCATCTGCTCGATGACACTCCATGCGGGGCGCGGCGTCCAGGGAATTGGAGTCGAGTTCGTCCCCACAGTCGACGCGTTCGTCCCCACCGCAATCGCCGCCGGATCTTGCGCGCGTTGCCGCCTGCGTCGTAGGCTCAACTCACGGGAGGAGCCAAATTGTTTAAAGAGCGCGCGCGCTACAGCGCCGTGGCCATCGTGCTGCATTGGACCATTGCGGCGCTGATCTTGGCGAACATCGGCGTCGGCTTTGTCATGGAAGGACTGCCGCGGCCGATGAAAGAGGTGCTCGTTCCCTTGCACATCTCGAGCGGCATCACCATTTTGCTATTGACCGTGGCGCGGGTGCTGTGGCGACTGACGCATCGGCCGCCTCCTTTTTCGCCGCACTTGGCTGCCTGGGAACGGGCAGCGGCGCATACCGTGCATGCCTTGCTCTATGGGTTGATGATCGGCATGCCTCTCGTCGGCTGGTCGATCATTTCCGCACATCCGCCGCGCGCCGCGGGCGCCGCGACGATTTGGGGTCTGATCCGCTTACCCGCCATCGCACCGATCTCGCATTTGGACGAGGCCGCACAAAAGGCAGCCCATCAGTTCTGGGTGAGCGCGCATAGCGCCGGCGGCTGGCTGCTCTGCGCCTTGCTGGCGCTACACATCGCCGGCGCGCTCAAGCACCAATGGATGGATGGCCACCCGGAACTTGCCCGCATGGGCGTGGGACGCGGCTGACCGATCAGTTGTGCGGCGGATCGACCGGAGCCGGCTCAGGCGGTGTTCCGGTTTGCTTTTGCTGCTTGAGCTGGTCCTTGCAAATCCGTGTCATGGCGGCCTTTGACATGGTCACATCCGCCGTCTTTTGGCGCTCGATGCAATCCTTCATCATTTGGTGATCGGTGGGCGTGGCGCGGCTGACCGAATCGTCGGCCATGGCCTGCGCGGCGCACAGGGCCAGAGTAACAGCTGCCACGGAACTGATTGAGCGGTTCATATAAGTCGCCTCAAGTGAATCGAGCAATCAGTGTGACATTGCGGCGCTGAGCCGCAATCCGACGGGCGCCTCACCCGCTGTAAGCGCCTCCCTACGGGGGGGTAGTCCGTGCTAGGCTTCTGGTAATGGAACTCAACCAAATCAAACGATCGATCAAAGATCTCGAAGAGCGCACCGACTCTTTGAGGAGGTATCTTTGATTACGACAACAAACAGGAGCGCCTGCAGGAAGTAGAACGCGAGCTCGAGCAGCCCGGCATTTGGAACATTCCCGAGCGTGCGCAAGAACTCGGGAAGGAACGTGCCAAACTCGAACAGGTCGTCGGCGGCCTGAAGCGGCTCAAAACCGGCTTGAGCGACGCCGCGGAAATCCTCGAGCTGGCCGTCGCCGAAGGCGATGCCGGCACCACTCTGGAAGTCGAAGCCGACGTTGGCCGCCTGAGCCAGGAAGTCGAGCGACTCGAGTTTCAGCGGATGTTCCCCGGCAAGATGGACTCGCACAATGCGTTCCTCGACATCCAAGCCGGCGCAGGCGGCACCGAAGCGCAGGATTGGGCGGCGATGTTGTTGCGCATGTATCTCAAGTGGGCGGATGCGCATGGCATCAAGACCGAAATCATTGATCAAAGCGACGGCGAGGTGGCCGGAATCAAGGGTGCGACCATCAATATGATCGGCGATTACGCGTACGGCTGGTTGCGCACCGAGACCGGCGTGCATCGCTTGGTGCGCAAATCGCCGTTCGACTCGGGAAATCGGCGGCATACCTCGTTCGCCTCGGTTTTCGTGTCCCCGGAAGTCGACGACGACATCGATATCGAAATCAATCCGGCCGATTTGCGCACGGACGTCTACCGTTCCAGCGGCGCCGGCGGGCAGCACGTCAACAAGACCGAGTCGGCGGTGCGCATTACCCACATGCCGAGCGGCATCGTGGTCGCCTGTCAGGGTGAACGCAGTCAACACAAGAACCGCTCCACGGCGATGAAAATGCTCAAAGCGAAGCTCTACGAACTCGAGTTCAACAAACGCAACGCCGCGGCAAAAGTCCTTGAAGATTCGAAATCCGATGTGAGCTGGGGCAATCAGATTCGCAGCTACGTGCTCGATCAGTCGCGGATCAAGGATTTGCGCACCGGAGTGGAAATCGGCAACACGACGGCCGTGCTCGACGGCGCACTCGACGAATTCATGCAGGCCAGCCTCAAGCAGGGACTATAGCGCGGCGAATGAGCGACGACGACGACAATCATTTGATCGCCGAACGGCGCGCGAAGCTCGCGAAACTGCGCGAGCGCGGCATCGCCTTTCCGAACGACTTTCGCCGTGACGCCCTGGCGGCGGACATCGCCACGGCCTATGGGGAAAAGAGCGCCGAGGCGCTCGATGCCGGCGCCGTTCGGGTGAGGGTGGCGGGCCGCATGCGCGCCAAACGTGTGATGGGCAAGGCGAGCTTCGCGAAGCTCGAGGATTCGAGCGGTGCGATTCAAATATTTCTGCAGCAGCAGGCGCTCGGCGAGAGTTACGACGAGTTCAAGACCTGGGATGTCGGCGATGTGGTCGGAGCCGAGGGAATTTTATTTCGCACCAAGACCGGCGAGCTGTCGGTCAGAGTGGAACGCTTGGTGTTGCTCACCAAATCGCTGCGGCCGCTGCCCGATAAATGGCACGGCGTTGCCGACACCGAGTTGCGGTATCGGCGGCGCTACGTCGATTTGATCATGAACGAGGACAGCAGGCGGGTGTTCGAGACCCGCTCGCGGATCGTGCGCTACCTGCGCGCGTTCTTGGATGCGCGGGGCTTTCTCGAGGTGGAAACACCGATGCTGCACCCGATCCCCGGCGGCGCGGCCGCGCGCCCGTTCAAGACGCATCACAATGCGCTCGACGTGGATATGTACCTGCGCATTGCGCCGGAACTTTACTTGAAGCGGCTGACCGTCGGCGGCTTCGAACGCGTCTACGAAATCAATCGCAATTTCCGCAACGAAGGGGTCTCGACGCAGCACAACCCCGAGTTCACCATGTTGGAGCTGTATCAGGCGTACGCGGACTTCGGCGATCTGATGGAAATGATCGAAGCGTTGTTTCAAGGGCTCGCCGACACGCTGCTCGGCACGCGCAAGCTCATCTACCAAGGCACCGAGATCGATCTAGCGCACAGCTTCGCGCGCAAGAGCATCGAGGACATCATTCTCGCCAATAACCCCGACATGGATCCGATGTCGCTGCGCGATGCGCCTTATTTGCGGCGAGTTTGCGATCAGATGAAGATCCCGTACAAGTCCGGCGACGGACCGGGAAAATTACAAATCGAGATATTCGAGAGAACCGGGGAGCACACCCTGGTGCAGCCGACGTTTGCCTATGCCTATCCAGCCGAAGTGTCGCCGTTGTCGAGGCGCAATGACACCGATCCGTTCACCACCGACCGCTGGGAATTTTTTGTCGGCGGCCGCGAACTTGCGAATGGCTTTTCCGAGTTGAACGACGCCGAGGATCAGGCGCAACGCTTCAAGGAACAAGTGGAGCGCAAGGACGCGGGCGACGAGGAAGCCATGTACTACGATGCCGACTACGTGCGCGCCTTGGAATACGGCATGCCGCCCACCGCCGGGCTCGGCTTGGGCGTGGACCGCTTGGTGATGCTGTTCACGAACTCGCCGTCGATTCGCGACGTCTTGCTGTTCCCGCACATGCGGCCCGAATTTTGATCCCGATCGGGGTATTCGATTCCGGTGTGGGTGGGTTGAGCGTGTTGCACGCGCTGCGCAGCGCCATGCCCGCGCAAGATTTCATCTATCTGGGCGACACCGCGCGGCTTCCCTACGGCACCAAGAGCCCGCAGACCGTGCTGCGCTATTCTCTGCAGTGCGCGGCCGCACTGATTCAGCGCCGGATTCGCTGTCTGGTGGTGGCTTGCAACACGGCCTCGGCGTCGGCGCTCGAGGCGCTACGCGAGTCGCACCCCTCGCTGCCGGTCATCGGAGTCATCGAGCCCGGCGCGGCGGCGGCGGTTGCCGCTTCGGCATCGCAGCACATCGCGGTGATCGCGACGGAGGCAACGATTGCCGGGGGCGCCTATCAAAAGGCCATTCAGCGCATGAACCCAAACGCCCGCGTGACATCCCGCGCGTGTTCCTTGTTTGTGGCGATGGCGGAGGAGGGCTGGACGCAAGGCGCCATCGCGGAGGCGGTCGCGCACCGCTATCTCGATCCGATTTTTTCTAACGACCCACCCGATACGCTGGTGCTCGGTTGCACGCACTTCCCGGCATTGATGGCGGCGATACGCAGCGTGGTCCCGCCGCACGTCCACATCGTTGATTCCGCCGCCACCACCGCGGCGTCCGTGCTGCAGCAGGTGGGTGTTTCTTGTCCGCGAGGCACGCCCGGCAAGGTCTCCTGGCTGGCGACGGACGGAGCGGCACGTTTTGCCCGAGTCGGCAGCCTGTTTTTGGGCGAAACCCTGGCCGCGGATGCAATCGAGATCGTCGATCTTTAGTCCGGTCGCTGCTTGACCGGCAGGTCGTTACATCGCGTACGGCAGCGGCAGCGCGGTTGCGGCGATCGCTGCACCGACCTCGGCGTCAGCCTCCGCCGCGTCGACGCTGAGCACGGCGAGCGCCTCGACGCCGGCAGAGACGCGAACCGCCTCGATCAAGCGACCCGTGCGCCCGTCGGCCAAGCGCAGCGATTGGCCGACCGACCACTCACCGTCGGGCAGCAGCAATCGATACAGGCGCCGCTTGATGCGGCCCCGATGTTGAGTACGCGCGATGATTTCTTGTCCGGTGTAACAGCCCTTCGTGAAGCTGATGGCTTCGAGCACATCGAGGTTCAGCATCTGTGCGACGAACGCCTCGCGGGTGGCGAGATATATCTGAGGCAGGCCGGCGCGAATGTCGGCCAGGTGCCAGTCACGCTCGATGCGCTCTGACGGGACGCTGCCGGTGAGCCGATGCGCTGCCAATTTTTCCTCCGCCGCAACCACCCAGTAGCGGGCCGGGTCGCCAGTGACGGCGGCCACACCCACTTCGTGCGGTTCTGCATAGGCCATGCTCGAGGGCGCCGCCAGGCCCGCCGACTGAAGACGGTCGGCGCCGTGCACGCCGACAATGCGCAATGCCTCACTGGCATCTTCGATTTTGACCTTGGCGCGAAGCACGAATTTACCCAATGCCTGCATGGTCGGCATGACGAGTTCGCGCGGCAGCAGCGCTAACACGCCGCTCGAGTGCGGCAACAGGCGCAGCAGCGCGAGCACCCGGCCCTGCGGGCTCGAATAGGCCGCCAGTATGCTTCGTCCTTGCGCCAACAGCCGTGTGTCGTTCGAAACCTGACCCTGGAGAAAACTGGCGGCATCGGGCCCGACGAACCGTAGAACGCCTAAATGCGGCAAAACGCCCGATTCGGGCTGTGGTTGGACGGACATTGCGCCATGAGGTGGGTACGCAGTCAACGAAGTCAACCCCAATTCAACCAGTCAAGCGCGGTCTTTTCTGGCAAACTTTGCACCCGTAATGACGCAGTCTGAACCCGAACCCAAACCCGACGCGAGCGTCCCACCGCTTGCCGAACCGGCGCCGCGCGAGGTGGGTGGGCGCGAGGGACCGGAGCCCACGCGCTTTGGCGATTGGGAGCTGCGTGGCCGCTGTATCGACTTTTAAGAATGCCCCGTCCGCTTTCACCCCATTTGAAAATCTATCGCTGGCAGATCGGCAACAGCTTGTCGATCTTGCATCGCTTGACCGGCATCGCCCTCGCTTTCGGTCTGCTCGCGCTGTGTTACTGGCTGGTGGCGCTCGCGGGCGGGCAACGCGCCTACGCATCGGCCATTACGGTGTTGAGCAGTCCGATCGGGCGTTTATGTCTCATCGGCTGGACCTTTGCGTTCTGGTTCCACTGCTTGAATGGCGTGCGGCATTTGTTTTGGGATGCGGGTTACGGCTTTGAGCGCACGCAGCGACATGCGAGCGGCTGGCTCGCGGTATTCGGGGCGCTTGCCCTGACGCTCAGCGTCTGGGTCGTTATCTGGCACGCCGCGCCATGAGTTTGCAAAGTCCATTGGGACGAGTGCTCGGCTTGGGATCGGCCAAGGACGGCACCGCGCATTGGTGGGCGCAGCGCGTCAGCGCCGTGGCGCTGGTCCCGCTTACCCTGTGGTTCTTGATTTCGCTGCTGAATCTGCCATCGCTCGATTA
>Ga0302320_10003397_pt1 | contig 37082 bp, 36 predicted proteins | sample Bog_T0_3_FD_202130 | JGI IMG/M metagenome (GOLD analysis project Ga0302320, IMG submission 202130) | Peat permafrost microbial communities from Stordalen Mire near Abisko, Sweden - Bog_T0_3 | ecosystem: Environmental > Terrestrial > Soil > Wetlands > Peat | place: Sweden: Abisko, Stordalen Mire...
GCCAGGCAAAGAACAAAAATTTCATTATTTGCCCTGAATTCGCGAGCGCGAATCACAACACTACAGCGGGCAAGGGAAGCCGCAGCGAATGGATTTCACCGTAGAAGTATTCGACCAGCTCCAATTATTATCCGACGTGAAAGGGTTCAATGACCACCAGGTGCATTCTGTCTTGAGATTCGAGTCTGGCCCGGACCCCGAAATCTTGAAGAACGCAGTCATCTCCTCGATTGAGGCTATTCCCATTCTGGCCACCCGCTATGTCGAGGGCGCAAGGCCATACTGGACGAGCCTCGACCCAACTGACTTCGGCCGGGCCTTTCTCATTGCGCGGACAGAGAATGAAATCGAGGAGTTCCTCAGTTCTCCCGTCGATGAACGCATAGGTCCGCAGGTCAGGGTTTGCCTTCTCGAATCGAGCCCATTTACCGTCGCGTTCAAGATGAATCACATGGTGTGCGATGCGGCGGGGTTCAAAGACTACCTCTATTTCGTATGCAAGATCTATTCGATGTTGATGCGCGATCCGGAATTCAGGCCGCCTGCGATCACTGGGGGCAGAAGCATGCGCGGCGTGCTCAGGCAATTTGGGTTGGGGGCCAAGCTCAAGTCCATTTTCCTGCAAGGCAAGCAGAACAACGTTACCGGAGGTGCCCGGTTCCCACTGACCGATAGCAGAGAGGACAGACCCTTCATCCTTATTCGCAAACTGCGACGGGAGAGGGCTGATGAACTCAAGGCGTATGGCCGAACGAAAGGCGCCACCCTGAACGACGTCGTACTGGCCGCTTTTTACCGTTGCCTCTTTCGAAGGCTCGAGCTCAGTCCTGGCACCGAGCTTCAGATCCCGGTGATGGTGGACATGCGCCGTTACCTCGGGGGAATTGGGACCTTCATGTCTCTGACCAATCTCTCATCAACGGTGATCACCCAGCTGTTGTATAGGCCCGACGAGCCCTTCGCGGGCACACTCGGCAGAGTGAAGGCTGTCATGGACAAGAAGAAGGGCAGCAATATTGGCCTGAACGGATTCATTAAACTCAACCTGATGTATCGAATATTGGGGGACAGGATCGCCAATCGCCTGCTGAGGTCTGTTCTAAAGAATCCCCTCATCTGCATGACTAATGTGGGTATTTTGGATTCAGCCCAAATCTCCTTTGGCGATATACGCCCATATGACGCTTTTTTGTGCGGCTCCATTAAATACAAACCTTACTTCCAACTCGCCATGAGCTCATATGATGGCGAGCTCTCGCTCAGCGTCAACTTGCGCGGAAGCGCCAACGATAGGGATCGAATACTCTCTTTTTTCGATGAGATTGAGGCCGATTTGCGCAATTGGGTCATCCATGGTGAATAGCCCGGGGCGGTTGCACCCGCTCTGCCGGCAGATCCAGAACTGGAGGCAGACCCGGAAAGTGCCTGGTGCCATGCCGGGGGAGTTTGGGATGAGGCCATTGCCCTCGCCAAGGCAAGCATCGCGGGCTCTTTGATTATCCCATTCCCAACCGCGAAAATCCTTGACCTAAATCCAGTGCTCTGGTTTCATCGGCCGCTGGCTGGTTTTTTGCCAGCGCGGAGAACCGGAAGATCATGAAACTTCATCCTCTGCTGCTCGGGCGCACGAAGGTGCCTTTCGGCCAATTTTACGGCGGCTTGTGCGGCTGGGAGGGCCTTGGTGCGCTGTTCCATTTCATCACGGACAAGAAGCATTTCATCTGGGTGCCCATCCACGGCTACCTGCTGGAGCATCCGAAGGAAGGCCTGGTGCTGGTGGACACCGGCATCTGCCAGGAGCAGGTGCACCAGCACCGCGCGTATTACCACGGCATCCTGCGCTTCATCCTCGACGATGACGAATATGCGCAGGAGCCGGAGGAGGCGCTGCCGCAGCAGTTGAAGCGGCTCGGCTGCAGCTGCGACGACATACGCACCGTCATCCTGACGCATCTGCACGAGGACCACGTCGGCGCGTTGCGCGACCTGAAGAAGGCAAAGGTCGTCGTCTCGCAAACCGAGTGGAACGTGCGGCGTATGAAACTCTTCGGCTTCATCCCGATGTTCTACGAGCCTTCCTACGGCATGATCGAGCAGTGGGAGAAGGTGGCCTTCGACTCCGGCGCTTTCCACAGCTTCGACCGCAGCCAGGACTTGTTCCGCGACGGATCCGTCATGCTGCTGCCCACGCCGGGCCACACGCCGGGGCATCTTTCCGCCGTCGTGGAGATGGACGGCTACCAGCTGCTCGTGACCGGCGACTGTCTCTACACCCTGAGGCATCTGGCCGCGAAGCAGGTTCAGGCTGTCCGCTTCGACAAAAAATCCGGCGCCGAGCAGGTGGACTCCATCGGGCGCATCGCCAGGTTGAAAAAACTCCTACCGGGACTTTTCCTCGTGCCAGGCCACGACCACACCGACTACCAGTGGAAACATCTCGTACCCGGCCTCGCCAAAGGCTGGTTCACAGAAGACGAACGAAAGGCGCTGGCCGATTACGAGTCACGCCTGTTCGGGGACAACTGGACATTGGGCGCCGACGATCTGCCGCGCTTTGTGCGTGGCCCTGCTGGAGCAAATGCAGGAACAGTCAGCGACCCGATGCAAAAGTGAAGCTGGCAACCATAGGAACTCCATGGTGGAACTGGTGCGAAGGTGGCCTCTCTGCATCCTGATGGACAGGAGCTCCTCCAGCCTACGCCGGTGGCCGGTCCAGCGCCGCCGGGCGCCTGCCGTCCAACCACTGCAGCTCCACCTGCGCCTCCGCCGGAGCCTGGGCCGACCGGGTGAGGGCATGCCCGTCCAGGTCCCGCACCAGCACGAAGCCCCGCTCCAGCGGCCCGTGAGGGTCCATGGCCCCGAGCCGGGCGGCCAGGATGTCCAGGCGGTGGGCCCTGGCGCCCAGGGCCTGGTCGGCGGCAGGCCCCAGACGGCGCCCGGCCTCGCCCAGCCGCGGCAGGTCGGCGATCCGGCCGGCCAGGGCCGAGGCGTGCAGCAGGCGCTGGCGGAGCAGCTCCAGCCGGCCCGCGGTCTGGTCCAGCCGGCGCTGGGGATGGGCCAGGTGCAGGCGCTGGGCCAGGGCCACGCAGCGGGCGGCGCGCTGGCCGTCCGCCCCGCAGCGGCCCAGCCGGTGGCGCAGGGCCGCCAGCCGCTCCCCGCCCCGCTCCAGCCGCTCCGGCACGGCGCGCATGCCCTTGCTGTCGGTGAGCAGGTTGAGGGTGGACTCCAGCCCCTGGAGCCGCCAGGCCATGCGCGCCGTCATGGCTTCCTGCCGGCGCCGCAGTTCGCTCAGGAGCTGGCGCCGGTCGGGGCTGACCAGCTCCGCGGCCTGGCTGGGGGTGGCGGCGCGCAGATCGGCGGCCAGGTCCACCAGGGTGGTGTCGATCTCGTGCCCCACGCCGGTGACCACCGGCAGCCGGCACTCCGCCACCGCCCGCACCAGGGCCGGGTCGTTGAAGGCCCAGAGGTCCTCCAGGCTGCCGCCGCCGCGCACCAGCAGGATCACCTGGCAGGCCCAGAACGGGTCCTGGATCTCCTGCAGGGCCAGCAGGTTCTCCGGCACCGCCCGCTCCCCCTGGGCCGCGGCCGGGGCGATCAGCAGGCTGATCCCCGGCGCCCGGCGCCCGGTGACCTCCACCACGTCGCGCAGGGCCGCCCCGCCCAGGGCCGCCACCACGCCGATCCGCCGGGGGAACCGGGGCAGCGGCCGCTTGGGCCGGTCGAACAGACCCTCAAGACGCAGTTCCGCCTCCAGCTGGCGCAGCCGGGCCTGCAGATCCCCCGCCCCGGCCGGCAGGCAGTGGGTGACGGCCAGGGTGAGGGTGCCCCCGGCCACGTAGAGGTTGAGCGCCCCCTTCACCTGCACCCGCTCGCCGTCCCTGGGCACGTGGCCCAGCAGGCGCTGCTGGCTGGCCCACACCGCGCACTGCAGGGCGGCCCCCTCCTCCTTGAGGGTGAAGTACCAGTGCCGGCCGGAACCGCGGAAATTGGACACCTCGCCCAGCACGCACACCGCAGGGAAGGCCGGCTCCAGCCGGGACTTGACCTGCTCCAGCAGCCGCTTGACCGAGATGGGCGTGTCCATCACAGGCCTTCCGCGGTCTGGCGCAGGGCCGCCCAGAGCCGCTCCACGTGGCCCAGCCCGGAAGCCTGGCTGCCGATGGAGACCCGGATCATCTGGACGCCCTTGAGCTCGGCCGAGGTGAGGTAGAACCGCCCGGACTCGTTGATCCGGTCGGCGATGGCCTGGTTGTGCCGGCGCAGACCGTCCTCGCCGGCCATGCCGGCCGGGCGGTGCCGGATGCAGATGGTCTGGAGGGGCACCGGCGCCAGGCGCTCCCAGTCCGGGGCCTGGTCCACCTGGGCCCGGAACCACTGGGCCCACTCCAGGTCCCGGCGCATGCGGGCCTGGAGCCCGGCCACGCCCTGGTCCTTGATGAGGAACCACAGCTTGAGGGCGCGGAACCGCCGGCCCAGGGGGATGCCCCAGTCCCTGAAGTTCTTCACCTCGCCGTCGTGCCGGGTGCGCAGGTAGCTGGGGTTGGTGCTCATCACCCGGACCAGGTGCTGGGGGTCGCGCACGAAGTAGGCGCTCAGGTCGAACCCCGTGCCCAGCCACTTGTGCGGATTCAGGACGACCGAATCGGCCTGCTCCACCCCTTCCCACATCCACCGGCACTCGGGGCAGATCATGGCCGACCCGGCCATGGCCGCGTCCACGTGCAGCCAGAGGCCATGGCGCCCGGCCAGCTCCGCCATGCCCTTGACCGGATCCAGCGCGGTGCTGGCCGTGGTGCCCACCGCCGCCACCATGGCGCAGGGCCTGCGCCCCGCCGCCAGGTCCTCCAGGATGGCCGCTTCCAGCAGGTCCAGGCGCAGGGCGTGCCGGTCGTCGGTTGCGATCAGCCTCAGGTTGTCCTTGCCGAACCCGGCCAGCAGGGCCCCCTTCTGGATGGAGCTGTGGGCCTGGTCCGAGGCGTAGACCACCATCGGCGCCGGCTCCGCCTGCATCCCGCCCCGGTTCTGGCCGAACCCGCCGGTGCGCTCCCGGGCGCAGAGCAGCGCGCAGAAGGTGGTGGTGCTGGCCGTGTCCTGGATGACCCCGGTGAACTGGCCGCCCAGGCCCAGCATCTGCCGCAGCCAGTCCATGACCACCTCTTCCACCTCGGTGGCGGCCGGGCTGGTCTGCCAGCTCATGGCCACGGCCCCCAGCCCGCTGCTGACCATGTCCGCCAGCACCGAGGCCAGGTCGACGTTGGCCGGGAAGTAGGCGAAAAATCCCGGGTGGGTCCAGTGGGAGATGCCCGGCATCACCACCCGGTCCAGCTCCTCCAGGATCCCGTCCAGCCCTCCGCCGGTCTCCGGCGGCACGGCCGGAAGCTGCCGCTTCACCTCCCCGGGCGCCAGGGGGCTCATGACCGGCAGCTCCTCCAAGTGGTCCCGGTAGGCCGCGATCCACTCCACCATTTCATGACCCAGACGTCGAAAATCATTGCTGTCCATGCCCCTAATTCAGCATGGATCCGGCCCGATGACCACAAGGAAATGTCAGCGCCTGGCCTTGATGAAGGCCGCGACGGTGCGGTCGATGTCCTCGGGGGTGGTGGCCCAGGAGCACACGCTGAGCCGGATCACGGTCTCGCCCTGCCAGCTGCTGACGCCGCACCAGCACTCGCCTGAATCCTGCAGCCGCCCCAGGGTCGCCAGGGTCTGCTCCTTGCCGGCGCAGGCCACCAGCACCTGGTTGAACACCACCTCGTTGAGGACCCGGAAGCCCGCCTTCTTCAGCAGCGCCGAGGCCTGCCGGGCGCGCTCGCAGAGCCCTTCCACCAGCTCGGCGGTGCCGGAGCGGCCCAGGGTCTTCAGGGTCGCCCAGAGCTCGGTGCCGCGGCCGCGGCGGGACATCTCCGGGGTGTAGAGCATGCCGTCGCGCTTCTCGCCGTAGACGATGTAGGCGCCGGTGTTCTGCATGGCCGCCACGGTGGCCTCGGGATGCCGGCAGAGCACGATGCCGCAGTCGTACGGGGCGTTGAGGGTCTTGTGCGCGTCCACCGACCAGGAGTCGGCCCGCTCCATGCCCCGCACCAGGTGGCGCAGGCGCGGGGAGGCGGCGGCCCAGAGGCCGAAGGCGCCGTCCACGTGCACCCAGGCCCCCGCGGCGGCGGCCTGGTCGCAGATCGCCTCGAAGGGGTCGAAGGCCCCGGTGTTCACGTTGCCGGCCTGGGCGAAGACCAGCGTGCGGTCATCCAGCGCCGGAATGGCCGAGGCGATCATCCGCCCCTGGCCGTCCACCGGCACCTTCTCCACCCGGTCCCGCCCCAGCCCCAGCAGGGCCAAGGCCTTGAATACGGTGCCGTGGGCCTCGGCCCCGATCACCACCCGGATGGGCGGGGCGCCGAACAGGCCGTCGGCGTTCACATCCCAGCCCTGCCGGCGCAGCAGCTCGTGGCGGGCCGCGGCCAGTCCCACCGCCGTGGCGGTGGAGGTCCCCCCCACGAAGCCGGCCACGCACCCGGCGGGCAGCCCCAGCAGATCCAGCAGCCACCCTTGGCAGACCGCCTCCAGCTTCGACGACACCGGCGAGGAGGCGTGCAGGGCCGCGCACTGGTCCCAGGCGTCCGCCAGCCACTTGGCGGCCACCACCGGCGGGAAGACACTGCCGACCACCAGGCCGAAGTAGCGCCCCCCGGTGCTCGCCGTGGTGGCCGGAGAGCCCAGCTCGTGCAGCTGGCGCAGCATGGCCGCGGGCTCGCAGGGACCGTCGGGCAGCGCCTCGTCGAACCCCGCCAAGCCGGCCAGGGCCGCTTCCGTGGGGAACACGCGCTGGGCCCGGACGCCCGCCATGTACTCGCAGGCCTGGGCCTGGGCCAGCTCGAACAGGCGCCGGTCCGTGGCGCTGGCGAACATCTGTTGCTGCAGGGTGTTCCGGTCGGGCATGGGGCTATCTCCAGGGACTCATGAGCCATTGTCCTTGTATTCATGAAGGCCGGCGGCAAAATCAATCAGGGTGCCGCAGGAGGATGCCATGAGGCCATATCCCATCTACCAGATCGACGCCTTCGCCGACCGCCCCTTCACGGGCAATCCCGCCGCGGTGATGCCCCTGGAGCAGTGGCTGCCCGAGGCCACCATGCAGGCCATCGCCGTGGAGAACAACCTTTCAGAGACGGCGTTCTTCGTGCAGGAAGCCGAAGGCTACCGGATCCGCTGGTTCACCCCGGGCGGAGAGATCGACCTGTGCGGCCACGCCACCCTGGCCAGCGCCTGGGTGCTCCTCACCGAGCTCCATCCGGAGCGCGACCGGGTGGACTTCGCCTCCAGAAGCGGACCGCTTGCGGTGACCCGCGGTCACCGGCAGCAGCCACTGCGTGCTGGTGCCCTACTGGGCGCGGCGCCTGGGCCGGAACGCGCTCCACGCCCGCCAGCTCTCGAAGCGGGGCGGGGAGCTGTTCTGCGAGCTGAAGGGGGACCGGGTGCTGATCGCCGGCAAGGCGGTGAAGGTCATCGAGGGGCGGATGTTCCTCTGAGCGCCTGGTCCAGGTCCTCCACCAGATCGGCCGGATCCTCGAGGCCCACCGACAGGCGGATGAGCCCGTCGCCGATGCCCGCGCGCAGCCGCGCTTCGGGCGTCATCGAGGCGTGGGTCATGCTGGCGGGATGGGCCACCAGGCTCTCCACCCCGCCCAGGCTCTCGGCCAGGGTGAACCAGCGCAGGCCCAGCAGCAGGCTCTCCACGGCCGCCCGGGAGCCGTCCTTCAGCTCGAAGCTGAGCATGGCCCCGAAGCCCCGCTGCTGGCGCCTGGCCAGCTCGTGCTGGGGATGCCCGGGCAGGCCCGGGTAGTTCACGGCGGCCACCGCGGGATGCTCCGCCAGCGCCCGGGCCACGGCCAGGGCGCCCGCCTCGTGGGCCTGCATGCGCAGCCGGAGGGTCTTGAGGCCGCGCAGGATCAGGAAGCAGTCGTGGGGGCTCTGGCTGGTGCCAAGCAGGTTGTTGAGGGCGGCGATGCGCTGGGCCAGGGCCTCGCGGCCAGGTGCCGCCACCACCGCGCCGCCCACCACGTCGCTGTGGCCGTTGAGGTACTTGGTGGTGCTGTGCACCACCAGGTCCGCGCCGAACTCGAAGGGCCGCTGCAGCACCGGAGAGAGGAAGGTGTTGTCCACCACCAGCAGCGCCCCGCACTCCCTGGCGACCCCGGCCAGGGCGGCGATGTCGGACAGCCTCAGCAGCGGGTTGGACGGGGTTTCCACCCAGATCATGCGCGTGTGGGCGCGCAGGGCCGCCCGCACCGCGCCCAGATCCGCCAGGTCCAGGTAGGTGGCCTCCAGCCCGTAGACCTGCCTGGCGTGCTCCAGGGTGCGGAAGGTGCCGCCGTAGCAGTCCGCCGTGCAGAGCACATGGCTGCCGTGCTCCAGCAGGTTCAGGGCCACCAGCACGGCGCTCATGCCCGAGCTGGTGCAGGTGGCCCCGCTCCCCCCCTCCAGCAGGGCGATGGCCTGCTCCAGCCGCTCCCGGGTCGGGTTGCCGCTGCGGGTGTAGTCGAAGCCGCCGTTGGCGCCGATTCCCGAGAAGGCGAAGGTGCTGGTCTGGTAGATGGGCGGCGCCACCGAGCCGAAGGCGGGGTCGGGCAGCGACCCGGCGTGGATGCACTGGGTCGACAGCCCGGCCCGGCCCAGGAGCTCCTGCCGGCGGCCCCAGCCCGCGGCCGGCCGGGTGCCGGGGGGCACGACCGTGAAGTGGTAGGCCGGATTGCCCGGCACGTTGCTGTCGAGGTGCTGTTCAGTCATCGAGTCCTCCAGTGGGGAGGACCTCCGTAGTTCCGGCGCGCTCCGGATATTGAAAGTGCCTTGTGCGTCAGTCCATGACTGCTCGGCATCTATCCCGCGGCAACCGCCGCGGGCAGGAATTGGCACCACGCTCGCATGAGCAGGTTGCCAAGGTTTCACAGGGCCCGTCCCTCCACCTTTCTGGATATCGCGCTATGGAACTGACAAAGATCCCTTGGAAAGACAGCATATGGGAAAGGCGTGCCGGATTCAAGAGGAACCTGATCGATTTGGTCAGGACACGATTTGACCCGGATCATCCTCATTCTGGGCGAGTCCGATTATTTAGATGTTGGCACATGCATTGCTCTATCATTAGGGTCCCCTGAGCGCGGTTCCAGCCAGGGGACGGGAGGCACCCACCATGTTCACTCTCAGGAAAGCCCAGGCGCGCGGCCATGCCGACCACGGCTGGCTCGACACCCGCCACACCTTTTCGTTCGCCGGCTACCATGACCCGAACCACATGGGCTTCCGCGGGCTCCGGGTCATCAACGAAGACCGGGTCCTCCCGGGGCGCGGGTTCGGCACCCATTCCCACCAGGACATGGAGATCATCTCCTACGTCCTGGAGGGCGCCCTCCAGCACCGGGACTCCATGGGCACCGGCGCGGTGATCCGCCCGGACGACGTCCAGCGGATGAGCGCGGGCACCGGCGTCAGCCACAGCGAATTCAACGCCTCGGACTCGGAGCTGGTCCACTTCCTGCAGATCTGGCTCCTGCCCAGCCGGCCCGGAATCCCTCCCGGCTACGAGCAGAAGACCTTCACCCGCCAGCAGAAGGACGGCAGGCTGCAGCTGGTCGCGTCCCCGGACGGCGCCGGCGGCAGCGTGACCATCCACGCCGACGCGCGCCTCTATGCGGGCCTGTTCGACCAGGGCGCCGCCGGCGAGCTTCTGCTGGGCGAAGGGCGCCACGCCTGGGTCCAGATCGTCCGCGGCAAGGCCCGCATCAACGGCCATGACATGGAAGCCGGCGACGGCGCCGCCCTGTCCGGCGAGGCCGCCGTCCAGATCGAAGGCATCGCCGCGAGCGAAGTCCTGGTTTTCGACCTGGCCTGATCGCCGAAGACCGGCAACCCGCCGTCCAGCGACCGCGCCCGCGCCCGGGGCTGAAGAGCGCGTTGCCAAGGCCCGGGGAATGGAGGTATGATCGACGGGTCCCGCCATGGCCAAAGGCGGGAATCTCCCGAACCCCCCAGGATCCGTAGCTCAGTTGGATAGAGCGTTGGCCTCCGAAGCCAAAGGTCGCGCGTTCGAGTCGCGCCGGTTCCACCAATAGAAACCCCCGCATATCATAGGCGGGGGTTGTTTTTTATCGGCATGGCCTGGAGGATCGCTTTTCGGCAAGAGTCTAGGGAGAGTCTAGAAATTTTCGATTGGCACCCATTTCCCAGTAAGGGCGATTGCGTGGTTGTGGCAAGACGCAGGATGCCACCTCCGGCAAGGAAGGCCACAGCAGCGTCGGGTCAATATGGTGGAAGCGGGCGCCCGTTGTCCTTATGCTTCCTTTAATGCCAGGGCAAGGGATATCTTCCAGCCTTCAATGGGTACCGTGAAATCTCTATTTCCCCAAAAGGCGAGCCAGAACACCCGCCACGGACACGGCCAGCAGAACCCAACAACAGCCCACGGACCGGCCTAGCTTCCGTTGACGGCCTGAGCGGGACAGCGGGATACCTATCTTCCGGGACAGCCGGGCCTGGGCCTGGGAGACGCCCAGGGCGCGGCGCCATGAAAAGGAAAATCCAGGTATGCCACGGCGGCGGCTCAAGAATGCTCCAGGGGATGCCTGAAGTCTACTCCCCCGGCGGGAGATCCTCTCCGGTCTCAGACAGTCCCAGTGACTGGAACATCTTGGCGCGGGTTCCGGGTTCTGGAGGATAGGCGGCGGCCATGGCCTCATGGTATTGCCGCTCCAGCTCGGGGATCCCTCAACAGGGCGATCCATTTCCTGTCCATGATGACCATGTGCCAGCCGGGGTCGCAGAGGATGGCTCTGACGGGGAATGGGACTTCTGATCGATGCCGGCTTGATCTTGTCAAAATCCACGAACCTCAAGGAGAACCACCTGATATTTCTTCATTCTCTTCAATCCCAGCATCACCTTTCGGGAAACCCGAGTAGAATGGGGCAAGGGAAGGATGGCGGAATACCATCTGACCCGCGAAGTAATGAGCAAGGTGATGGACACCCTCGACCAAGCAAATCAGGTCTTGGCTGAAGCCTCGACTTTGTTGGATCCCGCGAAAAACTACGAGTGCCAGGAAGAAAGCCGAAGACTGGAATTGTCCATCCTCAACTAGAGGAGAATGCAATGTCGACTTTGAATCCCAACCTGATTTTTTTTGCCTACCTGGCAATTGTGTCAGCCCTTTGCCCCGTCTGTGAACGATTGGCGACCCACTCCGCCAAACCGTAATTTCCGGGAGATTCTGTCCAGCGTCGTAGGCACAGTCCTGGGCATAAGCGGGGTCCCCCTTATAACGCAGGGCCCGGATACGCCGGCAAAGACCGGACCGGTCAGAGCGCGGCGACCACGATGGATGAGGTCCATATCTCATCGGTGACGTAGGCTGGGCTCATCGGCACCAACCCGCCGCCAGCGCCGATCAGGTACTGGAAGAGGTAGCTGCCCTGGTAGCTCACCATATACACGTATGCCCCCGAGGGATCCACCACGATGACCATGGGTTCGGCGCCGGCGCCGGCGGCCACCATGGATGGGTTCATGGCCGTCAGGGTGCCATCCGAGCCGATGGTGAACTGGGAAACGCCCGAGCGTCCGTTGTCCGCAACGTAGGCATAGCTGCCCGAAGGGTCGATCGCGATCCAGATTGGGTCATTCAAGTTCGGGTCGGAGACGAGGCCCGAAGCCATCTGGGTGAGTGAACCGTCGGAGCCGATGGTGAATTGCCCGATATTGTTGGACGACCCGTTCGCGGTGTAGGCATGCTTGCCCGAGGGGTCGATGGCGATCATGGTTGGGGCGTTGCCTCCGGTCACCGCCGCAAAGGGTGAGGTCATGGCCGTGAGGACCCCGCCCGTGCCGATTGTGTATTGGTAGACCCGGTTTTTCAGGGTATCCGTCACATAGACGTATTGCCCGGAAGGATGGACCGTGATCCCGATGGCATTGCTCCCTGAGGGCAGGGTGAAGGACGGTGGGGTCATGGGCGAGAGTGTCCCGTCGGTACCGATCGAGAACTGGTAAATGGCACGGTTGACCTCTTCGACCACGTAGACATACTTGCCTGAGGGATCGACCACCAGGTTGGTGGGGCTGTTGTTGTTGCCCGTGCGGACGAAGGGCGTGGTCATGGCCGAGAGCGTCCCGTCCGCCCCGATCAGGAATTGATCGACGATGGAGTTCCCGGTATCCGTCATATAGGCATACTTCCGGGAAGCGACCACCATGGAATTAGGATGATAGCCATCGTAGAACCAGGCCGGATTCAGGGGGGCGAGCAGCCCGCCCGTACCGACCTGGTACTGCCAGATAGTCCCGGTCCCATAACCCATGACGTAGGCCACGACCAGGGTCGAGACGGGGGTCCACACCGCATACAGGGTGACGTCGGCCGAGCCCATCAGGAACGTCGCGGTCGGAGCGTAGGCCGTCCCGGTCCCGTCGGCCTTGGTGTTCCAGCCGGCGAAGGTGTAGCCGGTGCGGGTGAGGCCGTTGGTGTTCCCCAGGACGGTGACGTTGTCGCCCGTCTCATATTCGGAAGTGTCGTTCGGGAGCCCGCCGGTGCCGTTGTTCCCGTTGTAGGTGACGGTGAAGGTGGCCTTCCACTGGGCATACAGGGTGACGCTGGCGGAACCCATCAGGAAGGTCGCGGCCGGCGTGTAGGCCGTCCCGGTTCCGTCGGCCTTGGTGTTCCACCCGGCGAAGGCGAAATTGGTCATGGCCAGGGTGCCGGTATTGCCCTTGACGGTGACGGTCTGGCCACCGGTATAGGCAGTGGCGTCCACCGGGACGGTGCCCGTGCCGCCGGTGTCGTTGCCCAGGTAGGTCACCGTGTAGGTTGGGGCCGGGGTGCCGGTGGGACCTCCCTCCCCCAGGCCCTGGTTGCAGGCGGCAAACATGAAGACCATGGCGAGGGCGGCCATGAGGAACAGTCCTGATTTTTTCAGCATTGTGCGCCTCCGTCTTCTGAATGAATGTTTGGGTTCAGCCCATTTTTCCCTTGGACTGGAACGAGTCCATACGTAAAACTTGCGTATCTTGCACAACCGGGCTGTTCCTTCCGAAAGGGGCCAGCGCATGGATCACCACCTCGATCCGCCGTGGGAAAGGATCAACAACTTCCTCCTGACCATCGGATCCGTGCGGAGTCTCCAAGGGAAGCGGAGGTGGCGGCCCTGCTCTGCCGCGGCTACTCCACGGCGGAGATCGCCTCCCGCCTCCAGATCTCCCGCTTGACCGTGTACAAGCACATCGAGAACATCTTCGCCAAGTTCCACGTTACCAGCCGGAGCGGGCTGCGCTCGCTGCTCCTGAACTGAAACGCCCAGCCCATGGACCTGATTGCGGGCAGATGGATGCCTGCCGACGCGCCCGTCCATTCGGCTGGCGTGGCCCCGGCGAAGAATGGATACTGGACCGACCAGAAAAGGCGGCCTTGTGGATGTTTTCAAGTGGGACAGCCCGCGGACGGTTGGGGTCGCCCAACTGGACGAGCAGCACCGGCTGCTGCACCGGCTCATCATGGGCCTGATCCGGACCCTGGAAGCCGCTCCCGGCGACCCGGAGGCCGAGAAGTCCTTCATCCGGATCTTCGAGACCGCGGTGGTGCACTTCAAGACCGAGGAGGACTACCTGGAGGCCCAGGGCTACCCCGATCTGCAACCCCACCGGCTCGAACATGAATTAATTCTGGACTGGTTCCGGGACCAGACGGCCCAGCGGGATCGACCCAAGGCCACCCCCCTGATGGGGCTGGTGAAGGGGATCGGAGAGATCATCCAGGACCACCAGGCGACGGTGGACCATGCCTACGCCGCCTGGCTTGAGGTCTGACCTGGCGGAATCGAAGAAGATGCCGGGCACCTCGAGGTAGCCGGCATCGGCGAGGCCGCTCATGAGAATGTCGAGCCCTGTCCGCCCCGGGGGTTTCAATTTCTCCGAAAAAAAAGTTCTTATGGGAGGCCGCGGGCAGAAACGAGCTACAATTCCCGGCAATTTCCTGCGCGGAGGTTCCCATGAGACTGCGTCTCGTCTTTGCCCTGGCGGCGACGCTCCTGTTCGGATCGCTCTCCGCCACCGATCTGACCATCACCTTCACCTCCTCCAGGAAGGGCATGGGCGGCGTGGCCTCGGGAACCGAGATCCACTACTACAGTTCCGCCTACCTGATGACCCGGGCGGTGGAGAAGAAGCAGGATCTCCTGGTGGACCTCCAGAAAGGGATCAGCTACAACATCGACCACCCGAAGAAGACCATCAGGATGATCTCCTTCGATGACGCCATGGCGGCCGTGGGCTCCATGAACCAGCCCAAGGATGACGCCACGAACAAGTTGATGGCGACCATGTTCGGCGATCCCAAAGCCGTGAAGGTGACCCGGCTGGGCAACGAGAAGATCGCGGGCCGGGACTGCCAGGCCTGGGAAATCAGTGTCGGCAAGCTGGTCATGAACCTGAGCGCCGATCCGACCCTCAAGGTGCCCATGTCGGAGACCTCCTATGCCCAGATGATGAAGATCCGCGCCGCCCAGTTCACCCAGTCCAACCCTATGGGCGCGACCTACAAGCGCCTCTACGAGGAGATGGCCAAGATCAAGGGCATTCCCCTGAGGACCCACATGTCGGGGATGATGGGCGTGGACGTCTCCACCCTGGCCGCCAAGATTGAATCCGGCGCCATCCCGGCCGCCACCTTCGCCCTGCCCACCGGCTACAAGGTCGAGGACATGGGCAAGAAGCTCAGGGAGCAGATGGCCAAGCCCAAGCCTTAGAGGGCTGGCGCCGCCCCAGGAGCGCCGCCACATGGGTGTGCCGGCCGCCGCGGCGAGGCCCGGGACCACCAGGCGACGGCGGACCTTGCCTGCGCCGCCTGGCTCAGGACTACTTCCTGACGGTGTAGTACTTGGCCGGAATCTTGAGGCTGGTGGTGCCCATGTAGCCCTTGCCGAAGATGTAGGTGTCCATGTAGAGCAGGAAGTAGTTCTTCACCCGGGTCCCCGTGCTCAGGTCGGTGTAGTAGGACCCGTTCCAGCTGGCGTTGGGGCTGTACTTCTTGAGGGCGTCGAAGATGTCCTTGGGTTCGCTGAGCTTGGCCTTGCCTTCGACCACCCGCTTGCCCAGTTCGGCCAGGCCGGCGACGAAGGAGTAGTTGGAACTGTAGGCCCAGTCGCCCATCCTGCCGCCGGCGCCCTTGGCGATGACCGCTGCTTCGATCTTCTTCATGATGGCGGGCCAGTTGCCACGCTCGGCGGAGAGGTTGAGCCCCAGCGCGCCGGGATAGCCCAGCAGCGGGGAGGCGGAGCCCGGTTCCACGAAGATGGCGTTCCTGCTGGCCGCGATGGTCTTGATGAGCGGCTCGGCATGGGCGTCGTTGGTGGCGAAGAACGCCACCGGCTCGTGCTTGGGGCCGCCGAACTGCTCGATCCACTGGGGCATCTTTTCCAGGAGGAACTGCTGGGCCCCGGCCACCCCGGCGTCGGAGGTGGGATCGGGGGCGCTCATGTAGACGAACTTCATCCCCAGGTCCTTGCAGGCCTGCTCCATGACCGCCCGCCGGCGGCCGAAGGTCTCCAGGGACATGTGCCGGGGGAAGGAGATGTGGACGAAGGTCTTGGCGCCCAGTTGCTGGGCTGTCCAGGGGATGGTGTAGCCGCGGGAGACGAAGTCGATGTCCAGCACCAGGTCCGCCGCCCGGGCGTCGATGAGGGGATCCTCCAGCGGGATCGAGCCCAGCAGCAGGATGTCCTTGCGCTTGGCCCGGATGCGCCTGTAGGCTTCGCCGGTGCCCGGGAACATGTTGTTGGTCACGATCACCCGCATGAGCGGGTCTTCGGTGAGGGCCACCAGGTTGCTGATCAGGGTCTCCTGCTGGGACATGAAGTCATCCGGCACGACCACTTTCGTGATCATTCCCCCGTTGGCGACGCTGCCGTATTCCTTCGTGAGCTGCTCGGCGGCCCGGGTGCTGTCTTCACCCTGGGCCACTGAGGCGGTGCAGATGGCGATGTGGAATTTCGCCGGTTCGGCGGAGGCAGGTCCGGAGACGAGCAGCGCGAGGGCCGCGGCCGTCGCCAGGGGGTGGAATCGCATGGAACCTCCAGAAAAATCAGACCAGGCGCGTGACGCCTGGGGCCACCTTGGGATAGTTCGTGGCCATCAGCACGTCGTGCCCCGGAAAGATCAGTTCCAGCTTGGCCTTGGCCTTGACCTTGTCGAAGCTCTCGATCCAGCCGGGCATGTCCATGATGAAGCAGCTGGGATTGTCGTCCCGGTAGCCCTGGAACACGTGGGCGCAGTCCGAGCCCACCACCGCCGGGCCCTGGGCGGTGTTGCCCACCCGGACCACCTGGAGCCCCAGGGTGTGGCCGGGCGCCAGGGAGAGATCGATGCCGGGGGCCAGATGGTAATCGCCCTGCACCAGCACCAGACGGTCGGTACCTGCCATGCCCGCCACCACCTTGCTGGCCGGCTGGTCGAACAGGATGGCGATGGGCTTGCGCTTGACCACCGGATTGTTCACGCAGAAGTCGAACTCCCGCTGCTGCACGTAGAACTTGGCCTTGGGGAAGGCCTTGAGGTAGGCCTCGATGTTGCCCACGTGGTCCCAGTGCATGTGGGTGAGGACCACCTTGGTCACCTGCTCCCCGGTCACGCCCAGGCGCGCCAGCACGTCCACCGGGTTCTCGTACTCCGGGACCTTGCGCGCCACGCTCTGCTCGGGGCTGCAGCCGGTGTCCACGACGATGGTCTCGCCGTTCTTGGCCCGGATGGCCCAGACGTAGTAGTTGATGGGGCCGTCCACGTCCCAGCCGGAGTTCCACAGGACGATCGCCACCTTGCGGATGAGCGGGCCGCCGTACTTGCAGGCGAAGATCTCGTACTCGGGCACCGGGCCGCCGGCGGCCGCCGAGGCCTCCCGGATCGCGGGGGCGGGAGGCGCGGCCGACAGGCTCGCCATGACCGACGCGCCCACCACCGCCGCGCCTGCGCCCAGACTGGTCTTCAAGAAGTCGCGCCGATCCACTTTGCTCATGGATGTCCTCCGGTGTTTTGCCTGATGGGCTTCCCCAGTTGTTGGTGTGATGGGGTAACCGTAGCACAACCGGCGGGAGGATAGAAGCGGGACTCCATCAGGCCGGCCTGGGCTCCATCGCCTGGCGGAGGATCTGTTCGAACTGGCTGCGTTGATAGGGCTTGGGCAGGAAGCCCGCCAGCCCGCGGCCGGCGAAATCGATCAGCACATCGTTCTCGCTGAACCCGCTGGTGAGCACCACCGGCACCTTGGGATCGATCTCCCGCATGCGCAGGAAGGCCTCCCGGCCGTCCATCCGGGGCATGGTGAGGTCCATGAGCACCATGGCGAACTCGCCCGGGCGCCGCTGGAAGATGGCCACCGCCTCCTCGCCGTCGGAAGCCTCCACCACCTGGAAGCCCAGGTGGGTGCCCATGGCCCGGGCCACGGCCCGGGCGTCGGTCTCGTCATCCACCACCAGGAGGGTGCCCCCGCCGCGCCAGGGCGGAGGGCCCGCCGGGGCCCCCTCGGCGCCCACCGCGTCGGCGGAAGGCAGGAACACCTTCATGGAGGTGCCCTTGCCCGGCTCGCTGTAGACCTTGAGCCCGCCCCCGTGGCTGCGCACGATCCCCAGCAGGGCGGACAGGCCCAGCCCGCGGCCGGTGAACTTGGTGGTGAAGAACGGGTCAAAGATCCGGGTGATCACCTCGGGGGTCATGCCGCAGCCGGTGTCGCTCACCTCCAGGGTCACGTAGCGGCCCGGGTTGAGCCCCACCGGCAGCGAGGTGACCTGGATATACGTCTTCTCCACCATCATCTCGCCGGTGCGCAGGGTGATGGAGCCGTTGACGCCTTCCGGGATGGCCTCGGAGGCGTTGGTCACCAGGTTCATGACCACCTGCTGCATCTGGGTGGGGTCGGCCATGATCTCAGGCAGCACCGGCGACAGATCGTAGCGGATCAGGGCCTTCTTGGAAAGGGACACCGAAAGCAGCTCGGTCATCTCCCGCACCAGCCGGTTCATGTCCACCCGCAGGATCGCCACCTTGCCCTTGCCGGCGTAGGCCAGCATCTGCCGGGACAGATCGGCCGCGCGCATGGTGGCCTTCTCGATCTGGTCCAGGTACGGCAGCGCCGCGCTGTCGGCGGGCAGGACCATGGACGCCAGGTTGCAGTTGCCCAGGATGCTGGTGAGCAGGTTGTTGAAATCGTGGGCGATGCCCCCGGCCAGGATGCCCAGGCTCTCAAGCTTCTGGGACTGGCGGATGGATTCCTCGGCCAGCTTGCGCTCGGTGATGTCGGCGCGGATGGCCACGAACTGCACCGGCTTCCCGTCGGGCCCCAGGAAAGGCACGATGGTGGTGTCCACCCAGTAGAAAGTGCCGTCCTTGGCCCGGTTGCGGATCTCGCCCTTCCAGACCCGGCCGCTCAGGATGGTGGTCCACAGATTGGTGAAGAAGGACTTGGGATGGTGCTTGCTGTTGATGATCCGGTGGTCCTTGCCCAGCAGTTCCTCCCGGTCGTACTTGGAGATGGCGCAGAACTTGTCGTTGACGTAGGTGATCCGGCCGGCGGCGTCGGTGACCGCCACGATGGCGTGCTCGTCCAGGGCCCGCTTGAAGGCCTCCAGTTCCTCCACCGCGGCGAGTTTCTCGGCATGCTCCTTGCGGTCCAGGAACTCCCGGGCCATGGCCGACCAGACCTTCTCACCGGGCGACCAGGCAAATTTCCACATGAGGTGGACCGGATTGCCATCCTTGTTAAGGCAGCGGGCATCCGTGGCGGGCAGCCCGCCGTTGCGGGCGGCCTCGACGAGCTGGCGCACCCGGAGCCGGTCGTCGGGGTGGATGAAATCCATGAAGTTCAGGCCGATCAGTTCCTCCGCCTGGAAGCCCCATATCTTCTGGCAGCCCCGGCTCACTTCCAGGAAATGGCCTTCCGGATCGATGGAGAAGAAGATGCCCTGGTCCTGGGCCGCGATCTTGTTGAACAAGGCCTGAGCACCCAGCACGGTCGTGGTTTCTCCGGCGTTTGATCCATTGCGTTTGCGCATGGGAAACCTCCCGGGGATGAATATGACAGCTTTGAAGAAAACAATAATGAGTCTCGTTCGCGAAATTGATTTTGCAGGGGGGGGTTGCCAGTCCTCCCAGCCCGTCTGCTAACCTTGGGCAGCCCCCCCGAAAGGAACCCCATGAAACGAATCACCGCCGTCGCCTGCTTCGCTCTCACCAGCGGCTGCCTGTGGGCCGGCGGCTTCGGCGTGGGCGTGCAGACCGCCTTCGACCTGGGCAGGGGCAATGCCATCGCCCCCCGGCTGGAATACCAGCGCTACACCGACTCCTCCTCCGTGGGCGGCGGCATCGACCTGTCCGCCACGGTCAATTCCTTCTCCCTGGGGGCGGACTACAACTACTTCACCAGCGGCCGGACCGGGAAAGGCTTCTACCTCCTGGCCGGGCTGGGCGTGGCCAGGGCCAACTTCAGCGTAACGGGCTCCGCCGCCGGCTTCACCTCCCGCACCACCAGCAACCAGACCGTGCTCTACCCCGAGGGGGGCATCGGCTGGCAGTTCAACCGCTACCTGGGCGCCGAGGTCCTCTACAAGGCCATGAACTTCAACGACGTGACCGTGGTGGTGGCCGGCGTGCCGGCGGGCTATTCCTTCTCCGGCAGCCTCCAGGCCGATCTGGTGGTGCGGTTTTAGCAGTCGTTGCGGAGCTTTGCTCCGTTACGGCTGCTTGTGCCCAGCACGGGCACCTCAGCAGGACGGGGTCCAACGGTACTAGTATCCCAGGCCCGCCAGCATGGCCTTCAGGGTGTCCGCGGACTGGCGCAGGCCTTCGTGTTCCTCGGCATTTAGCTGGATCGGCAGCAGTTCCCGGATCCCTTCCCGGGTGATGACCGCGGGCAGGCTCAGGCTCACCGAAGCGAGGCCCAGGAAGCCGTCGAGGTGGGAAGAAACCGTGTGCACGCTGCGCTCGTTGCCGGCGATGGCCTCGAGGATGCTGCAGACGGACAGGGCGATGGCGTAGTAGGTGGCGCCCTTGTGCTGGATCACCGCCTTGCCGGCGCTCTGCACCCCCTCCTGGATGCGCTTGCGGTCTTCGGGCCCCAGCGGCTGGCGCCCGGCGGGGGCGTACTGGGTCACCGGGATCTGCCCCAGGCTGGCCATGCTCCAGACCGGCACGGCGGAATCCCCGTGCTCGCCGATGACGTAGGCGTGGATGTTGCGCGGGTCGATGGCGAACTCTCGGCCCAGCAGGTAGCGGAAGCGGGAGGAGTCCAGCACGGTGCCCGAGCCGATCACCCGGCCCTTGGCGATGCCCAGGCGCTGGAACGCCACCTCGGTGAGGATGTCCACCGGGTTGCTGACCATGATGACGATGGCGTCCCGGTGGTGGGGCAGCATGGAACGGATGATGTCCTCCAGGATCCCCACGTTGGCCCGGGCCAGGTCCAGCCGGGTCTCCGCCGGCCGGCGGTTCCGGCCCGCGGTCACCACGATCACCTCGGCGTCCCGCACCCCTTCGTAGCCCTCGGCGCGGATCTCCATGCTCTGGGAGAGGGGCAGCCCGTGGCTCAGGTCCTCGGCCTCGCCCATGGCTTTTTCCTGGTTGGTGTCAATGATGCTGATGGCGTCGCAGCCACCTTTCACCAGCAGGGTGTAGGCGATGGTCGCCCCCACGTGGCCGGCCCCTATGATGGCGACTTTCATGACGCACCTCCCCGGCCTGGATGCCGCGCTTCCCCTGGAAGTTTCTCATCCCCGGCCCATTCCGGGGCCTGTATCCTTGGTGGATGGAAACGACCGCGAAACGCTACTTCAGCTATAACGAGATCCACCGTACGGTCGCCGGGCTGGCCCGGGAGATCCAGGCCAGCGGGTTCGACCCGGATGTGACCGTGGCCATCGGCACGGGCGGCTTCATCCCGGCGCGGATCCTCAAGACCTTCCTCAAGAAGCCGATCCTCACGGTGGGCGTGAAGCTCTACAACGACGCCAACCAGATGGGCGACCACCCGGAGAAGGTCCAGTGGATCGACGAGGTGGAGCGAAAGCTGAGGGGCCGCAAGGTCCTTCTCATCGACGAGGTGGACGACAGCCGCACCACCCTGGCCTACTGCCTGCGCGAACTGCTCACCCACGAGCCGGCCGAGATCGGGGTGGCGGTGCTGCACTGCAAGGACAAGCCCAAGGCCGACCAGTTCCCGGCCGGCATCAAGCACTACTGGGTGGGACAGCACCTGGAAGACATCTGGGTGGTCTACCCCTGGGACGCCGAGGACATCGACCAGCACCAGGCCTGCATCACCGTGGAAGCATGAGCTCCAGGTCCTCCTTGAGGCTCTGCAGGTCCTCCTCGTGCTCCACCTCCTGGGTGAGGATGGTGAGGGCGATGTTGTAGGTGACCATGTCCTTGTCCTTGGTCACGTCCATGATGTGCTTATAGGTATTGATGGCGCACTGCTCGCCGGCGATGTTCTGGTCCAGGATCACCCCCACGAACGGATCGGTGGGCGCGTCGTACTTGCAGGGGCTCAGGCGCTCCCACTGGTCCGGGCTGGGCACCGGGGTGCCGCCCAGCTGCAGGATGCGGCCGGCCAGCAGCACCGCGTGGCCCAGCTCCTCGGTGGCGTGCAGGTTCAGCTCCGCCGCCACGCCGTCCTTCATGGGGCCCTTGAGCACCTTGGCGCCCAGCCAATACTGGTAGTAGGCCAGCCACTCGCTGGCGAAGGCGGCGTTGAGCAGCTTGAGCAGTTCGTCCACGTCCATGTTCATTCCGACAATTTCCCGGCCTCGGGTTCCCATGTGTGTCTCCTATGAAAGGGTTGGCTCATGTGACACCCATTGCATGGCCCCGTCAAGCGGCTCCTATATGTTCCGCAATGTGACCTACTTCCATGAAGGGGGCCGGTACCGCTTGTTACAATGACCATCCGTCCACAGGGGTTTCCATGTTCGACATTGAAGGATCATTCGACCGGCAGCTGCTCACCAGCGGCAAGACACGGCCGACCATCGTGTTCCCGGAAGCCCATGACCCGCGCGTCATCGAGGCGGCCTGCCACCTCACCCGGTTCGTGCGGCCGGTGTTCCTGGCCTCGGAGCAGACCGTGCGCGAGACCGCCGCCCGGGCCACGGCGCTGGACCCCACCCGCATGGAGTTCGCCCTGGCCGAAAGCGCCTTCGTGGACATCCCCCAGCACCCGGAGCTGGTGGACGAGTTCGCCCAGGTGCACATCCAGAACTGCCAGCGCGAAGGCAAGGCCGTCACCCTGGCCGAGGCCCGGGAGTTCGTCTGCTCACCGGTGCACTTCGGGATCCTGGCGGTGGCCCAGGGCCACGCCGACACCGTGGTGGGCGGCGCCGCCTCCAACGAGAACATGTATTTCCGGCCCATGGTGCGCATGCTGGCGGCCCAGGACGACTGCGTGGAAGCCGGCGTGTTCGTGCTCCCCGACGACCAGCCCGACAACATCTTCGCCAAGAACATCGTGGTGTTCGGCGACGTGGGAGTGAACGCCACCATGACCCCGGAGCTGCTGGCCAAGGTCGCCGTGGGCACCTGCGCCGTCGCCCGGGACCTGATCCCCGAGGAGGTGCTGCCGCACATTCACGGCGCCATCGTCTCCCACTCCAACCGCGGCTCGGACGAAGGCCCCTCCCCCGCCCTGGTGCGCCAGGCCACCCTGCTGGTGCCGGCCCTGCTGGAGGAGCGCATGGCCCGGGGCGAGCGCTACCGCTCCATCAGCATCCAGGGCGAGGTGAAGGTGAGCGTGGCGCTCTCCAAGCGCTCGGCCACCTACTACCAGCCCGGCCAGGACCTGCCCTGGCCCGGCGGCGCCAACGTGATCATCTGCCCCAACCTGGACATGGGCAGCATGCTCTACCACCTCTATTCCATCCGTTTCCCCGACGCCAAGAAGTTCCCGGTGATGTTCGGCCTGCGCTTCAAGGGCGTGGACCTGGCCATGGACTGCACCCCCGAGGACATCCGCCTGGCGGTGAAGGCCTCGGTGGTGCGGATGTACCGCTACGGCACCTGGCAGGAGACCCCCAAGGACACCTTCTTCCGCCGCTACCGGGTGCTGGCCATCAACCCTGGCTCCACCTCCACCAAGATCTCCGTCTACGAAGGCGACGTGGAGCGGTTCACCCAGGAGCTGCAGCACAGCGCCGAAGAGCTCAAGCCGTTCGAAGGCCAGCCGGTCACCGCCCAGTTCGGCTTCCGCAAGGACGCGATCCTGGCCTTCCTGGCCCAGAACGGCCTGACCGTGGCCGGCCTGGACGCCGTGGCCGGCCGCGGCGGCGTGCTCTGGCCGGTGACCCACGGCACCTACACCGTCAACGAGACCATGGCCCAGGATCTGATGAAGGGCGTCCAGGGCGACCACGCCTCCAACCTGGGCGGCCTCATCGCCCGGGAGCTGCTGGCCGGCAGCGGGCGGCCCGCCTTCATCGTCGACCCGGTGGTGGTGGACGAGGTGCCCGAGCGGGCCAGGATCACCGGCCTCAAGATCATCCGGCGCAAGGTCATCAGCCACGCGCTCAACCAGATCGCCACCGCGCGCCGCTACGCCGAGGAGCAGCAGACCTTCTACGAGCGGATCAACGTGATCGTCGCCCACATGGGCGGCGGCATCTCCGTCGGCGCGCACAACCACGGCCGCTACCTGGACGTGAACAACGCCCTGGACGGCGAAGGCCCGTTCACCCCCCAGCGCTCCGGCTCGCTGCCGGTGGGCCAGTTGATCGAGCTCTGCTTCTCCGGCCAGTACACCAAGGACGAGCTGAAGAAGCTCAACAAGGGCCAGGGCGGCCTCATCGACCTGCTGGGCAGCGCCGATGTGCGCGACCTGGAGCGGCGCTACCTGGCGGGAGAGGCGGAGGTGGTTGCGGTCATGGACGCCATGGCCTACCAGATCGCCAAGTGGATCACCTCCATGTTCCCGGCCTTCGACGGCGAGAAGGTCGACCAGATCCTCCTCACCGGCGGCCTGGCCCGGTGCAAGGTCACGGTGGCCTACATCCAGCGGGCGGTCTCGGCCACCGGCTGCGGCGTCACCGTCTACCCCGGCGAGAACGAGATGTTCGCCCTGGCCAAGGGCGCGCTGCGGGTGCTGTCGGGCAAGGAAGTGCCCAAGGTCTACACCGGGTTGAACAAGTAAGGCTTAATTCAGGGTCAGGAGGATTTTATTGGTCTCACCTTCGGCGGTGAGGCCTTTGCCGAAATTGTCCGGCGTGAACACGTTCATGGTTTTGCCTTCGGGATGCTTGTAGGCGACGTTGACTTCCGGCGCGGCCTCCGTGATGGTGTTCTTCTTCGCCCGCCAGAATTTATTATGGAACCACCCATTGACCAGAAGGCTGGTCATGTTGTCGGTTGTGCCTTTGACGAAATCCAGCCTCACCGACACCTTCTGGTCCTTGGGGAAGAACACGATCCAGTAATTTTGTTTTTTCATGAAACTGTACTTGGCCCCTTTATCCTTCAGCTCTGCCACATTGGGCGTCTTGGCTTCATCCACATTTTGACCGGACTTGTATTTGGGCTCCTGGTCATAGATCTTGACCTTGCCGTCTTTGGCGTCGCTGTTCTTGGTGACTGTCCAGCGGGCCTGTTCACCGACGACATTGATCAGGCACGGGAGGCTGTCGGCCCGGGCGGCCTGGGGTGCGACGGCGGCCAGGCCTGTGACCAAGAGGGCGATCTGGATCGATCTTGGGTGCATGAATCTTCCTGTTCAGGTTGAGAGGCCGGAGCCGGCCTGGGAATGGTCTCCTCAAAATAATGTATATTTTATACAAGTCAAGCCCAACACATGCTCTTGTTTGCAAGCCCTTGACGTCATAGATTAAATAATTATATATCGAACAATCAGCCCCCCGCAGGAGGATGAATGTCCTTGCGAAGCCTCGCTCTTGTTTTTTTCACCGGTTTCCTGTTCGCCGTCTACGGCCCGAGTCTGCTGGCCCAGAAGGGTGCCGGCAAGCAGACCGCGGTCGACAAAGAAGAAAGAACAGGGCTTAGAATCACCAATAATTCCACCGAACCCTGGTATGTCGGCGTGGATAGCATTACCGAGTCGAATGCCACCATTGAAAGCATGAAATTGAAAAAGAACGGCAAAGACCTTGACACTGATGGCAAACTCGGGAAAGGGAGTGAACTGCTGATTAATCCTAAAGGCTTTGTCATCCTCAATCCAGTCCCTCCCGTGAAAGGGATAGGACCGGATGAAACGGGGGTGGATTTTTCCGCCAAGTTGTATCTCAAAGACTCCAAAAAGGGCAAACTGGCTTTCACCATGTACCGGGTCAGCGGAGGCGCCCCCAGGGCCATCACCTGCACCCTCGACTTCCCAGGCGACATGGAATCCAAGCGGTTCCAGGAGGTCTTCCAATTGACTCCTGGCGAGGGTGCTTTTGAAGGCAAGTATGTGAGCCCGCTCTATATCACTGCCAAGAGGCTGCCCGAGGAGACCGAGCTCGAAAAGGCAGAAAGAAAGGGGCTCAAGATCGACAATACTTCAAAAAATGACTGGTACGTTGGCCTGGATAGCAATGGCGAGTTGAATGGCGCCATTGAAATCATGAAACTGAGCAAGAACGGTAAAAAATATGACACTGTCGGCAAACTTGAAAAAGGAAAGGAACTCACTGTTCCCGCTGAGAACCATGTTCTGATAAGCCCAGTTCCTCCCAAGAAATGGAGGGGGCTGGCCAAAACGGGTGTGGATTTTTCAGCCCAGCTGTACCTGAGGGACTTCAAACACGGGAAACTGTATTTCACCATGGACCGGGCCAGCCAAGGCGAAACCGAGGCCAAGACCTGCACCATCAGTTTCCCTGCCGGCTTCGATTCCAGCCGGTTCGAGGAGGTTCTCTTGTGGACCCTGGGCGAGGGCGCTTTTGCTGGCAAGTACGGGAGCCCGCTCTCCATCACCGGCGACAGGCTGCCTCCGCCCAAGGGGAAGACCAGGCAGGACGACAACTGATTTCGCGGAACCAATCCCCCGCCGGCCGCAGATGAGGGTTATCGGCCTCGATTGTTGAAAATATCAATTCATCGAAGCATGTCTCAACCCTCATCAAAAGGTAATTTATGAAATGGGATGGCATCATCCTTACTGACAGCGACCTGGACCGGATCCGCGGCGGAGGGCCCGGGGCCCGCAAAGCCATGGACCTGGCCAAGAAAGCCGCGGGGTTGGTGGGCGCGGGCTGCGCCTACGAGGCGGGCGCCCGGGTCCTCGGCGCATTGGAGGCTCGGCTCACCCCGCCCCCCGCCAGACCGGCCGCTCCGCCCAGGCCGCCCTGGGAGATCACGGTCCACGACCTCCTGTCGGTGCTCTGATTGGAGGCCGCAATGGCCTGTTCAGGTTGATTCATAGGATAACGGCCTACCTGGCGGTCAGGGCGGCCAGGGTGATGGAGTAGAGCTTGGTCAGCACGCTGTCGCCCCTGGAGGACAGGATGCAGGGCGCCTGCGCCCCCGCCACCATGGCCGCCATCTCGCAGCCGCAGAGCTTGCTGCTGGTCTTGTAGAAGACATTGCCGGCGTCGATGTTGGGGAACACCAGGCAGTCCGCCTCGCCGGCCACTTCCCCGCCCACCCCCTTGGTGGCGGCGGCCTCCGGGTCGATGGCCACGTCCAGGGCCATGGGGCCGTCCACGGCGGCGCCCTTGATCTGGCCCCGCTCAGCCATCTTGGCCAGGATCGCCGCGTCCACGGTGGCCTGGATCTTGGGCAGCACCTGCTCGCTGGCGGCGATGACGGCGACCTTGGGCCGGGCCGTGCCCAGGGCCTGGGCCACCTGGATGCAGTAGTTGGTGATGGCGATCTTCTCCCTGAGCTCGGGATAGGGGATCACCGCCACATCGCCGCAGATGAGCAGCTTGGGATAACGGGGATGCTCGATGACCGAGACGTGGGACAGGATCGCCCCCGGCGCCAGCAGGCCGGCCTCCTTGTCCAGGATGGCCCGCATGTACTTGTCCGTGCTCACCAGGCCCTTCATGAGGATCTGGCACTCGCCGGAGCGCACCAGGGCCACGGCCCGGGCCGCGGCCTTGGCCTCGGCCGGTTCGTGGACGATCTGGAACACGGCCGGGTCGATGCCCAGGTCGGCGCAGCGGCTCCGGATGATCTCCTCGTCGCCCACCAGGGTCGCGTCCACGATCCCGCGGCGCACCGCGTCGCACACCGCCTCGATGGTGTGGGCGTCGTTGGCGAAGGCGGCGGCCAGGCGCTTTTTCGGCTTGGACTGCACGGCTGCGAGCATCTGTTCGAGACGGGTGATGGCCATCGGGGTTCCCCTGGGAGTAGAGACGATGTTACCAGGGGGGCGCCGGGCCTCATTGTGATGGGCGTCAACCGCCCGGCTACAATCGGGACATGACGAAACCGTTGGCAGTGATCGTGGGCGCCGGACCCGGCATCGGCATGGCGGTGGCTCGCCGCTTCCATCTGGGCGGGTTCCGGGTGGCGGTGGTGTCCCGGCCTTCGGATCCCCTGGCAGCATTCCAGGCGTCCGTGGACGGCCTGGCCCTGGGTGCCGACCTGGCCCGGGAAGAGCAGCTGCAGGATGCGCTGGCCGCCATCGAAGCCTGGGGCGGCCTGCCGGAAGTGCTGGTCTGCAACGCCTCCGCCGGGGTACCGGGACCCGCCGCGGAGCTGTCGCCGGCCCGGCTGCTGGACGGTCTCCAGGTGAGCGTCGGCTCGGCCCTGGCGGCGGTGCGCTGGGCGCTCCCCGCCATGCGCGCGGCCGGGCGCGGCACCCTCCTGTTCACCGGCGGCGGGCTGGCCCTGAAGCCCGAAGCCGGGCTGGCCTCGGCGGCCCTGGGCAAGGCGGCGCTGCGCAGTCTGGCCCTCTCCCTGGGCCAGGAGCTGGCCCCGGAGGGGATCCATGCCGCCACCGTCACGGTCTGCGGGTTTGTCCGTGCGGGCACCCCCCTTTCCCCGGAGCGGGTCGCCCAAACCTTTTGGGAACTTCACTTGCAAAATAAGGGCAGTTGGGAAATTGAACAGTCCCTCCACTAGCGGCGTTCCCGGTACAATGGAGATTGAGTCACCGGAACTGCCAAATGGCTAAGTCAAACGCTACCAAGATATTAGATAGTTCCAGCAACACGGGGACCAAGACCCGCGCCCATTTGCGCCTGAGCCCCCCGGTGCAGTGGAAGGTCGTCCTGCACAACGACGACTTCACCACCCAGGACTTCGTGGTCTGGATCCTGCAGAGCGTGTTCCGCAAGGCCGAGCCGGAGGCCGTGCGCATCATGCTGGAGGTCCACCGCAAGGGCAAGGGCCTGGCCGGGGTCTACCCGTACGACGTCGCCGACACCAAGGCCGCCCAAGTCAAGGCCATGGCCGAAGCCAAGGAATTCCCCCTCCTGTGTACGCTCGAGCCGGAGGCGTAGATGAAAGCCCCGGAGGCCTGACATGCCACCCCCGACCCCAACGCTCACCGCCGCCCTGAACCATTGCATCCAGCATGCCTTCAGCCTGGCCCGGGAAGCCCGGCACGAGTATCTCACCCTGGAGCACCTGCTGCTGGCGCTGCAGGACGACCCCCAGGTGCTGAACGCGGTGGCCGCCTGCGGCGGGGACGCCGGCCGCCTGCGCAAGGAGCTGGAGGCCTTCCTGGAGCAGCGGATGGAGACCCTGCCCGCGGAGCAGCCGGCCAACCCCACCCCCACCATGGGCTTCAACCGGGTCATCGAGCGGGCCATCCTGCACACCATCTCCTCGGAGCGGGCCGCGGTGAGCAGCGGCGCCGTGCTGGTCTCCATGCTCCAGGAGAAGGAGAGCCAGGCCAGCTACCTGCTCAAGCGCGAAGGGGTGAACCGGCTGCCGCTGCTCAAGCACCTGGCCCACGGCGGCGCCGAGGTGGGGCCCAACCTGGGCGCCGCCCCCAAGGAAGCGTCCGAGCCCGCCGAGGAGACCGAGGTGCCCGCCAAGGACCCGCTGAAGGCCTACGCGGTGGACCTGGTGGCCCGGGCGGCCGAAGGCCGGATCGACCCGCTCATCGGCCGGGAGGACGAGCTGGAGCGGGTGCTGCACGTGCTCTGCCGGCGCCGCAAGAACAACCCGCTGCTGGTGGGCGAGACCGGGGTGGGCAAGACCGCCATCGCCGAGGGCCTGGCCCTGCGCCTGCACGAAGGCAAAGTGCCCGACGCGCTCAAGGGCGCCGCCCTGTATTCCCTGGACATGGGCGCCCTGGTGGCCGGGACCCGCTACCGGGGCGACTTCGAGGAGCGGGTGAAGGCGGTCCTGGAGGCCCTGGCCAGGCACCCGGGCGCCCTGCTGTTCATCGACGAGATCCACACCCTGGTGGGCGCCGGCGCGGTGAGCGGGGGCTCCATGGACGCCTCCAACCTGCTCAAGCCGGTGCTGGCCCGGGGCGAGCTGCGCTGCATCGGCGCCACCACCTACCACGACCTCAAGAACTCCCTGGACCGGGACCGGCCCCTGGCCCGCCGGTTCCAGAAGATCGATGTGAGCGAGCCCAGCGAGGAGGACAGCATCGCCATCCTCAAGGGCCTGCGCTCCCGCTACGAGGAGCACCACGGGGTCAAGTTCTCCGACGCCGCCCTGGAGGCCGCGGTCCGCCTGTCCGCCCGCCACATCCGCGACCTGCTGCTGCCGGACAAGGCCATCGACATCCTCGACGAGGCCGGCGCCGCCCAGAAGCTGCTCCCGGCCCGCAAGCGCAAGAAGACCATCGGCGTGCCCGAAGTGGAGGCGGTGGTGGCGCGCATCGCCCGGGTGCCGGTGCACGCGGTCACCGACGACGACCGGGACAAGCTGGCCCACCTGGAGATCGGCCTGAAGGCCGTGCTGTTCGGCCAGGACCCCGCGGTGGAGAAGGTGTGTTCCGCCATCAAGCTGTCCCGCTCCGGTTTGCGCGGCAGCGAGCGGCCGGTAGGCTCCTTCCTGTTCGCCGGCCCCACCGGCGTGGGCAAGACCGAGCTGGCCCGGCAGCTGGCCAAGATCCTGGGGGTCGAGTTCATCCGCTTCGACATGTCCGAGTACATGGAGAAGCACGCGGTGAGCCGGCTCATCGGCGCCCCTCCGGGATATGTGGGCTTCGAGGACGGCGGCCTGCTGGTGGACGCCGTGCGCAAGCATCCCCACGCCGTGCTGCTGCTGGACGAGATCGAGAAGGCCCATCCGGACATCTACGCCATCCTCTTGCAAGTGATGGACCACGCCACCCTCACCGACAACCACGGGCGCAAGGCCGACTTCCGGCACGTGGCCCTGATCCTCACCACCAACGCCGGCGCCCGCAACCTGAGCGCGCGCCGGGTGGGCTTCAGCTCGGCCGGTCCGGTCACATCGGCCCGGGGCGCCATCGAGAAGGCCTTCACCCCCGAGTTCCGCAACCGCCTGGACGCAATCGTCACCTTCGCCGCCCTGGGCCGGCCCGAGATCCTCAAGGTGGTGGACAAGAACCTGAAGGAGCTGGAGGCCATGCTGGCCGAGAAGAACGTCGCCCTCCAGGTCTCCCAGCCGGCCCGGGAATGGCTGGCGGAGAAGGGCTACGAGCCCGCCTTCGGCGCCCGGCCCATGGCCCGGATGGTGGAGCAGCACCTGAAGAAGCCGCTGGCGGACGCCATCCTGTTCGGGGCGCTGAAGGACGGCGGGACGGCCAAGGTGGAGCGCAAGGGGGATGGGCTGGGGATAATAACCAAGGGAAAGTAGCCTGAACTCCCACGGGTCGGGTTCATCGACACCCTGCTTCACATACTGCAAGACAAGCTTCCAGCCATGGCCGGGTGGAGGCTGAAGCAAAGGCCCCGAAGTTCTCGGGGCCTGAGTGCTTCACTTCATCTGGCTGGACAGCGGACCATGAACGCCCCCGGGGCAGGAGGGGCGCGCCTTCGCGATCCGTGAACTACTGCGGGGCCTTGATGTCCAGAGTCTCGATGACCTTGTTGTTCGCCCACTGCGCTGGGTCTTTTGCAGTGTCCTGGACGACAAAGTACCTGGCCATCATGGGATCACCTTTACGGTCGAAGGTGATGGTGCCGGTGATGCCCTTGAATTGCTGGAGGGCGCGCACAGCCTTGGCGACAGCTTCTCTTTCGGGCACCTTGCCGCCATTGGCCTTCGCAGCCATCTCGATGCCCTTCAGCAGCATGGCCGTGGCGTCGTAGGACTGGGCGGCAAAGGGCTGCGGGTCGTTGCCGAACTTGGCCTTGAAGTCGGCCACGAATTTCTTGGTGCCGGGATAAATGCTGGCAGGGCCGGACACGGTGGAGAAGAAGGTGCCAGCGCCCTGGAGCAGCGCGTCGCCGCCGATCTTGGTGGAGTCGGGGGAATCAAAACCGTCGTCGGACAGGCACATGCCCTTGAATCCCTTCTGCCGGGCCTGCTTGAAGAGCACGGCGGCCTGGTCGAACATGCCGCCAAAGTAGATGCAGTCAGGCTTGGAGGCGAGGACCGGGGAGAGGATCGCGTCGAAGTTGGCCTTCTCTTCGGTACCGGTGAAACCCGCCACCTTGACACCCAGGGTCCGGGCCTCCTTCTGGAAGTACTCGGCGATGCCCTGTCCGTAGGCGGTCTTGTCGTGCATGACAAAGACGTTCTTGATGCCCCTTTTCTTGGCGTACTGGGCGCCGACCGCACCCTGGACGTCGTCACGGCCGCAGACGCGGCTGACCTCCAGGTAGCCGCGGTCGGTGACCCTAGGATTGGTGTTGGCAGGAGAGATGTTGGCCAGGTTGGCAGCGTGATATTCCTCAGATGAGGGGATCTGGACGCCTGAATTGTAGTGGCCAATGACCCCAAGGATTTCAGGATCGGAGACGATGGCCTTTGCGTTGGCTACGCCGGTGTCCGGATTGCCCTGGTCGTCGTAGGGGGCCAGTTGGATCTTGAAGCCCATCTTGGTGAGCGGTCCGCTCAACTGCTCGATGGCAAGCTGGGTTCCACTCTTGATGTCGCTGCCAATGACAGACATGGAGCCGGACAGTGGACTCTGGGTCGCGATCTTGATCACGGTTGCCGCTTTGGCTCCCATGCCAGACCCTAGCAACAGCATGCAGATTGTCGTCAGGGCTGGTGCGACAAATGAAAATTTCTTTTGCATTTCCACTCCTATGGATTTCGGTTTCCCGCGTGGGGCCAGCATCGATCAACTGGCCAGGTCCTGGGTTAAGGAAAAGGGTGATTAGACCTTCATGACTCTGTGAAGCCTCCTTTCGGGTTGCATTTGGGGTTGAAATGATACAGGTTTTTCTTCGTCAAGCAACAAAATCAAGAACACCTCCCCCATTTCATCGGCATCAAAAATAGCCCGGGGACCGGCGGGGTCTTTATGATTCCGGTCATCACCTTGCAGGCCATGGTTTCCGTCGGGCCTGACCCTCCCCCGCTTCAAGCGAAGCATACAGTGGGAAATTTCAGACATTTTTCGCTGAAATCCAGGACCGGTCCTTCAATATGCCGTGAATTTGATCCCTGATAATGACCGTTTCATTGAGAAGACATGTCCATGGAGAAGCACCCGGTGAGCCGGCTCATCGGTGCCCCTCCGGAATAGGTGGGCTTCGAGGCGGGCGGCCCGCTGGTGGACGCCGTGCGCAAGCATCGCCACGCCATGCTGCTGCTGGACGAGATCGAGAAGCCCTTCACCCCCGAGTTCCGCAACCGCCTGTTCGTGGCGCTGAAGGATGGCGGGACGGCGAAAGTGGAGCGCAAGGGGGATGGGCTGGGGATCACCACCAAGGGGAAGTAACCTGGCGGCGGGGAGGCATCATCTTGAGTGGAGCGAAGGCACGCCTGGACAGGACAACCTCGCAAGTAGCCAATATATAAAAGCATTACGTATTGGCACCAAACATGCATTCTTTGAAGAAGGACCCCGGGGGGCCATCCAACCCTGCCCTTCCCACGGCAGATTCTTCAGAAAAGGAGGATCTGGGGCTGGTTCAAGGGAGGTGCCACGCTGTGGTTCCTTCGCGCTTTTTATTCTCGTTTCATCCAGAGGCACCCAATGAAAAAAATCCTTTCCGTGCTTGCTGCCGCGCTCATCGGCAGTTCCCTCCTCCTGGCCAATTCGCACAACCATTACGCGCGCCACCGCCATCATCATCATCGCCATCACGATAACGGACCGCGCGTGGTGGTTCGCCTCCCGTGACCCATTCCCGCCGATGGGGGCGCAGCCGCCATGCCGTTCGGGACGTTGAAAGACGGCGCGACGGCCAAGGTGGCGCGCAGGGGGGTGGGCTGGGGATCTCAACCAAGGCGAAGTTGGAGCTGTTTCACGTTTTGGAGCCCTGGTGTCCAGGGCTCTTCTCGCCTGCCTGCTTGGCTGCGTGATGCAAGATCTGCAACCGAATGGTAGGGCATCCTATTCCTCTCCCTTGGGTAGCGCGCCTCAACGGATTCGTCAATTATGGAGCCGGTCGAACCACCCGGAACGGTGAAGGCCGTTTTTTTCAATATGCACCCTTCCACTACTGCAAGATTTGACTTAACTTGTCGTCTAGCTGCAGGTTCCGTTTCGCAAAAATGGAGTCCAGTCGTTGATGCGCCCGCTCCAAGCGGCGCGCGACGCTATCCACTCATCCCATGGGGAGAATCGCCATGCACAGCAGCACCTCAGAAATCCTGACCGGCAAGTGGCACGAATTGAAGGGCAAGGTTCGTCAGCAGTGGGGCAAGGTCACGGAGGACGACGTCACCCGGATGAGCGGCAAGATGGAAGAGCTGAAGGGCGTTCTGCAGCAGCGCTACGGTTACGACAAGGCCAAGGCCGAGGGCGAGATCAAAAGGTGGCTGGAGGAGCACGACCCCCTCCACTGAAGCGGCCCATGGAAATGGACAATTTATGACGATACTTCGGGAACAGGCATTTCAGACAATCACGTTTATCCTAGTTGTCCTGATCGTCGACTGCCTGGAACGCCTCAGACCGGCGTTCCCAGTGAATCGGCGGCGTGAGTTGCCGCTCAATCTACTGGCAATGGCTGCAGTCATACTTCTAGGGGAACGAGCAAAAATAATCGCCCATGACCTTTTCAAATTCATTCATCTCAAATCGTTCCTTTCGCATTCATCCCTGACCTCCTTGCCGGGGCCTGCAAAAATTATTTTGGCGATCGTTTTTACCGACTTTTCTCTGTACTGGGTCCATCGTGCCATGCACGGCAAACTATTGTGGCCAACCCATCGTTTCCACCATTCCATTGGCGAAATCTGGTGGCTGTCTGGGGCCCGCACCAGCTTTACCCACCTGTGCCTGTTTGCCGCCCCCCAAGTATTTATTGCCTATTATCTTTTAGATCTTTCGTCCTTCCAGATAGGTCTGGCTCTATCCTTTGCGGTGGGAATCAATATATGGCTGCATGCCAACATCAGGGTGAATCTGGGATTTTTCGAGGAAATATTGGTCACCCCCAACTATCACAGGATCCATCACGGAGCAGAGGGCCTGACCGACAAAAACCTGGGGTTTGTTTTCACCATCTGGGACAAGATGTTCGGAACCTACATCTGCCCGAAGAGCATGGGCAGAGACTTCCCCCTTTTCGCGGAGCCCGTGAAGAAGCGCCTGTTGCGGTTGTTCGCGGGGATATAGAACACCATCACGTCAAAAGAGATCCCCAAATAACCCAAGCACGATCGCCCACCGGATATCTACGCCATCCTGGTGCAGGTCGAGGAAGCGCATCATGGCGTAGCCGGACCAGGCCATTGATCGGCAGGTTCACAAGATATGGCGCCATCACTGCTGTCAAGATTGAGGTGGCCAAGCCATTGGACCGAACGAGGACTGATCATGAGGCTGAACTATGAAATGGAGGCCGATTGGGCGCTTCTGAACGCATGCGATTTCCGGTGCGAATATTGTTTTGTTGCTCCGGATCTACTAGGGTCAAAGCCGACCACCTGGGGGACACCTGCCCAGTGGGTCGAAGGATTCCAGGCCACAGGCAAGACGTGGCTGCTCCATATCACAGGAGGAGAACCATCGATCTACCCTGGCTTCGTCGATTTGTGCGAGCAGCTTTCACGGAAGCATTACCTTTCAATCAACTCAAATCTTTCGCATCGCTGCATCGAGACCTTTGCAGAAAGGATCGATCCGGCGAGAGTTCATTACATCAATGCGGCAGTGCACTACGATGAACGGCTTTCAAAGGCATCCCTCGATGCCTTCAGCGAACGCGTGCACAAACTCCAGGCCCGGCAATTCAACGTTCTGGTCTCCATGGTCATGACCCCCAGGATGGTCAGCCTCTTCCCGGAAGTCTCGAATGACTTCGAGTCTCGCAGCCTGTTCCTGATTCCCAAAGTGATGCGGGACATGTATCAGGGGAAAAGGTACCCCGCCGCATACTCGGCCGATCAGAAGGCCCTCATCTCTGAGTACTTGGCCAAAGCCGAGGAGAAATACGCACCGGTGTTGGCCAGGATGGGTGAACCACCCACCATCGACCTGCGTGCCGACGGCCGCTTCCTTGACGGCATAGCCGACTATCGCGGCAGGCGATGCGGCTCCGGACACAACTTTGTGAGGATTGATCCGGATGGAACGGCCGTCCGTTGCGGAAGCACGAAACGCCTTGGCAATATCCTCCTGAAGAATATTAAGTTATTGCCTTCACCCACCGAATGCGACACTGACTATTGTCCCTATTTTTGTGAAAAGTACACCTCACAGCCGTCCGTTCAAATGCCCAAGGGTGCGTTCACATCTTTCATCAGCTCGCTATTTCATCATCGTGGAGAGTCTTGATCTGATCAGTCATGCTCGGCAAATCCGTTTTCAGCAATCATGAAAGGTTCAAAAATGGACTTTGTTGTTGTGACTTTTGGGCCTGACATCAAGCTTCTGCGGCACTTTCTGGCAAGCTATGAAATGTATTATCAAGATAAAAATAAATTGATATTATTTTCATCAGTGACCGACAAACCTCTATTGGATCAGGTTGTTTTACCGAGAAATACCGTATTGCTGATGAGAGAAGATTTCCCCGAAGTGACCGGAATGGATGAATACAGTCAGCAGCATTATCTCAAACTGCTGGCTCACACATTTGTAGACACGGAATTTTATTGCATTATGGATTCTGATTTTGTTTTCCTCCATCCGACCCATGACCGGGATTTTTTGGATGAGGACAAACCAAGGTGCTTTTATCGCCCTTGGGTAGAAGGCGAGCCTGCCCTCTGGAAACGCAAGCCCAGTGAATCTTTCCTGGGATTTGGTGGTGAGTTTGTATTCAATACCCATGCGGAATGGGTATTTAAACGTTCCATTTGCGCGAAGTTGTCTTCAACGCTTCGGCTTGAAGGAATGCTGGATCAGCCAAATGTATCGGAACTGCAAATCTACGGAATGTTTGCATATCGCGACCATCGGCAGGAGCACGTCTGGGTTCGAGTCGACACAGACAAGACAGAGCCGATCGGGGCAAGCGTGAATCAGGTGCCTCCGGCCTACAACCTTGATCTGGATCCAGGTTCAAATTTCAGACAATTCGAGAGCTACAGGTATGTCCAGTTCTGGTCGTATTGGGATCTGGCCGAACAGAAGATGATCGAATTTTTCGAGGACAGCCAACAATACCATCATGGTCGTGTTGTGGTGCCTCCAGATCGAGCTCCGCTTACGTGCATCATCGATGTTTCCAATATTTCAAAAGGGAATTACCGGTATTTTGACGGCGTGTTCTCTGATGGCTGGGTGAAGGACGAGGTCAAGTTCAAGGTCCATGTGCCAGAGCTTTGCAAAGCCATCGTCATCGAGTTCATGGTTCCGCATAACCCGGAAGATCGGAAGTGGACCTGCACTGGCATCGCTTCAACTGATGAAAGGATACCTGCGCAGCCTTTCGATCTGGCACCTGGAGGGAACAAGCTGAAGATCCCACTGAAAGGCATCCAGCAAGAACAATATCTGAATATTGCGCTTAAATTCGGGAAAGGCTTCAATTATTCCGAAAACTCAGATATACGTGAGTTCAGGGCCCGATTGATGGCGGTCCGCCTCATCTAGAAGCCTGACCAAGTAATGGTCCGGGTTCCTC
>Ga0302320_10003398_pt1 | contig 37068 bp, 25 predicted proteins | sample Bog_T0_3_FD_202130 | JGI IMG/M metagenome (GOLD analysis project Ga0302320, IMG submission 202130) | Peat permafrost microbial communities from Stordalen Mire near Abisko, Sweden - Bog_T0_3 | ecosystem: Environmental > Terrestrial > Soil > Wetlands > Peat | place: Sweden: Abisko, Stordalen Mire...
CCCGCTTTATCGTTGGTATCCCAACAATTGTCCGCCGCCCGGCGGCTTGTCAACAATGGCGGGAGTTCGCCGCCGCACCGACGGGCTGCAAAAACAGGAATGGCTGAGGCGACAGACTGCCTCCGAAAGGCTAAACCACAATCCCCGCCAACCCGGAAGGACACTTATGGCTCACAAGATTCTGATCGCCCTTGCCGCATTGTCGCTGCTGCCTGCCGCCGCCGCCGCGCAGGTTACGCCCCATTCGGAGCCGCCCGAGACCTTCAAATTCCTTGGCGCAAAAGACGTCGCCGCGCTGACCGGCCAGCCCGGGCCCGGCCCGAAGACCGCCAATCTTGGCGACCATGAGAATTACTATGTCGAATTCGCCACGCGCAGCGACAGCGGCAACAAGGCCGAGGTCCATGCCCACTGGTCGCATTACATCACGATCCTGTCGGGCGAGGCGCTTTTGCGCTATGGCGGCACCGTCACCAATCCCACCGAACCCGCGCCCGGCCAGATACGCGGCAGCGGCATCACCGGCGGCAACACGCTGACACTGCATGCCGGGGACTATGTGCAGATACCCGCCGGCATGCCGCATATGTTGAATCCGGCCCAAGGCACCCGCCTGCATTATGTGGTTTTCAACACCCGGCAGTGACAAGACCGTCGGAGCGGGCGGTGGCGCCGCTCTGGCGGTGCGCCGGTCAGATCCCGGGATTCTTCGGCCGTCCCGGTATCGCAACCCGGCCCGCCGCGCGAATCTTGGCCCAGACGCGCTTGCCCACCTTGTCGGCTTCGGCGATCAGCGCGCTCTCATCCATGGTCAGAACCTTGCGGCTGCGCATCAAAAAGACGCCATCGACCATCATTGATTCAATGTCGGAAGGCTGGCCATTGTGAATCCAGGCCGACAGGATGCGCCCGCACGGCGCCAGATTGGCGCGCTGCGTGTCCAGCACGACGAGATCGGCGATCTTGCCGATGTCGAGCGAGCCCAGCACCTTGTCCTGGAACATCGCCATCGCGCCGCCCTGGGTGCAGTCCTCGAACACGTCCTCCGGCTGGGGCCGCATTCCCGGCATCGGGTCATCGCCGCGCCGCACCCGCTCGGTCAGAAGCGCCACCCGCATCACTTCAAACATGTCGTTGCTGTTGTTGTCGGTGCCATAGGCAATGGTGCATCCCGCCGCGCGCAGCGCCGGGATCGGCGGGCTGGCGCCCCGGTTCGCCGCCATCACCGCCTGGTGCGAGACGATGGTGCGCGCCTTGCCCAGCAGGGCGATATCGCCATCCTCCAGATAGCGGCAATGGGTGGCGATCAAATGCGGGCCGAGAAACCCGGCCTGGGCAAGATAGGCGGTGGGCGTCATGCCGCGATAGCGCTTCATGAAGTCATTCTCGGCCACGCTCATCGACAGATCGATGGCATAGCCGCCGCCATTCTGCCGGGCCATGGCATGAATGGCAGCCAGCAATTCGGGCGACGAGGCGCCCGCCGTGCTGACGGCGGGGAAGACCCGGATGCGTCCATTCTCCTTGTTGTTCCAGGCGGCGGTGAGATCGGCAATGCGCTGCAGTCCGGCTTCGCGTTTCTTGGCGGAAAACACCAGCGGCGCGTCCTTGGCCAGTTTATCGGGCGTAAACCCATCCGTCGCGGTGTCGTTGTCGGAAATGCTTTCGGCAAAAACACAGCGCAGGCCTGCCTTGGCCAGCGTCCCGGCATAGTCGGAAATGCCGCTGGCGAATTCCACCACCGAGGTGGTCCCCGCCTTGATGCATTCCAGGGCGCCCACACTGGTCATCAGCAAACGCTCTTCAGGGGAGAGAAGCTGGTTTATGCCGATCCCCAGATGGGCGCTGTTGGGGAAACCGAAATCCTCGTTGAAACCGCGATCGATGGTGGATGGGACATGGCTGTGGCAATTGATCAGGCCCGGCAGAATGGCCTTGCCGCGTCCGTCATAGATGTCGGCGCCCGGATATTGCTGCAGGATCGCGTCCGTCGGGCCGATGGCGGCGATCTTGCCGCCGGCAACGGCCAGCGCGACATCGTCATGCATGATGTCGGCGCTGACAAAGACGCTGGTATGGGTGAAGACGATGGCGCGGCCCGGCGCCGGCTGGGCTGATGCGGAATTCTGCGCCAGCATCAGCGCGGCCGAACTGGCGCTTGCGCCCGCCAGCAAGGCGCGGCGGTTCAACTGCAATTGATCTTTTGTCATGTCAGTCCCCCGTGAGAGCCGCACACATGATGCGCAACGGCGGGGCCTGTCAATCATGGACAGGCCTGCCGGTCCCGCGCCCGAAGGCGAGGCCGATTGCGCTATTTCGGCGTGAGTTTCAACAGCTTGGCATGGGCGCCGTCGGTCAGGACATACACCGCGCCGTCGCCAAACACCCGCACATCGCGGATGCGCTGGTCGAGATCGGTGAGCAGTGGCTCTTCATTCTTCACCTTGTCATCCTTGCCCAGTTCCAGGCGCAGGAGCGCATGGGCGGCAAGCGCGCCGACAAAGACGCTGTGCTGCCACTGCGGGAAGAGCTTGCCCTTGTAGAAGGCCAGACCCGCGGGCGCGATGGCAGGATCCCAGTAATAGAGCGGCTGTTCCATGCCGGTCTTTTCCACGATGCCATCCCCGATCAGGGTGCCGGGATAATTGATGCCATGGACATACACCGGCCAGCCGTAATTCTTGTCGGGTTGCATGATCAGCAGCTTGTCGCCGCCGCGCGGACCGTTTTCGTCTTCCCACAGCCGCCCATCGGGCGCGAAGGCCAGGCCCTGCTCGCTGCGATGGCCGATATTGTAGATTTCCGGCAGGCCCATCTTGGGATTGCCCGGCGCCGGCTTGCCGTCCGCCGTGATGTGGATCAGCTTGCCCAGATAATTGTCGGTCTGCTGCGCCATATTCCAGACCGGGTCGCCGTTGGAGCGGTCGCCGATGATGACAAACAGCGAGCCGTCCTTGGGATCAATGGCGATGCGCGAACCGGCATTGACCGCGGTGTTGTTGGCATAGGGTGCGGTCTGGAAAATGGTCTTGACGTCGCTGAGCTGGCCCTTGCTGTCATTCAGGGTGGCGCTGGCCACCGCCATGGCGCAGTTGCCCGCATCCGTCGGCCGCATATAGGTGAAGAAGATGCGATGGTTGCTGGCATATTTGGGGTCCAGCACGACATCCAGCAGGCCGACCTGGCCGCGATAAAAGATCGGCGGCAGATCGGTGATGGTGTCATAGGAAGACCCATCCTTGTTGAGCAGGCGCATCCGGCCCGGCTTTTCGGTGACCAAAAAGCGGCCGCTGGGCAATTGCGCCACGGCCCAGGGATTGTCGAGATCGCTGGCAAGGGTGGTGACCTTGATATCAGCCGTCTTGTGATAAGGCGCCCGGGTCTGGCCGGGGAAGATGGGGTGATCGCCGGGAAGCTGGGTGGGGCGGGTGTCAATCGGCTGGCCTTCCACCATCTGCTTCTGGAAGTTGCAGCCGGCCGCGCAGTCGATGCCCGGCTTGACTGGTGTGGGCTTTGCCGCAGGCGTCTGGGCCATGAGGCTTTCGGGTGTCAGCGCCAGCGCAAGCAGGCAGCAGGTGTTGAGCAGAAGCCGCTTCATGAAAATCTCCCGGGCCAGAATGTAATAGGCGCCGTTATATAAAGCTATTTCCGCGAAAATAAAGGGCGCCGTGTGCCCTGCACGTCTGCCGGTGACGGCGAATTTTTCCGTGCCGGTAATTGACGGCCATGGGTCAGGCGCGGGTGTGCTGCCAAGCCCGGCCTGCGGGACTTCGTCGCCCTGACGCCTGCCCCCGGCGCCTGTTTGCGGAGCCGTATCGGCCCTTGTTCCAGGGCTGGAACATGACGGCGGAAAATCCGTCCGAAAATCCCGAAATCGCCCTGCGGTTCACAGGTTCCAAGGGCGCTGATCGCTCCGCCGCGCCAGTTAATCGGGCGTAAAGAGCCGCCAGCGGCTTTGACGGTCAATTAACCGGGACGCGGTAAAAAAAGGGGTTGATCAAGGTGTTTTTCCTTTGCGCCCCCCAGGCTCATTCCTCGTTCGCATTATCAGAAATTTCCTCGCGGGCGGCGACGGGAATGTGGCGATAACGTTCGCCCTGTTCAGCACGGTGCTTTTTGTCGCCATCGGCGGCGGCATTGATCTCTCCCGGGCCTATAATGCGAGCCAGGAACTGACGGATGTGGCCAATCTCGGCTGCCAATATGCCAACCGGCCGAGCATCGTGCAGAATGCCAGCGTCTCCGGCGGCGGTCCCGCCTATGTCACCAGCGTGACGAATTTCATCAATGCCAGTTTGCACAGCCAGAATTTTCCCTTCACCCAGACAAACAGCACGCCTTTCTCCTATGTCCAGAACGGCGCCGCGAATGTCAGTCTGACCGCGTCCGTTCCCACGGTTTTCGCCTCGATCATCAATATCACCACGATACCGATTTCGGCGGCGGCGCATTGCTACGATACGCCCAGTTCTGTTCCCCAGATCATTCCCAACGGCAACTCCACCTTGCTGGCCCAGGAAGGGTTTGAAAACACCGCGGTCTGCCCATCCGGCTATTGCTATGTCAGCCCGGCCGGCGTTGTCGGCACCAATGGCGGGACGGCCGGCACATCGCCAACGCCCAGCACCAGCTTCCCGTCGTCCGGCGGCTATACCGGCAAGACGGGACAGGTCTGGTACATCATGGGTTACTGCGTGGAAATCGATCACGTTGGCGTGATCAAGGGCACGGTTCCGGAGGGCAATTTCTCCGCCGAACTGGATTGCGACAATGGCGGCGGCAGTGCCGGCAATTCCTCCATCTCGACCAACATCTATCTGCCCGCCGGCTCCTATGAGCTGCGCTACAATTATGTTTCGCGCGTGAATTATCCCAATTACAACCCGACCTATCTCTGCGGCACGACCGCCTCCGACGTGAGCTGGGCCAATGACACAAGTCCCTCTGGCGGGCCGGTCTCAGGCGCGCTGCGGGACAATCAGATCAATGTCTACCTTGATGCCAACACCACGGGGTCGGCGCCGCTCCATACCACGATTTTCGGCGGCCAGAAGCTGGCCGGCAGCAATCTGATTGACATGTGCGTCTATGCGCAAAACTGGGTCGAGCGCAGTGTCCGCATCACGGTCACGACGGCAGGCTATTACTGGCTGAGTTTCGCCGCCGACGGCCAGAATGACAGTTATGGCGGCCAGATCGACAATATCCGTTTGTGCAACGGCACCTGCGCCGGCAGCGTCCAGGACAATTTCCCCTCCGCCTGGACCACCACCCCGACGCTTTTCGAGGATACGTTCGAGAGCCCGACCTATACCGCCAACCTCACCGCCTATGCGAACACGCAAGGAAATTTGAATACCAGCTATGGCACCAGCGGCGCTTCGAGCGGTTGGCCGGGACAATCAACAAGCGGCTGGGCGACCGCGCCCTACAATGAAGTGTCGTACAATCTCAGCAGCACCTACGCCGAACAGGGCGTCCAGGCGGTCGAACTCGATTCATATAATGCGACGTCTCCCAACCGCGCCATAAACCGTTCCTTCCTGCTGGATCCGGGATACTACAAAGTCAGCTACTATTATATTTCGGACGCCATATTCTCCGGCTCCAGCACCTCATGCGCGGCGGCGCCCAGCGCCTCAACGGTGGCGGGGTATGTGATAGCGGGAACCGCCAGCGGCAGTGTGCGGTTTTCGCCATCAAATGTGTACACGTTGAACAAGGATACAAACCTCCTTGGCGTCTTCATGTCCAACGGCCAAATGGTCAGCACCCCCATCGGTGGCGGCGGGCTGAATGCACAGACAAGTTTCAACAATCCCGATGGGACGGTCTCAACCACGCCCACCGTTTCCCCCTATGGCCTGAGCCTGTCGAGCTACAACGCCAGCCAGAATAATCCGCTGATTGACATTTGCGGCTATGCCGCAAGCTGGCAGGCAAGAACAACCTATGTCACCGTCACCAAGCCCGGATATTACTGGCTCACTTTCGCCGCCCTGGGAACCGGGGACGAAATCGGCGGCGCCATAGACGATGTGAAGCTCACCGCTGTTGGCAGCCTTTACGGCAGCGCGCCGTCCGGCACCGCCGTGACCATCCCGGTGCCGGCGCCTGCGACCGGCTCCAGCTATACCAACAGCGGCGCCTTCAGCGGCTTTTCGATCACCGCCGACCCGCTCACGGTGCCCGCGCCATGAGCCGGAGAAACGCAAGAAAAATGCCTGCGGCGGAACGGGCCCCGTCATTCCTGCGCAGCACGCGGGCGACGGCGGCGGTCGAATTCGCGCTCGTCGCCTTGCCGTTTTTCATGTTCGTGCTCTGCATTCTGCAACTGGGCGTCTATTATTTCGCGCAGTCGGCGCTGGACACCGGCGTCCTCAAGACCGCGCAGACGCTCTATTCGGGATTTCGCACCGGAAGTTCGGCTTATGCGCCCAGTGCCAGCACCCTGAAAACCTCTATTTCCACCAACTCCGGCGGCATGATTCAGAACGACAGCAGCCTCTCGGTCGAGATTCAGCCCATGAGCAATTTGAGCGCGGGCTCGGTCCCGATCACCGATGGCGTCAACAATTATGGCACCACAACCAGCACCCTGGTGCTGCGGGCCCAGGCCAGTGTCACCACATTCGCCCCCGGTTTCAGCACGCTGGCGGTGGCGACATCGAGCGCGATTGTCCGCCGTCAAGGGACCTGAGCGATGGGCAGGCTGCGGAATTTTCTCAAGGCAAGAGGCGCAACCTCCGCCATCGAATTCGCCTTTGTCGCGCCTGTCATGCTGCTGATGGCGGCGGGGATCACCGAAATCGGGCGCTATTATGCCGTCTATGACGCCGCCAACCGCCTTGCCGACCAATATGCCGGCGCCTGGGCCGATTGCAGCGACGTGCCCACCGGCACCTGCGCCACAGAACTCAGCACCTTCTCGTCCGCCAATGTCATCTCCAATATCGTGCCGCAACTGACGCCGGCGCAGACCACGCTTTCCATGTTTCAGATCGCCATGGTGGGATCGACGCCAACCGTGGTGAGTTCCTATCCCTCGGGCGCAAGCCTTTCGGGAGCACAGACCACCGCCGCCACATCGGCGTTCAGCAGCGGGCAATCCGGCGTCGTCGTGACCGTGAGTTACACGCACACCCTGGCTTTCTTTCCCGCCTCCATGGCGTCCATCCTGGGATCGGTGCTGAACATTTCCTACACCGTCGTCCAGCTCAAAAGCTGAAGCGCCTGCCGCGGCTGGCCGCGGCCCGATGACCGTCCTGTCGGCCCGATGGACTTCGCGCTCAGGGCAGGGTTAGCTTGTGTTCAAAGGCGGGGCGGCCGGTCCGAAAAGCTTGACGGGAAAGCTTGACTTGGGCCGGCGCCAACGCATCATAAATCAGGGGCGGTGCGCTGTATGGTCCGCTATTCAGGGAGGCGTTTCATGAAATCAGGTTCTGCTTTATTGGCTGTTGCCATCGCGGCAATGGCCGCGACGGCCTTTGTCTCTCCTGTCATGGCCGGTCCGCGAGACGATGTGCGGGCGGGCTCCGACCGTTGTGACGTGATCGCCAATGACCGCACCTGGCTCGACTGCTATTACGGCGCGGCCCAGCCCCTGCGCAGCCAGTTGGGACTTTCCCCGGCGCCCGCCTCCCAGCAGATGCTTGTCCCGGCCGCCGGCTCGGTCCCCGCCGCGCCGTATCCCGCCCGCCCCATCGCGGCGCCGGCCGAGCGTCCCGGTTTCTTCGGACGTCTTCTCACCCATACCGAAGAGAAGGCCGAACCGCCGACCCGCATGGTCTCCTACAAATTCGAAAGTGGCGGGTTTTTCGTCGTCCAACTGGCGAATGGCGAAACCTGGAAGCAGGTCACCGGCGATTCGGCTCTGGCCAGTTGGCATGATCGCCCCGCGACTTACACGGTGCAGATCCTTCCGGCGCAGCAACTGGGGATAAGGCAGATGAAGGTCGGCAAGGATATTTTCCAGGTGGAACAGGTGCATTAAGCTTTGGGCCGGCGGCCATGACGCCGCCGGCGATTTCGCTCACTTCTGCAAAATGAATTTCTGCACGCGTTTTGCGCTGCTGACCTCGCCGGTATAGATATCCCCTTTGGAATCCATCCCGATCTGATGCACCTCGATGAATTGCCCGGCATTGCGGCCGGCATGCCCGAAGCTTGACACCACGGCGCCATCATCGCGGCGCATCACGAAAATCTGATTGTCCTCGCCATCGACCACAAGCAGGTATTTCTGCCCGGGGTCATGGGAGAATGTCAGCGTCCAGGTCGATCCATTGTGCAGTGTCGCCGTGTGCAGGAAGAATTCCTTGAGGAATTTTCCCGCTTTGGTGAAGACCTGAATCCGGTCGTTGTGACGGTCACAGACATAGACCAGACTGTCATTGGCAATCCGCACGCAATGCAGCGGCGAGCGGAATTGCCTGTCGGGCGGATCGCCCGCCTTGTAGGGCGCGATCTTGGGCGACCCCGCAATGGCGCTGCCGCCACCTTCCTCGGCCGCGCCGCCCGGCCCGTTGCTTTCGGCCGCGTTCGATATTTCGCTGAGCGCAATGCCATAGGCGCCCCAGCCGCGCTTGAACTTGCCGGTATCCGAATCATAGACCACGACGCGGTTGTTCATGTAGCCATCGCCGATATAGACCTCATGCGCCTCGTCATCCACGGTAATGGCGGCCGGCTGTCCGAGCAGGCTGGTATCCTGATTGTTTTTCGGCTCGTTGGATTTGCGGCCGATTTCGAGAAGCTGCTGTCCGTCGGCGGTGAATTTCAGCACCTGACGATCATCGGCGCCGCTGCCGCTGATCCAGACATTGCCGCTCTTGTCTACCCAGATGGCATGTTCCGTGCTCGGCCAGTCCTTCACAAAACCCTGGCCGCCCCAGGACCGGATGACATTGCCCGCGCTGTCGAATTCCAGCAGCGATGGTGTCTTGTTGCAGCAATCGCTCATCGGCGGGTTCTGCGCCGCGCCAAGTTCAACCCTTGAAGATGACGCCGGGCGCTGCAACACCCAGATATGATCCTGGCCGTCGACGAACAATCCGCCCACCGCCCCCATGATCCAGTTGTTCGGCAATTGCTTGGGCCAGAAGGGGTCGACCTGGTAATGCGGCGCGCCGCTGCCGGCGGCCAGATCGTCTGTTTCATGCGGGGCATCGCCGTTTTGCGCCCGCGCTGCCGGCATGGCGACGAGGAAAAGCGCGATCAGGGCTGTGAATGCGCCGCATCCGAATTTTGTCGTCACGCCGTCCTCCGAAATTTTGGTGCGGCACATTATGGCGCGCCTGCCTCCCGTACAATCGAACTGTCCGTCGGATGTTTTGGGGATGCGCGCGCCCGGCTGCGGTCAGGCACCGATGATCCGGTTTTGCAAGCCCCGCAGGGGCGTGTAAAAGCGTAATACTAAAGTATAGGGTTATGACGGACTTCGACGATCCAGCGGGGCAAAGCGGCCGCATCGCGCGGCGCATCGCATCGCGTCCGGTCACGGTCATCGCGCCCGCCCCCAAGGCGGGTCTGATGCCAGGTCTGATGGCGGGTGCCATGGTTGCCGGTGGCCTATTGCCGGCTGCCGGGATGTTATTTTCAGCGGAAATGTCATTTTGTGCTTTATAATTTGCAATTTACGTCTTTAATCGGGAACTTCAGTCGGGGACTTCGGGCGCAATCCGCCGGACAGGCGCCAGACGCCGTATAATTTGCGCTCGAACAACGGCGCTTAACAAGAAATCCGCGCCAGGGCGCAGATGAACAGGAGTGAGGATAATGAAGATCAGGCTCGCCGCCGTTATGCTGCTGACCGCTTCGGCCGCTGTTTTGGCGCAACCAAATTTCTCGACCACGGTCGGCAAACTGTCACCCAACGCCAATGTCGTGGGCTCCGGTCCCATCGTGCAGCCGCCCCGGCCGCCCCAGGTGCGAGCCTTCCGCGTGAAAACCCGCCGCCTGGTCTATGTCGCCCTGCCGGGTTCGGGGGAACGCCCGATCGATCCGGCCGGCTCCGGCATCGTGGTGCTGAACGCCGACAACAAATACGCCTTCGTCAAGCGCATTCGCGTCTGGGACTATCCGGCCAGTGTCGGTCCCGAGACCATTGAGGGTGTTGCCGCCGATCCGGCAACCAACATGATCTATCTGGCGGCCGCCGGCCGCCTCGGCGCCGTCGATCTGGCCACCGAAAAGCTTGTCTGGAGCACCACCCTGGGCGGCCGCTGCTGCGAGCGTCCGCAGGTCACCGGCGATGGCAAGACCATCATTGTCGGTTCCGCCTATCAGGATTACTGGTTCAAGCTGGACGCCAGGACCGGAAAGCTCCAGGCCATCATTCACGCCCCGGGCAGCCCCAGCGCCCACAATCTGAATCTCAGCCCTGACGGCAAGCTGGCGTTCATGTCGCCGGTGGGCAAACTTCTGCAGATCGCCGACATTCCCAGCGCCAAGGTTGTCCGCACCATCGAATTCCCGGACAATGTCCGCGTGCAGGCGCTCAACAAGGATGCCAGCAAGATCTATGTCAATCTGGACAATTTCCTGGGTTATACGATCGCCGACACCCACACCGGCAAGATTCTGCAGAACGTGGAAGTGACCAGCGTGAACTGGCGCGCGGCCTGGAATCACTCGCCGCGCACCCGCCCGCCGCATGGCTGCCCCAGCCACGGCATCGCCATTACGCAGGATGGCAAGGAAGTCTGGCTGGCCGATGGCATCTTCAACAAGATTCATGTCTTCTCGAACACCGCCAATCCCAAGGAAATCGCCACCATCGACACGCCCAATGGCGTTTACTGGATGACCTTCGGCGTTGACGGCAAGACGGCCTATGCCTCCTCGGGCGACATCATCGATGTGGCGACCCACAAGGTGATCGGAACCACCAAGGATGAAAATGGCACCGTCCTTGGCAGTGAAAAGGAATTGGAGATGACCTTTATCGGCGGCCATCTGCAGCGCGTGTCGAACCAGTTCGGCAACGAGTATGGCGACTTTGTCACCGCCGAAGCGATGGGGGTCGGACCGCACATGCCGGTTCTGCCCGGCAACGCGGCGCCAATAGCGGTTCCCACCGGCGTTGATCCAAACGCCGGGCTGGTGCTGCCGTCGCGGGATGCGCGGGATCCGCGCTAGGCGTCACGAAGGTTCGTTTTGGAAAACCGCGTTTCTGCCTGTTCCGTCCGCCGCCTGGGAGCAATCCTGGGCGGCGGACTGCTGGCTCTTTCCCTTTTTGCCGGCGGCGCCTTGGCGACGACGATCAACCACGCCAATGAACCGCCGGCCAAGACTCCTGCCGGCGCGGTCAACAAGGTCTGTAACGGTTGCCACAGCACCGAAGTGGTGATGTCGACGCCCAAGGATTACAATGACTGGCACGATACGGTGCAGAGAATGATCGATCGCGGCGCGGTCGGCACGCCGGACGAGTTCGATCTGGTGATGCAGTTTCTCTACGAAAACATGACGATGATTGACGTCAACAGTTCCGACCCGGAGTCGCTGCGGGTTGTGCTGAACGCGCCCGACAGCGCGGTTTCGGCCATCGTCGCGCGCCGGAAAAAGCGACCTTTCAAGAACCTGGCCGACCTGGAAACCATTCCCGGCCTCAACGGTCCCGCGCTGGACGCCAAGAAGCGAATGATTTTCTTTAACTGAGTTCCGGCCGCGGCCGGAATTTTCTCAGTAGCCGCGTGCGGTATCCACCAGGGACAGCATCTTTTCGCCATTGGCGTAGCGGCGCATATTCTCGCGCGTCACCAGCCAGACTTTCTGGTCCGTGGTCGAACCGCCCACCGGCGCCGAGGGCGCGCCGCCATGGGTCTCAACAATGAGGTTCGGTGCGCTGAATATGGGGTCATGGTCGGGTATCGCCGCCGGATTGGTGATGCCCACCCCCGCGGCGCCGACCTGGCCGCTCCTCAGCGCCGCGATCAGGTCGGGCTTGATCCAATGTTCGTCGCGCGTGACGTCGATAAAGATGGCGCCGCGCTTCATGCGCGCGAACATCGCGGCATTGAACACCCCGGTGGTTTCGGGCGTTACCGGCGCCTCCATCGCGACCACATCGGCCTTGCCGATCAGGTCGGGCAATTCGTTCGCCAGGCCGACATAATCGACATAGTCCGGCCCGTCATGGCTGGAATTGCGGGTGGCGATCACCTTCATGCCCAGGCCATGCGCCATGCTGGCAACCTCGGTGCCGATGCCGCCCAGGCCGACTACCAGCAGGGTGCGGCCCTCGATCTGCCAGCCGCGCGCGCCGAAAGCCGGCTGTTTTATGGTCTGATCCATATCCATGCGGACGAAAAGATCGGTGCCGCGCATCAACGCGACCATCATGGCGATGGTATTGTCGGCGACGCCTTCGCTCCAAAGCTTCTGGCTGTCGCTGAACAGGAACTTGCCGGCCTTCACCTCCGGCAAATTGATGCAAAATTCCGCGCCTGCTTCCAGATCATGAATCCATTTGAGCTTCCTGGCCGCCTTGATATTGTTGGCGGTGCAAAGCACGTCGGGCGCGACATGGACCAGGGCGTCGGCGTCGGCGATATAGGGCGCCACCTCTGCTTCCTTCTCGGCCAGGGTGCCGCGCTGATAAACCCCCACCAGCTTGACGTCCGGGACCGCCGATTGAAGCCAGGCAAGGCGCTCGGGGCGGTCGATGGCGACCAGCATCATCTTCGGCTTCACCCAGCCGCCGGGCGTCATTTCCCTGGCACTCTTGCCGCTTTCGACCAGACCCTCCTGCTTGATCAGCGCAGTGACATCGCCTTCCGGAATCGGGCCGGCCGCAGCGGCGCTCTGTCCGCCGCCGGACTGCGCCTGGGCGCAATCGGCCCCCAGACACAGGGCCAGAAGCGCTATCGATACCAGACAGCATCGGACGGATGGGGCGAATTTCCGCATGAAACGCTTTCTCCCGGGACGCGGCGGCGGTTGACCCGCGCGAATTTTTTAATGCGTTCGCGTAGCAGAAATGCCCAGCGCATTCAAGTTTGCCGCCCGCCGTTTGCCAAACCGGCAGATGCAATGCGGCGCCGAAATCGATCGGGGCGTTGTCAAAGCCTGTGGCTCAATGGATTGCGTGCGCCGGCGCGGCGACGAATTCGCCTCCGCGCGCGTTTTCATAACGGCGCCCAAGCAAATAAGCGATGGGAAACCAGAACACACAGATGACAACGCCGAAAATGGCAAGACCGGCGACACCAAAGGGCAGGATCGCAGAGCTTACCCAGGCGGACGTGACATCGCCGAAGCGGTAGACCACGGTGTCGATGACATTCTTCGCCTTGTATTTGGCTTGCTGGTCGACAACCGTGAACAGCATGTCGCGGCTGGGCTTGGCGACGGCATATTCCGCGACCCGGCGCACGATCTGGATGCCGCCCAGGACCAGAAGCACCGGCGAGAAAGCCACCGCCAGGAAGGCGACGACCATGATCACGGGATTCAGCATCAGACCGGTGGTGACGCCAAAGCGCTGGATGAAGCGGCCCGTGCCGAACAGCTGAATGAAGACCGCGGCGCTGTTGACGGCCAGATCGATGGTGGCAAAGGCCTGGGTCCGCGCCGCCTTGCTGGCGAATTCGTGGCTGATCGTGTCGGCGAGCTGAAAATAGACCACGGTTGAAATCCAGGTCATCAGCAGCAGGAACAACGCAATCATCAGCAGATAGGGCGATTTGAACAAAAGCACAAAGCCGTCGAGCGGGCTGCCGCCCAGCTTCTTGTCCAGGCTGGTCTTCTGGGCCTCGGGATCCCTGGCGGCCAGTTTGCGCTTTTCCTTTTCCAGCAGCCGCACCAGAAAAGCCGTGACGACAAAGCCCGCTGCCGAGATCAGCAGCAGCGTGTTGGTGCCGACAATATTGACGAAAAAGGCGATGAAGGCGGGCGCCGCGATGGTTCCCACCGTGCCGCCGGCGGCAATGAAGCCGAACAGCCGCTTGGCCTGCGTGCTGGAGAAGATGTCCGCCATCATGCTCCAGAAAACCGAGATGGTCAGCAGGTTGAAGGTGGAAAGCCAGACATAGAATGCGGCTGCGATCCAGCGATTGTCGGGCGAAGTCCGGAACAGCAGATAAAAACCGGCCATCGTCAGAGCGATGAAGCCATAGACCCAGGGCAGGAATGTCGCCAGCCTGATGCGCGAGGCAAAGCCCGCATAAATGGGCGCGACGAAGAAACTGACGATGAAAGTGCCGGTGAACAGTTCCTGCAAATGGGAGACGCCATAGACGGTGCCCATGGTGTCGCGCAGGGGCCGCAGAATAAAATAGCTCGCCATCAGGAAAAAGAAATAAATGAAGGCGATCACAATTGCCTTGACCTCCTGCGGCTCGACATTTGCGACCGCCTTGAGCAGGCGCGCAACGGGCGATATTGCGGCGTCAGTCATCACGATTTCTCCGGTTGTATTTTAATGCGGGAAACTGGCAAGGAATTTGTCGCGCAGACCGGGCAGCCATTGGCCCCAGGCAAGCGCGCCGCGAGCCCATGATATCGCAAGCTTGATGTCAACATCCGTGGCCGCGATAGGTCCGGCCGGCGGCCGGGGGCGCGGTGTCCGCGTTGGGACGACGCCAACAGGCATTTCCACCGCCCGTTCCAGCACGCTTTGGCCGGGTCTTTTCGGCAGGCGCCCAAATTTGCGCCAGAAACCCAGCCTTCCTATACTAAAGTATGATACGATCCTGGCCAAAAGATTAGCCGGCGATCTATTGGCGCAATGGCGACTAGCGGCTATGTCACATATTGTCCGCGCCGCCGCTTAAGCTAAAGTGCGAGAATGACGCCATGTCAGAGCGTCACGGGCGTTTGGGAAGAAATGCGCATTCATGAATACCGGCCCACCATTGCGGGCAGGTCAACGGGTGAACAGGGGAACTATTCAAGTAAACAATTGCATTGCCATGTCAGGCGGTTCCGTCGCGCTACGCCGCGGTCCTGGTTCTTTCAACGGTGATCGCAACAGCGGCCTTCGCGCAGGCCGCATCTATCGGGCGGATTTTCCGCTCACATTTCTGAGACCTGTCCTCTCCCTTCGGCTGAAATGGCCGAGAGGGCAGGCGGGTCCGGACGGCCATCCCGCAAGGCGGGCCGTCCATACGGTCGGTTTGGGAAACAAGAGTTAAAAAGGGTGAAGTAATGTCCAATGTTAAATCTTCCCTGAAGATTTATGCCTGCGCGGCGCCGCTTGTGCTTTCGGCGCTCTTTCTGATGGCTCCGGCCTGGGCGCAAAGCGCCGCGCCTTACGGCCAGCCCTCCACCGCCAAGGGTGACTGGCCGATGTATTTCGCCGATCCCACCGGATCGCGCTATTCACCCCAGACACAGATCGACGCTTCCAACTTCAACAAGCTGGAAGTCGCCTGGCATTTCAAGACCGACCAGCTCGGTGCCCGTCCGGAATACAAGCTGGAAGGCACCCCGCTGGAGATCAACGGCACCGTCTACACGACGGCCGGCTCGCGCCGCGACGTGGTGGCGCTGGATGCCAAAACCGGCGAGCTGAAATGGGTCTATTCCATGAATGAAGGGATCCGCGCCGCCATCTCGCCGCGCCAGTTGTCGGGCCGCGGCGTCGCCTACTGGACGGACGGCAATGGCGATGAGCGCATCCTGTTCAATACCACCGGCTACCGGCTGGTGGAACTCAACGCCCATACCGGCCAGCCGATCGACTCCTTCGGCGACCATGGCGTCATCGACATGAAGGTCGGGGCCTATACCGGCGTCCCCGGCCAGCCCGGCGTCTACAAGCAGATCGATCTGGTCACCGGCGAGATCGGCTGGCACAGCGCCCCAACCCTGGTGGGCGACACGGTGATCATCGGGTCATCGTTCAAGGAAGGCTTCCAGCCGGCCACCCAGAACAACACCAAGGGCATCGTGCGCGCCTGGGATGTCAGGACCGGCAAGCTCAACTGGACTTTCCACGACATTCCGCAAAAGGGCGAGTTCGGCTACGACACTTGGGAAAACAACTCCGCCGACTATAACGGCAATGCCGGCGTCTGGACCGGGATCACCGTCGATCCGGATCTGGGACTTGTCTATCTGCCGGTGGAAGACGCCACCAACGACGTCTATGGCGGCTCGCGCCCCGGCAATGACCTGTTTGCCGACAGCATCGTCTGCGTCGACATCCATACCGGCAAGATGAAGTGGTATTTCCAGATCGTGCATCATCCCATCTGGAATTATGACCTTAGCTCGCCGGCGATTCTGGCCGACATCAATGTGGGCGGCAAGCCGATCAAGGCCGTTGCCGTCTTCAGCAAGCAGGCCATGGTCTTTGTTTTCGACCGCGTCACCGGCAAGCCGGTCTGGCCGATCATCGAAAAGCCGGTGCTGCAAAGTGACGTGCCGGGCGAGAAGACCTCCAAGACCCAGCCTTTCCCGACCAAGCCGTTGTCCTATAGCCGCAACGAATTCCACATGGCGGACCTGATCGACTTCACGCCGGAGCTGCATGCCCAGGCGCTTGAAGTGCTCAAGCACTTCAAGATCGAACCGCTCTACGGGCCGACGGTGGTCAGCAAACAGCCCTATCCGGTCGGCGGTTTTGCCAACTGGAATGGCGGCGGCGGCACCAACTGGCAGGGCGGCGGCTATGATCCCGAGACCCAGACCCTCTTCCTGCCGGCGACGGAAACCGGGGCCGGGTCGCGCGGCCTGGTCGTGCCGCCAGCCGGCTATACCGATGCCAGATATGTGTCCGGCACGGCAGGCCAGCCCTTCACGATTGCCGGCGGTCCCGGCTTCGGCGAGGCGTCCGATGCCCCCAAGGTCAGCGCCGACCAAATCCGGCTGGCCGCAATCCTCGCCCAGAGCGGCGCCCAGGTCCAAGCCTCCAGCCCGCCGATCCGCACGACCGTTCAAGGACTTCCCCTGGTCAAGCCGCCTTACGGCACTCTCTCGGCGATCAATCTGAATACCGGCGATATCATGTGGCAGGTCGCCCATGGCGACACGCCGGATTCGATCAAGAACAATCCTGCGCTCAAGGGCCTGACCATTCCCAAGACCGGTCAGCCGGGCGCCGTGGGTGTTCTGGTGACCAAAACCCTGCTGATCGTCGGCGATCCGGAATTCTCGACATCGCCGGGTCATCCGCGCGGCGCCATGCTGCGGGCCTATAACAAAAAGACCGGCGAGCAGGTGGGGGCGGTGTGGATGCCGGCGCCGCAAAGCGGTTCGCCCATGACCTACAATTATGATGGCAAGCAATACATCATGGTTGCGGTCAGCGGCGGCAATTATTCGGGCGACTATCTCACCTTCGCTTTGCCTTCGGGCCAATAGGAGTCATCTGGGGCGGGTGGAACAAAATGCGCCTGAAAGCCGATAGCGGAATTCCGTTGCGGCGCCAGGCATAAAGAACGTAACGGGAAAAGGCCGCCCCGCGTCATGGCTGGGGATGCCAAATGGAAAAGGGTGAAACGCATGTCAGGTAACAGCATTTTGAAGCGCGGTTTTTGGCTCCTATCGGCGGTCACGCCATTATTGCTCGGCACACAGGCCGGCGCCCAGACTGCGCCCTATGGCCAGCCTTCGACCGCCAAGGGCGACTGGCCGATGTATTTCGCCGATCCCTCGGGCTCGCGTTATTCACCGCAGGACCAGATCAACGCCTCCAACTTCAACAAGCTGGAAGTGGCCTGGCAGTTCAAGACCGACCAGCTCGGCGCCCGCCCCGAATACAAGCTGGAAGGCACGCCGATCGAAATCAACGGCACCATTTACGCGACGGCCGGCTCACGCCGCGACGTGGTGGCGCTGGACGCCAAGACCGGCGAACTCAAATGGATGTACAGCATGAATGAAGGGCTGCGCGCCGCCCTTGCGCCGCGTCAGCTCTCCGGCCGCGGCGTGTCCTATTGGACCGACGGCAATGGCGATGACCGCATCATCTATGTCACCACCGGCTATCGCCTGGTCGAGCTCAATGCGCATAACGGCCAGCCGATCGAAAGCTTCGGCGATCACGGCATCGTGGATCTGAAGATCGGCGCCTATACCGGCGTGATCGGCCAGCCCGGCGTCTACAAGCAGATCGACCTGACTCTGGGCGAAATCGGCCTGCACTCCACCCCGACCGTGGTGAACAATACCATCCTGGTGGGTTCGTCCTTCAAGGAAGGCGGCCAGCCGCTCGATTACAACAACACCAAGGGCATCACGCGCGCCTTCGATGCCAAGACTGGCAAGCTGATCTGGACCTTTCACAACGTCCCGCAAAAGGGTGAAGCGGGTTACGAGAGCTGGGAAAAGAACTCCGCCGATTTCAACGGCAATACCGGCACCTGGGCATCCATGACCGTGGACCCGGTGGCGGGCCTGGTTTACGTGCCGATCGAGGACCCCACCAACGACTATTATGGCGGCGCCCGGCCGGGCAATGATCTTTATGGCGACAGCCTGGTCTGTCTGGATCTCGCCACCGGCAAGCTGAAATGGTACTTCCAGGTCACCCATCATCCCATCTGGGATTTTGACTTGTCCTCGCCGCCGCTGCTGGCCGACATCACGGTGGACGGCAAGCCGGTCAAGGCCGTGGCGCAGGCCGACAAGCAGTCCTTCCTCTATATGTTCGATCGCATCACCGGCAAGCCGATCTGGCCGATCGTGGAAAAGCCCGTGCCGCAATCGGATGTGCCGGGCGAGAAAACCTCCAAGACCCAGCCTTTCCCGACCAGGCCGGCGGCTTATGCGCGGCAGAATATCACCACCAACGACTTGATCGACTTTACCCCGGAGTTGCACGCCAAGGCGGTGGACATCGTCAAGAAATACTACAAGGGCGGTGCCATGTACTCGCCGGCGGTGGTCAGCAATCCGAACGGATTTCCCTCCGCGACCCTGGAAATGAGCTCGCCGGGCGGCGGAACGAACTGGCCCGGCGCCGGCTTCAATCCGGAAACCCATGTTGCCTTTATCCCCGCGGTCAATGGCACGGGGCTGCTCAGCCTGGTCAAGCCGCCGGAGGGCTTCACCGACAATGCCTATCTCCAGGGCGTCGGCGGGCAGCCTTTCCGCATCAATGGCGGACCGGGCTTCGGTTCGGCCTCCGATGCGCCGAAAGTCGGCAGCGACGACCAGAAACTGGCGGCCATCCTTGCCGCCCATCCGCAGGTTACTGTCGCCAGTCCGCCGCCGCCGCGCACCGTCGATGGCCTGCCCCTGACCAAGCCGCCTTACGGCACGATCACCGCGATCGACATGGACAAGGGCGAGATCATCTGGCAGGTGGCCCATGGCGACACGCCGGACTCGATCAAGAACAACCCGGCCCTCAAGGGACTGAATATTCCCAAGACCGGCCAGGGCGGCGTGGTCGGCGAGGTCGTCACCAAGTCACTGGTGGTGTCGGGCGATGCCGAATTCTCCACATCGCCGGGTCATCCGCGCGGCGCCATGCTGCGTGCCTATGACCAGAAGACCGGCAATCAGGTCGGCGAAGTCTGGATGCCGGCGCCGCAAAGCGGTTCGCCCATGACCTACAATTATGATGGCAAGCAATACATCATTGTTGCGGTCAGTGGCGGAAACGTCTCGGGTACCTATCTGGCCTACAGCCTGCCGTCGGGCAATTAAGACAAGTCCATTTGGGAGGACATCATGGTTAAGTCGGCAGTTCGCGTGGGCTTGTTGTATACGGCGCTGGCATTTTACGCGCCAGGCGTGATGGCGGACGGCTCTCCGGGTCCCGATGCCCATACCTGTGTTCCGCAACCATCCCCGGCGGGGGCGCGCGATGTGCCGGCCAACGCCAAGGAGCCGGTATTTCCGGACGATCAATATCCGGTGAAACTGCCGGCCATGTCGCTGCTGGGCGCGCCCAACAATGCGCCCAATCCCTTCGACGCCGGTGCCGATTTCGGCAAGCTGCCGCCGGGACGGGTATGGGGTTCCACGGCGAGCGTCACGGCCGCGCCCGACGGCACGATTTGGGTGATGGATCGCTGCGGTCATGCCGGGGTTGGCGGATCGGCCTGTGACGGCGACAGCGCCGGCATCGATCCGATCTTCCAATTCGACACCTCGGGCAAACTGCTGAAGCATTTTGGGGCGGGACTGTTCCAGGGCCCCCACAAGATGGAAGTGGATAAGGCAGGCAATGTCTGGGTGGCGGACAATGTCGGCAATCAGGTCTTCAAGCTCGATCCAGACGGCAAGGTGCTGATGACCCTGGGCAAGAAAGGCGTTGCCGGCACCGGCAATGACGAATTCGACGCGCCCACCGACATAGCCTTTGGCGCCAATGGCGACTTTTTCGTATCGGACGGCCATACCGGCGGCGGCGCCGATTTCGGCAATGCCCGCATCATGAAGTTCGACAAGAACGGAAAATTCCTTCTGTCCTGGGGCAGAAAGGGAACGGGTCCCGGCGAGTTCGACGTGCCGCACGCGCTTGCGATCGACAAGGAGGGCAGGGTGTATGTCGGTGATCGCCAGAACAACCGCATCCAGGTTTTCGACCAGAACGGCAAGTTTCTCCGCCAATGGTTTCAGTTCGGGCGGCCCAGCGGCGTTTTCATCGACAAGAACGACATGATCTATGTCTCGGATTCCGAGTCGCATGATGGACGCTCCAACACCGGACGCGGCACTGTCGGGGCTTTCGGTTATGGCTTTAACCCCGGCATCGCCCGCGGTATCCGCATCGGCAGCGTCAAGGACGGAAAGGTAAAGTATCTCATTCCGGATCCCTGCCCCTGGCCCTACAAGAATTCCGACTACTCCTACGAAGGCGTCACCGCGGATGCGCAAGGCAATGTTTATGGCGGTGACGTGGGGGGAGAGAATGTCATGAAATATACCCGGAAATAGCCCGCGCCTGACCTTGGGTGCCGGCGTAAGAGCGCCGGAACATCGCATGCGTTTGCTGATCGCAAGCGCATTTCGGACAATCAGCCCCGTGCAGAAGGACGCTGCCAAGTGCGCGGCATTGAAGCGGACGCAACTTCGCGCGCGGTGCGAGCGGAAATCCAGCTTGATCGTGCGAACGACGACTGGAATTGAAAGATAGTTGCGCTTTCTCGTGCGCATTTCAAAAAATGCGGAAATCCGCCAATCCCGTCCAAATTGGTTTCTGCGCCACAGATCGTTGCTGCGATGCAGCATTATACTTTGGTATGGATTTTCGCAGCCAGAGGAAGGATATTTTCGGCGTAAAATTTTTCCGTGCTGGACAGGTGCCCATTGCCCAACAATTCCCTGGTAGGCGCTTTGACTACCCGGCGCGAATTTTCTTCAAAAAAATCCCGGGCGGGCAATCAGACCGACCGCATCCTCGACTGGATTGTCGTGATCCGGATCCTGGTCGGTCTGTCGATGATCCTCTATATCCTTTTCGGGATTGCCACGGGGTTCAACGTTCCCTTCGTCAAGCGCTATTCCGCCTATCTGTATTTCGCCATCGCCGCCACCGTTCCCGTGATCTATTGGACCCGCCCTGCCGGCAGCCGGCGCGCCGCCAGCATTGCCCAATTCCGCTTCTTCACGATCTTTCTCCTCGGCAACTGGTTCTACACTTTTTGTTTTCACTTTCGCAGCGAGGGCTTGGTCACCCACGGATGGCTTTGGCTCCTTGTCTGGGCATCCGAGCTCTATATCGAAGGCGCCTTGTTGCGCGGCCACCCCTTTGATCCCTGCTACCCCATCACCGCGCTGCGCATCCGTCTGAAAGCGCGCGAATCCCTGATCCATGAGCTGGAGGAAACCAAGTCGCAGCTTTCCCGCGTCAATCGCATCTTAACTCTGACCGCTCTGGCGGACACCATTACCCACGAAATCAACCAGCCGCTTGCCGCGGTTGTCGTGAATGCCGAAGCCGCCAAGCGCTGGCTGATGATCAACGACATCGAGAATGCCCAGAAAGCGCTCACCCGCGCGGTTGATGACGGGCATCGCGCAAGCGCCGTCATTACCAGCTTCCACCGGTTGTTGAAGGAAGGCGAACCCCGGCGCGTTCCGATCAATATCCTGGACCTGATCGAGGAGGCGCTGGATATCCATGACCCCGAAATCAAATCGAACAATGTGAATGTGCGATTGTTGAATTTGAAATCCATTCCATCGATGTCGTGCGATCCAGTGCAGATAAAGCAAGTGTTCCTGAACCTCATCGCCAATGCGATTGACGCGTTGAGCGAAACATCGCGCAAAAATCGCAATCTGATCCTGCGCTATGAGGGACTAAGGGATGGCCGGGCAAGTTTTTCCATCGAGGACAACGGCACGGGGATTTCCGATACGGAACAGATCTGGAAACTCTTCTATACCACCAAGGCCAAAGGCACCGGCATGGGATTGTTCATAAGCCGGATGATTGTCGAAGCGCATGGCGGATCACTGACGGTCAGGTCGTTACTGGGAAGGACCAAGTTTTATGTCTCACTGCCAATTGAATTCAGCCAACAGCAATATGACGGTGTTCGTGGTGGAGAACGACCAATCGCTGCGACTGGGAATAGAGAGCTTGCTGAGCTCGGTTGGGCATCGCGTTAAAGGCTTTGACTCGGCGGAAGCCTTTCTGGAAGAGCGCGATCCCAAACAGCCAGGCTGTCTGGTTCTCGATGTCCGGCTTTCCGGGATCAGCGGGTTGCAGTTGCAGAAGCAGCTGAATTCGGCGGAAGACCGGATTCCCACCATTTTCATTTCCGCCAATGGCGATGTCCCCATGTGCGCCCAGGCGATGAAAGCGGGGGCGATCGACTTTTTGCCCAAACCCTTCCGCGAGCAGGATCTTCTGGATCATGTTCAGACCGCGCTGAATGGCGAGCTGGCGCGCCAGACTCACGATCAGAAAGTGGCCGCTGCTCTCACCAAATACCATTCACTGACCAGGCGCGAGCGTGAAATCCTCAAATTGGTCGTATCGGGGAAAATCAACCGGGACATTGCCGGCCAGCTCGGCGTCAGCGAAGTAACCGTCAAGATTCACCGCGGCAATGCCACGACAAAAATGGGCGTCGAATCGGTGGCGGAGCTGGTGCGGACGTTCACCATGATCGAACCGCATCTGGCGGCGGAGATGTAAGGCGGTCCCGCGCCAAAGCAGCTGCTTTGCTTCCCGCGCGCCGTCATGCCAGGGCAGGGGTCATGGGCCCGCCTTCTGAACCCAGAAATTGTACATGCCGATAAAGCTGTCCGGGTTTTCCGCCTCAAAGACCTCCCAGGATTTGAGGTCGGTGGCCGCCGGATCGTCCGGAAAACGCTGCCGGTAGGCCTGCAGCACCTCGCCCGAAATCTCAAATCCCAGAAACCTCAGCTCATTGTCCCGGAGAAACCCGTCAATCCCGGCCAGCGTCATCTGCTGTTCCTGGGCGTGGAACAGCAGGTCGCGGCATGTGCTGATACCGAAAAAGTCGCTGTTGGACGTGACCACCCCGAAATTGTCAATTTCGTGCCTGTCCAGCAGATCCTGCCGGCAGCGCCTTATATCATCGGCGTTCGGACCGTATCCAAGCTGCGCGATAACCCGCTTTGCCCGCACAATATCGCGCCGCGCCGTTTGACTATAAAGGCCCAGCATCATGAAGCCGTCAGGACGAAGCAGGGACAAAAGCAGCCGCCATCCCGCCAAGGGGTCGGCCATATGGTGCAGCACCCCGCTGCATTCGATGACGTCGAAGCTGCGGCCGATGGTGCCGAGTTCCAGAAGATCCGCCTGCGCAAACGCCAGCGCGGTCAAATTCAGCGCGCCCGCCTTGCGCTTGGCGTATGCCAAGCTGCTGAGGCTCAGATCCACGGCCAGCAGGCGCGCCGTTATGCCCCGGGCAAATTCCGTGGCGAGCTGGCCGGTGCCGCAGCCGGCGCTGAGAAATTCCGGAATTTCACTGGTGCCCTGGCGCCGGAAAGGCGCCAGGGGAAATCTTTTGGACAAATAGCCGATGATGGTATTTGCCGTCCCGGCCGGAGCCGCCCTGACCCAGCGCGGGTATGGATTTTCCTCATACTGGGTTTGAACGAGCCGCGAAATTGCATTTTCGATGGAGGTGGCGGCTGGAATAGTGCCGCGCAACAGCTTTTCCTCTTCCGGCTCGACAAGCTGCTGCACCAGAAGGGCCGCTATCGGCTCGGGCCAGGTCATGGTCAGAAGCCGGCCGGCCATTGGGATAGCGTAAAGCGGGAAATAGGCCGCCACCGCCACCAGCAGCAGAGGCGGCACCGGCGTTTGCGACTTCAGCGCGGCGGCAAGCCGGTCGCGCAGACTGCGGGCCTGCTGAATTTCCTCGCCGTCCTGAAAAAACACATATTCATTGATGAAACACTGGTGGGCCAGCGCAGCGTAAAACGCCAACCCCGGCCCGGGCGCGGCACCGTCTGTGGCCGCTTCCAGCAGAAGACGCCGCGCCATGGTGAGAAAGCGCTCAAGCTCCAGATCGGTGTTTTGCGTTGAGGTCAAAAGGGCAATGAGCAACCGGTCGGATGCCAGGGCCCCCAGGCCATCGGACCCGAACAATTCCCCCGCCGACAATTGCCGCGGCCAGGCTTGGGCCCGCCTGATGCAGGCGCCCGTGGTGCCGCCCAGTTTGATCAGCGCGGCGCTGGCGCGCGCCAGTTCGGCCGGCCTGGCCCAGGGTTCGGTCAAGGCACGGGTCAAAAAATTTCGAATTTCATCATTGTCCGCGGTCCAGCGCATCTGCCTGACGATATCGACAAAAACGCGCCGGTTTTTTTCCGTCTCACCGTTTTGCAGGGATTGCCGGATCGCCTCCAGCGCCATTCCCAAATTGCCCTGCGCCGCCGCCACCGCGGCAAACCGGTCGCGGGCATTGGCATCATGGGGATTGATCTGCAGGATCCGCCGATAGGCGGCAGAGGCCTCGTCCAGCTTTCCCTGTTCCCAAAGCAGGGTGCCGAGATTGTTGAGCGCCACGGCATCGTCCGGCCTGGCGATAAGGGCGCGGCGATAGCAGGACTCGGCCTGATCCAGCTTTCCCAGGGCAAACAGCGCGGTGCCGAGATTGTTGTGGGCCTGCGCATGATCGGGCTCACGGGCAAGCGCCTGGCGATAACATGCGACGGCCTCGTCCAGCCTGCCCAGCTCGTAAAGCGCGGTGCCCAGATTGTTATGCGTCTCGGCATGCGCCGGGTTCAGGGCAAGCGCCCGGCGGTAGCTGGCTTCAGCCTCGTCAAGCCTGCCCAGCTCGCAAAGCGCGCTGCCGAGATTGTTGTAGGTCCCGACCAGGGTGGGACTGAGGGTGAGGGCCAGCCGGTATCCGGTTACGGCTTCGTCCAGGCGCCCCGCCTGATGGTGCGAAATCGCGTCGGACAATATTTTTTCAATGTCCGGTGATGCTGATTGCATCGCGGGTCTGCCTGCCTTTTTTCGCCTTTGCGCTGTTTACAGGCCATCCCTGCTTGGACACCGGCGCCAGACGGCACAACGCATTGCCATCGATATCAAACCTGCTGATCATAGCTTCTTGCAGGCGATTTTCAATGTAACAGCGGGTCTGTGGCCGCGTTCACACAAGTCGCGAATAGTGATATTGCCGACACCATCGGCGCGGTGCCGGCAATGGGCGGTGCTGCGTCGCCTGAAGAAGGACAAGATGGTGGGCCCGCCAGGGCTGGCGCCGCCGCACCAGCACCATCTTGTCGCGTCGCAGCCGCCAAATGGTATCCACTGCGCCGAATGGCACTGGCGCGCCAGCCGTGGTCTGCGCGATGGGGTGAGGGCGTCACAGCCGACGCGTCGATGGCGCAGACGCCGATGGAAAAAATGTCCAAAAGTATGTCAAAAAATGGCGCGCGGCGGTGCGGAAAAGGCGTGCGAAGGCGGAATCGCGTCGTGGCTAAGACCTTAAAATTCAAAGCGAACATCCAGCTTGCAGCGCAGCTTGCCGGCCGGCCAGACATGCAAAGCGGCGGCATTCATTGTGCGCCGCAGCACCGCGATTATTCCGTAGATTTTTTATTGCAAGGCATAAATAATTTTAAAGTTGACTGTCTTCGCACCGCATCTCGGGGGAGATTTACGGTCCTTATATTGCACGGGCTGAAGGCTGGCGCGATTGCCAGGCCGGGGCGCGTCATCGCCATAGACATCTTGCATGAATGTGAAGCTGGGTGCCCTGCGGGGGGTGCTTTAACCAGACATCAGGGGAAGCGAGCCATGAAAAGGAATATCAGCAAGCCGTATTTTCTTGCCGCGTCGTCCATGCTGGCCATTTCGTCGGCCATGAGCAGCGCCGCCCTAGCGCAATCCGGCAACAGCGACATTGAACAGGTGGTCGTCTCCGCCTCGCGCATTTCTATTGCCGGTTACCAGCAGCCCACACCGGTCTCTGTGGTCGGGGCCGCCGCCTTGGCGGAAGCCGCCAACGCGGATATCGGCGACACCATCCGCGCGATGCCGGAAATGGGCAGTGCTTCGTCGCCTGAAAAAGGACAGAATGGTGACTCTGCCAATTCAGGTTCAGCCGGCACCAGCACCGTCAATCTGCGCAATTTAGGAATTATCCGAAACCTGATCTTGTTCGACGGCCAGCGTGTGGTGCAGGACAACACATCCGGTGGCGTGGACCTCAGCACCATTCCCACCAGCCTGGTGCAGCGCGTTGACGTTGTGACCGGCGGCGCCTCGGCGGCCTGGGGCTCCGACGCGGTCTCAGGCGTCATCAACCTGATTCTCAACAAGAGCTTCACCGGCTTCAAGGCCAGCATCGACGGCACCGACACCGGCCAGGACAACCGCCGCACCTATGGCGGTTCGATCACATATGGTTCGGATCTGGATGGTGGCCGCGCACACTTCGTCTTTGCGGGCCAGTACAATGACAGCCCCAACGGCGTGTTTTTAGGTTCCGCCAAGTGGTTTAACGCCACCGGCCTGTTTTCCAATCCGGCGCTTAGCGCCGCCCAGGTGACCAGCTGCGTGACGAATGCAAGCACCTGCATTCCCGGTCAGCCTGCATACGTGCACTTTAGCAATGCCGGCGTGCCCGGAATGGCGGGCGGTGCCATCATCGCCGGACCCCTCGCGGGCATCCAGTTCACCGGCGTCGGCTCGCCCAGCCCCTATTATGCGGGCATCGTGGCCGGTTCTTCGGCGGTGGGCGGCAGTTCCAACAAAGACAATTCGATGCGGGATGACTCTATCCTGACATATCCTTTCCACCAGGCCACGCTGTTCGGCTATGCCAGCTACAGGGTGACACCGGACATCCAGGCATCGCTCCAGCTGAACTATGGCAACACCTGGAACATAAGCAGCGGCGGCAATGCCTTCAGCCAGACCAATGTCATCAAGAGCGACAATGCCTATCTCGATCCCACCATTGCGGCGCGCATGGCGACGCTGGGACTGACCTCGTTCCAGCTCTCCGACACCTTCACCGACCCCATCAACATGAGTGATATCACATGGGGCTCGATGCTGGCTGCCATTGGCGAGCCGGTGGAAACCGAAAACCGCGTGCTTCAACGGGGCGTGTTCAGCCTGGATGGCGCGCTGGGTGAAGATTGGTCGTGGAACGCCTATTACCAGCATGGCATGGTCCGGATGCACGAAAATCAACTGCATGTGCTGGTCAAGGCCAATCTGGCGAACGCGATAGACGCGGTACGTGTCACCGCGGCGAATGTGGGAGCATCGGGTCTTACGGTCGGCACCATTGCCTGCCGCTCGACGCTGACGGCACCGGCCAATGGCTGCTCGCCGATGGATATCTTGGGCACTGACAATGAATCCGCAGCCTCGAACGCCTACGTCAACACCAACACCGACTTCCAGCAGATGGTATTGAACGAAGACGTGGCTGCCGGTTCCATGCAGGGGAAGCTACCCTGGGACTTGATCGGCGCCGGGGCGCCGTCCGTTGCTTTCGGAGCGGAATACCGCAAGGAGGGCGGGGTGGTGGTGACCTCGCCGCTCGCCATCGCGCAGGCCCTGTCGGCGGCAAATTTCGGCCCGCTGCGCGGCGAGTATCACGTAGAAGAAGGATTTCTTGAAGCCGATGTGCCGCTGATCAAGGACGTCATCGTCGAGAATCTCGTTTTAAACGCCGCCGGCCGCATGACGAGCTATTCCACCAGTGGGTTGGTGGAAACCTGGAAGTTCGGCCTGACCAGCCAGGTCAATGACGACTTCCGCCTGCGTACCACATGGTCCTATGACATCCGCGCGCCAGACCTGGGCGAGCTTTTCAGCGCAGGCGTCGCCAATATTGGTAGCCCGATTGATCCGAAGACCTGCACCGGCACAGTCTTCAGCACCAGCAATTGCAAGACCGTCAGCACCGCACTTACGGACACGCTGAGCAATCCGAACCTGCAGCCGGAGAAATCCACCACCCTTTCTGGCGGTGTGGTTCTGACACCGCACTGGGTCAATGGTCTCAGCATGTCGTTCGACTGGTATTCGATCAATATCAAGGGCTACATCTCTTCGCCTTCCACCAATATCGAGGCACAGCTCTGTTTTAACGGCAACCAGACCTATTGCGCGCAATACAACTATGGCGGTCCGGGCGGCGCATTGTCGGTCGTCAACGTCAAGCCCCAGAATGCGGCATCCTTGACAACCTCGGGTCTCGACTTCCAGGCCGACTACAGCATGGACCTGTTCACGGGCAACCTGGCCTTGCGCATGGTCGGCAACTATACCGACGAGGAAACCGAGGCCGCCTTTGGCAATCCCGCTTTTGACTTTGCCGGAAGCATGGGCAGCGACTCGCAATTTGCCGGCGTGCCAAAGGTGCACTTCAACCTGGGGGCGACCTACACCGACGGTCCTTGGTCGGGTACGGTGCAGTCCCGATATATCGGTACCGCTAGGTTGAACAAAGTCTGGACGACCGGCGCTCAGGTGGACAACAACGCCGTGCCGGCGGTGGCCTATCTCGACCTGCGTGCTTCCTATAAATGGAATGACAATATTCAGTTCTATGGCGCGGTGGACAATGTCTTCGACACGCCGCCGCCGTCGGTTACGGGTCTAAATCTTGGAACAGCCAGTTCCGCCACGAACACGTCGGTCTATGACGATTTGGGCCGCCTTTATCATGCGGGCATCCGCTTCAATTTCTGAGTGATCGCCGGGCGAGCCCGCTCCCCAAAAGGGGGCGGCCCGGTTCTCAAAGGCCGCGCTGCCAGGCGATGGCCAGTTCCTTTTCCATGCCCATCTTGCGCGCGACCTTCAAAAGCGCGTCGAAATTGGGAACGCTGCCTTTTCCGATCATGTCGGCCTGGCCCGACGCCATCCGCCGCAACGTATCGGCGATGACATGCGGCGGCGAGCGCCAGGTCACGGCCGCGGTGGAGCCGAAATACCTGGTGGTGGGGACCACGCCGTGCCACCACAAAGGCGGGATATAGAGCGCATCGCCGGGATCGAGTGTGGCCTCCAGCCAGCTTAATCCCGCAGTATCCAGGCCGTCGAAGACGGAAGGATCGTCATAATAATCCTCATGGAAGAAGATGTCCCGAATGGTTTCGCGCGCGGCGTTGTTCACGTCCAGCAGCCCGATCTTCTTGGAGCCGACGATCTGGCACATCAGGGTTTCGTCGAAGGGGTGATAATGCCAGGTGGTTCCGGCATTGCGGAAAAAGAAATAACGCGCCGGCGGACAGACAAAGGCGGTTTCCGCGCTCTTCAGAAAACCGATGCCCCCCAGGTCCGCCTGCAATTCCGTCGGGTGGCCGGTGACGACAATGCCGATGCGGGTATCCTGGGCATCAAGATGGTCAATCGCCTCCGCCAGCGTCAGCTGCCGCCTTCCCGCCGCCTCCATCCGCTTTGGCGTTGTGTGATATTCATTGGGATAGAGATAGACCTGGTGATGTCCCGCGCGCTTTTTCAGATAGTCCTTGTCGCGCCACTTTTCGATCGCGGCCCAATGCCGGACCCCGCCCTTGATCACACAGGGACGGCTTTTCGCCACATACTCGCCGACAAACATACTCTCGCCAAGCGTTTCCGCAGACAGGGTGGGAACGGCCGCCGCGTCTTTCATTCCGGGAACATGGCTGAATGTGAAGTCTGGCATTTTCTCTTCGCGATGGATGGGCGTGTCTGATTATCACGCCAGGCCGGAGTTACAGCAATCTGCCAGGCGGAAAGTCTGCCCGCCGCCGCCAACGCCTATCGGGTGGTATAAGTTTCTCATACCAAAGTACTATAACAGATTTAACACGCCCAGCTAATAATCGTCTGGTATTATTGATGTTTCCCCTTCTCTGGCTATTGTCGCCCCTGGTGCAGGATTGAAGCTTGCGCGGGTGCAGAGGGTGCGTGCAGCGGCAGCCGCGAAAAAAAGCGCATTTTTGTGCCGGAACGGCCCGAATCAAAGCTTTCGGCCATAACCAGGGGGAATAAGCGAATGAAAAAGAGCATCAGCAAGCTGGATCTGCTTTGCGCATCGTCGGCGCTGGCCATTTCGGCAGCCATGGGTATCCCGGCTTTCGCGCAGGATTCCAGTGATATCGAGCAGGTCGTGGTTTCCGCCTCGCGTATCTCGATCGCGGGATATCAGCAGCCCACGCCCGTCTCCGTGATCGGCGCCGCCGCGCTGGCTGAAGCGGCGAATACCGACATTGGCGACACGCTGCGCCAGATGCCCACGGTGGGCGGTTCGTCGCCGGAAAAAGGCGCGGCTGGTAACGGTCTCAACACCGGCCAGGCGGGCGTCAGCTCCATCAACCTGCGCAACCTGGGTGTTATCAGAAACCTGGTTCTGTTTGACGGCCAGCGCATGGTTTCCCCCGCCATCGGCATCGGCGCCGACCTCAGCGTGTTTCCCAGCTCCCTGGTTGAGCGCATTGACGTGGTCACCGGCGGCGCCTCGGCGGCCTGGGGTTCCGACGCCGTCTCGGGCGTCGTCAATCTGGTTCTCAACAAGAGCTTCACAGGCTTCAAAGCCAGCCTCGACGGCACCGACACCGGACAGGACAACAGGCGCACCTATGGCTTTACGGTAACGGATGGTTTTGACCTTGACGGCGGCCGCGCCCACATCCTTTTGGCGGCCACCTACAATAACAGCCCGTCGGCGGTGTTCGCGAACCAGGCCCATTGGTTTAACGGCGGTGGCCTGTTCCCCAATCCGGCCATCACCGCCGCGCAGAGTACCGCTTGTCTGGCCAATGCCAGCACCTGCATTGCCGGCCAGCCGGCCTTGGTCACCTATCGTAATATCGGCAACAACGCGACGTTCGGCGGCGCCGTCACCTCGGGGCCGCTGTCGGGTATCCAGTTCGGCCCCGGCGGCACGCCCGCCCCTTATTACCAGGGCGTCATATCGGGCAGCTCAATGGCAGGCGGCAGCACCGCGACGAACCTCACGGCAAAGGGTATTTCGCTGCTGGCCTACCCGCTGCAATCCGATACGGGTTTCTTCTATGGCAGCTACAAGCTGACGCCGGATATCCAGGTGGGCGCGATGCTGAATTATTCCGGTACCCATGCCATCAGCAGCAGCCAAATCCTTCTGCAAACCGGCAACCTCATCAAGAGCGACAACCCCTATCTCGATCCCACCATTGCCGCGCGCATGGCGACGCTGGGCATCACCTCCTTCACGACGTCAAACGTGTTCGCGGATGGGGTCAATATGGCGGCTACGAAGTTTTCGGACTTCTACAATACCGTCGGCGCTCCGGTCGGATACGGCGAGCGCCAATTGTATCGCGGCGTTCTCACCTTGGACGGCGCGCTGGGCGACGACTGGTCGTGGAATGCCGCTGTCCAGCACAGCGAGTCCCACCTTCATGAAATCGGGACTCATAATTTAATCAAGGCGAACCTCACACTCGCAACCGATGCCGTGCGCGTCACCGCGGCGAATGCGGGTGCCTCCGGCCTGACGGTCGGCACCATCGCCTGCCGTTCCACCCTGACGGCGCCGCTCAATGGCTGCGTGCCGCTCGACGTGCTCGGCACGGGCGTTCAAAATCCGGCTGCCGTTGCCTATGTCAACACGAACAACAATTGGCAATTCCAGAACGAAGAGCAGGACACATTCGACGCATCCATGCAGGGCAAGCTGCCCTGGGACGTGACGGGGGCCGGCGTGCCGTCCGTCGCGTTTGGCGCGGACTATCGCAAAGAGCAGGTCGTGGGCACCACCAATCCAACCAGCACGGCGCTGGGCTATGCGGTGGCGAACTTCCAGCCTGTCCTGGGCGAATTCAATGTCGAGGAAGGCTTCGCTGAAATCGACGCGCCGCTGATCAAGGACGGCATCGTTGAGAATCTTTCCGTCAACGCCGCCGGACGCTTTACGAGCTACTCGACCAGCGGCGCGGTGCAGACCTGGAAGCTCGGTGCCACCAGCCAGGTCAATGACGATGTGCGCCTTCGCACCACCTGGTCCCTGGACATCCGCGCCCCCAATCTGGGCGAACTCTTTTCCCAGGTTCCCTCGGCGGGAAATCCGCTTGATCCCAAGACCGGCAAGGCTGTCACTACGGCGCTTCAGATCACCGCCAACAATCCGAACCTGCAGCCGGAAAAAGCCATTACCGTCTCTGGCGGCGTGGTGCTGACCCCGCATTGGGTTCCAGGCCTCAGCATGTCGTTCGACTGGTATTCGATCGGCGTGCATGGATTCGTCGCCACCCCCAACGGCAATCTTGAAGAGCAGCTATGTCTGGGCGGTTCCGCGGCCGCCTGCGCGAATTATGTTTATTCCGGCAGCAATCTCACCGCGGTCTATTTAAGACCGCTCAACGCTGCGTCCATGACGACCTCGGGCCTCGACTTCAATGCCGACTATGCGATGGACCTGTTCAGCGGCAATTTGGCCCTGCATCTGACCGGCAATTATGTCGATGAACAGACGGAAAGTGCTTTCGGCACCGCGCCCTATGACTTTGCCGGCGCCATGGGCTCGGATTCGCAATATGCCGGGTTACCCAAGATGCACTTCACCTTTGCTGCGACCTATAACGACGGACCCTGGTCGGCGACGGCGCAGACCCGCTATATCGGGTCTGCCAGGCTGAACAATTACTGGCAGACGGGCGTCCAGGTGGACAACAATGCCGTATCAGCAGTGGCGTATCTCGACCTGCGCGGTACCTATAGGTGGAACGACAATATCCAGTTCTACGGCTCGGTTGACAACACCCTCGACAGCCCGCCACCGGAAGTCGTTGGCACAAATACCAACAACCTGTCCCTCAATACAGCCACGGCCGGTTCCGTCTATGACACGCTTGGACGGCTCTACCATGTGGGCATTCGCTTCAGTTACTGAGTTGATCTCCCCAGGGCGGCCGCTGGCCGCCCTGGGGTATCGGCTTCAGAATTGTTTTGCCTGTTAGCCTCGATGGATTCCCCTTTAGAGGCCAACTGACGACCCAGCAGTATTTTTACTGCTGGGTCGCTTTTTATGGGCGGGTTCGGCGGCGAAACAAAATTTTTGTCCGAATTTAAGCAAAATCGCCGGGGCCTCGGCAGATCCAGGGATTTCGCTAAACTTGTCATCACCCCATGCACCTCATGGGAAGCATACCGCCCTTTTCACAAACAGGACCGGGCGCGGCGCGGCTAGTCTTTCTCCAGGCGGGGCATAATCGCTGGAGCCATCTGTGCACAAAATGAGTTTTGAGGTGAAAAAACCGTGTCCATTCACGGCGCCGCACAGGCTAATGGCTTGTTCCGCGCGGGCTCGGGCCGCGTTGCCTTGCGATTCCCGGACGCAACGCCGCGCTTAACCAATAGGCGAATAACCGATGGCAATCGCGGCGCCGCGATCTGAAGAAATCGCCATGGCGATCGTATCGGACATGAAGGCAAAGGAAACCCGCGCGGCAATATTGCGGGCCTGGTTCGCCTTGCCGCCCGAACAGCGCTCGACCGACAACCAGGCCGCGCAATTCGCGGAGCGGGCGCAGATTTATTACAATCTGCCGGCCAACGACAATGCCAATGTCATGATCAAGGGCGGGCTTGCACGCTATATCGGTCTCAATCCGATATAATCGCCGGTCCCGAACAACTCAGTACTGCCAGTCCTTCGAGCCCTTGACCAGAAAATCACGGAAGGCTGCGACGCGCTTGGATTGGCGCAGGGCATCGGCATAGACCAGATGGACATCAAAGCTGGGGGCGGGGACTTCCGGCAGCACCCGCACCAGTTCGGGATGGCCGATGGCGACATAATCGGGCAACACGCCGATCCCCAAACCCACTTCCACCCCCTGCAGAATGCCGGTGATATTGTTGATGCGGGTAATGCTGCCTTTGCCGCCGGGCTTGAAATGCTTTTTGTAATGTTCCAGCAGCCAGTTGATCTCGCGGATTTCCGGCGCCGCCGTCTCCCCATAGACCACAATGGGAAAATTGCAGACGTCTTCCAGGGTTTTCGGCGCGCCCTGGCGGCCGAGAAATTCCTTCGCGGCGTACATGTGGTAATGCACGGTGAAGAGCTTTCTCTGGATCAGGTCGGCCTGGACCGGGGCGCGCATGCGGATCGCCAGATCGGCTTCGCGCTGCGACAGGTCGAGTTCGCGGTCGTCCATCAGCAGATGAATTTCGACCTCGGGATATTCCTTGGAAAATTCCTTGAGCCGCGGCAGCAGCCAATAGGCACCGATGCCGTGGCTGGTGGTGATCTTGAGGGGACCGCGGGGCGATTCATGGATGTTCTTGAGCGCTTCCTCGGCGGCGGCCAGGCGTGAAAGAACCTCGCTGACGGCGGTGTAGAGCAGCTCGCCCTCATCGGTGAGGGTCAGGCCCCTGGCATGGCGCTGAAACAGCGGGGTAGAAATCTCTTCCTCCAGCGCGCTGATCTGGCGGCTCACTGCTGACTGGCTGAGGGTGAGCTGCTGCCCGGCATGGGTAAAGCTTCCCGCTGATGCCACGGCGTGAAATATGCGAAGCTTGTCCCAGTCCATAAGTCCCCCTAAAGCCGGTTCAAACGCCGGCCACTTCACACCCCAAGCGGCAAATCCCCCGAATGGGCCAGGGCCAGAAAACGCTCCGCCTCCAGCGCCGCCATGCAGCCCATGCCCGCCGCCGTCACGGCCTGGCGAAAGACCTTGTCTTTGACGTCGCCCGCCGCATAAACCCCGGCAACGCTGGTGTGGGTGGAATCGGGCGCCGTGGCGATATAACCGCTTTCGTCCATTTCCAGCTTGCCCCGGAACAGTTCGGTGGCGGGGGAATGCCCGATGGCGACGAACAAGCCATGCACGGCAAGCTCGTGCAGCGATCCGGTCACGGTGTTGCGGAGGCGCACACCCGTAACGCCTTTGGGCTCGGCGGTGCCCAGCACTTCGGCCACCTCGCTGTCGTACAATATCTCGATCTTCTTGTTGGCGGCCAGCCGCATCTGGTTGGTCTTGTCGGCGCGCAGGAAATCGCGGCGATGGATCAAGGTCACCTTGTCGGCGAAATTGGTGAGGAACAGGGCTTCTTCGACCGCGGTGTTGCCGCCGCCGACCACGGCGACATTTTTGCCGCGATAGAAAAAGCCGTCACAGGTGGCGCAGGCCGAAACCCCGAAGCCCTGGAATTTGCTTTCGCTGGGCAGCCCCAGCCAATTGGCGCTGGCGCCGGTGGCGATGATCAGGGCGTCGCAAGTATAAAGTGTGCCGCTGTCGCCGGTGAGCCTGAAGGGCCGGCGCGTCAGGTCCACCGCCGCGATCATGTCCTGGACGAAATTGGTGCCAAGATGGGCGGCCTGGGCCTGCATCTGGTCCATCAGCCAGGGCCCCTGGATAGCCTCTGCATAGCCGGGATAATTCTCCACTTCGGTGGTGATGGTGAGCTGGCCGCCGGGCTGGATACCGGCGATCAGGGTGGGCGCAAGCATGGCGCGGGCGGCATAAATGGCGGCGGTGCAGCCTGCCGGGCCGCTACCCACGATGATCACTTTCGAGTGGCTGGCCATGGCGTTTTCATGCGCTCTTCAAGGAAGTCTGATATCGGCAGCAGGGGTGCAAAGGTCAAGCCGCCGCCTTCCTGTGGGGATTTACGATGATTCTGCGGCCCGCGCAGGGAGAATGGCGAAATCGGCGTTTTGAGAAATATTATTGCCTTAAACGGTGCTCCGGCGTACGATGCCCTCGCACCCCAAAAAGTTTATTGCCGTGGACACGCGAAAGCTCGATGCCATAGACATGCGTATCCTGGCCGAGCTCCAGGCCAATGGCCGCATTACCAATGTGGAATTGTCCCGGCGTGCCAAGATCACCGCTCCGCCCTGCCTGCGCCGCATGCGGGCCCTGGAAAAGGCGGGTTATGTAGAGGGCTACCACGCCGACCTGAACAGCAAGGCGCTGGGCTTTCAGGTGCAGGGCTTTGTCTTTGTCGGCCTGGCCAGCCAGAAGGATGCCGACCTCAAGCATTTCGAGGAGCGGGTGCGTTCCTGGCCGGAAGTGCGCGAATGCCACATGCTGTCGGGCGAGGTGGATTTTCTGCTCAAATGCGTTGCCACCGACCTGTCCGCCTTCCAGTCCTTCATCACCGATACTTTGACCGCCGAAAAGAATGTCGCCAGCGTCAAGAGCTCACTGGTGATCCATGCCTCCAAATATGCGCCGGGCGTGCCGATAGAAATCACCGGTTGAGCCGGCCCACCCTATCAAAGGATTCCGACATGAAGCACATTCTGGTCGCGGCTGTGATGGGCTCCGCCCTGTTCTGCGGCACCGTTCAGGCGGCGCCCGCCACTATCGAAAAAGCGGTCTCCGATCCCGCCCGTCCGCCGGAGGATACCAAACGCGATGTCCAGCGCCTGCCCGCCGCGATGATGGAATTTGCCGGCATCAAGCCAGGCATGGCCGTGGTGGATCTGCTCCCGGGCACCGGCTATTTCACCCGCGTTTTCGCCAGGGCGGTCGGCCCCAGGGGCCATGTCTATGCCTATTTCGGACCGCAATATGATGCCCGGCTGAAAAGCCAGGGCCAGGACCCCGACAACCAGTTCGCCGATTTGAAGCGGATCTATCCCAATCTGGGCACCATTCACGGCCCGCTGGGCGGCTTCGTCACGCCTGAGAAAGTGGATGTGGTGTGGATCAGCGACAATTATCACGACACCCACAACAAGTCCTACGCAGCCGATGTCGCGGCGATGAACAAGGCGGTCTATGCCTCGC
>Ga0302320_10003399_pt1 | contig 37065 bp, 24 predicted proteins | sample Bog_T0_3_FD_202130 | JGI IMG/M metagenome (GOLD analysis project Ga0302320, IMG submission 202130) | Peat permafrost microbial communities from Stordalen Mire near Abisko, Sweden - Bog_T0_3 | ecosystem: Environmental > Terrestrial > Soil > Wetlands > Peat | place: Sweden: Abisko, Stordalen Mire...
CATTTTTTCGTGCCATGCGCATGCGGCTCCACAGGCCACAAATTGGAGACGACGCTACAGCACGAAAAGACGCGCAGCCCGCGACGGCGTTCGCTGTTCGTCGTCTCAATGACCGAGGGCGCCGAGGCGGCTTCGCCCCAGGCTCCCAAGAGTATCCAAAGTCACTCGAGCTAGACGCCTGCCTGCTTCGCGGCCAGGGCACCCAGAACCGGAAGCACAAAGCGCTTGCCGTTGAAGGCGTTGATGACGCACAGCAGCCAAAGGATAAAGAGGCCGAGCATGAGCAGGATTGAGATAAGCCACCCTATGAACGGAATGAACATGAGGATGAAGTTCACGACCCACACGCAAACCAGAACAATCGACAGGAAGATCGATTGCCATGAGTGAAAACGGACCGAGGGGCTCTGGTTATAAGGCGGGATCGCGAGAAAGATGATCGCCGGGATGAAGGTGAGGTAGGCAAGCCCGGAGGCGGCGGAGTCGGTAAGGCCAGTTTGCGGGATTTCGTTTGACACGGTGGCTCCTTTCAGTTCTTTGACGGGAAAGCGGATTCGAATTCTCAATGCGCAGACCGAGGATGGCTCTTTGAAGGAATCCCGGCCCTGGACGAGCAATTGAAAGTGACTCTGGAACAAGTTAAGGAAAACCCGGATACCCATAATTGTCAAGCACGATTTCCAAGAACGCTCTTTTCTGCTGGTACGCGGTCCGGCGCGGACACAAGGTTCCTGAGCATTGCGACGCCCAAGCCGGTTCAGGACCCTCCTTTCAGGTTGGGTTCGATGCGATTCGGGCAAATCGGAGATGAAACGGAGAATCCGGTTTGATTTATCGTCGAAACCAGTTTCAAATTGAAAATCGTTGACTCGATGTAATAGACTGTCCCGGTCGCACCGGGGGAGACCGAACACCTCGATCCTCCTCTATCGACTAACGCCGGACAACACCGTCCCGGCGATCGATGGATCGAAACAGAAAGGCTTGCCTGATATGTCTTCCCCTCTTCTGATTCCCCGCGCAGCGGTCGCCGTTGCAGTCGCCGTCGCGTCTCTCAATTGTGCCGCCCTTCAAGCGCCGGCTGACTTCGTCACCGCCGTCACGTCCACGCATCCGCTCGCCTATTACCGCCTCGGCGGGGCATCGGGAAAGAGTCAGGTTGGCACAACCACCTGGAAATCGACAGGGGGAGTTACCTCGGGAGCGGCGGGAGCGCCCACCGGAGACTCGGCAAGCAAGTTTGCCAAATTCGACGGCCACGACGGCGTAATCACCACAACCCAATCCGGCGGTATTGGCACGGCCGCAACCATGATGGCGTGGGTCAACCTGGCCGCGCTGCCCTCCAAAGAGGGCCGCATCTTCTATGTGGCGGGCGAATCGCAAGTCGGCAACGATTTTGACCTGCAATTCGAGACTGACAACGCTCTGAGGTTTTTTACCGCGGGCGGCGGCAACCTGACCTACATCCCCCCGGCAGCGACGCTTGTGAATCAGTGGCATTTTATTGTCGTCAGCTTGGATACGGTATCCCAGGCCAGGGTCATCTATTGGGACGGCAAGCAAGTCGCGACTGATAAAGGTGGCGGCAGAGCGGGCAAGACAAGCATCTTCGCCATCGGCGAGAGTCCCGTTTTCACCGGCCGGTTCTTCAAGGGCGGCATTCAGGAAGTGGCGCTTTGGAACCGCGCTCTCAAGGCAACCGAGGTCGCGGCAATCTACGGCGCAAGCGAGGGTACAGCTTCGCCGGCCGTCGCGGCTTCATCGGCGACTCCAGCCGGAGCAATCGCCGCCAACCCCGGCACCGGCCCATTTGCCACCACAGCCAAGATCGAGCTCGAAGACGCGAAAGGCCCCGTGCAGCTGAAGCGCGAAGAACAAATCGCCTACATGTTTCTCTCCGCCATCGAGATTATCGAGCACGAATGCCAGCTCACCCTCCAGCATGTCTGCCCCATGGATCAGATTCTGTCTGGATCGTACCCCAAAGGAGCGGTTATCGAGCATTTGAAGTTCGACCCCGGCAAGACCGATCCAAACTACGCCTACACACTTGGTACCAACGGCATGGCCTGGGAAGCCCACGCCAATCCCAAAAAGCCGGGACTGAAGGGCTTCTGTTCCATGGCCAGGGACATAGGCACAGTGGTCGTCACCTATAGCAACACCGGACCTGCCGGCTGGACCAGCACGGAACTTGGCAATCGCGGCACGGAGGGGGATTCCTTCGCAACCCAATAAGACCGGTTTTAGGGCTTAGGCAGGCGGCTTTCCACCGCTTTGTCCACCGGCAGAGAAGTCGTTTGAAAGCAATGCAATACCCTGAGTCCGAGGTTCCGGCAAGGCGCTTTCCGGCCTACTCGAATCTTGTCGATGGAATCGGTTGTAAAAGACGTACCAAGCGAGACCGTATTGAGGTATATTGGCTCGTAGCCGGGAAAGCGATATGCAGGCTCCCGATGCGAACAGAAAGACAAGGAGATCGTAATGGCTAGCTACTGCGGAAAATGTGGAACCGAATTATCCCCGGACAAGCAATTCTGCGCGTCGTGCGGCGCGCCTGTCGCCGCGGGTTTTGCGCCTGTCGCGCCTTATCAGCCGGTGCCGCCCGCCCCGCCGCCAACCGCGGGTTACGGGCTTGGCGCCCCCGCTCCGCCGGCAGTTCAACCGGTAGCATCGGGCAGCAGCACGGTGAAGATCATTTTGATCGTAGTCGGCGTGATTGTTCTGCTCGGCATTCTCGCCGTTGCCGCCGTCGGGTTCTTTGCGTGGCGGGTTTCCAGGGCGATCCATGTCTCCGGAACGGGCGACCATGCATCGGTGAGTATCCCCGGAGTCATGTCGGCAAACACAACGGAGAAATTCAGCGCGTCCGACCTTGGCACGGATATCTATCCCGGCGCGCAGTCTGAAAAGGGAGGCGTGCGCATGACCTTGCCTACTGGTTCCTGGATCACGGCAATCTACAGCACTTCCGACTCCAAGGACCAGGTGGTTGCGTATTACAAGAGCAAGTTTGGCAGCGAGTCCGGCGTAATCGATTATGGGGACACAGCCATGCTTTCACTGAAAAAGAGCGATAAGGAACTCGTGACGGTGACCGTCTCCTCCAAGCCGAATGAAAATAACGGGAGGACAAGGCTCGCCATCATGCATACAACCACCACCAAGCCTTAGTAGAAGCTTGGCTAAACGCTTATCGCCGGCGCAAATTCGGCAGGAATTTGCGCCGGCCTGCCTTGAAGAAAAGTACGAATCGGGTGTTTGGCCATGGATACCGGCGCACCAGTTACTCAAATCGGCAAGTACCCCGTCCTGGGCGTTCTGGGCGTAGGCGGCATGGGTGTCGTCTACCGGGGCATGGACAAGTCCGTGGGCCGCGAGGTGGCAATCAAGACGCTCACCGCCGCCACCGACGAACTTCGCCAGCGGTTTCAGCTTGAGGCTCGTTCAGGCGTCCTGAATCACCCGAACATCGTTACTGTTTACGACTTCGGCGAGCAGGACGGCATGCCATACATCGTGATGGAGTTCGTGCCCGGAGACTCGCTGGAGAATCTGCTCAGTGCCGGCCGCCAGTTTTCTCTCGTCGAGAAGCTGGATATTATTCGCCAGGTTTGCCTCGGGTTGGGATACGCGCACCAAAAAGGCGTGATCCACCGCGATATCAAGCCGGCAAACGTGATGGTGATGCCGGATGGAAACATCAAGATTGTCGACTTCGGCGTCGCCCGGCTGCAAAACCAATCCGGCCACACGCAGGTTGGCATGGTAATCGGCACATTCCATTACATCTCCCCGGAGCGGCTGCTGGGCAAGCCCGCCGACGGCCGATCCGACTTATGGTCCGCGGGCGTCATCCTCTACATGCTGCTTACCGGCCGACTGCCGTTTCCGGGCGAAGGTGTGGATACGCTGCAAAAGGTTATTCACGATCCGCACGATCCGCTGTCGACTTTGCTGAGCGGGTATCCGCCGGGTCTGGATCATGTGATTGACCGCGCGCTTCAAAAAAGCCCGCTCGACCGTTACGAGACCGGCGAGGAAATGGCCGCGGATATCGAGGAGGTCAACGAAGAGCTGAAGCGCGAACAAGTGGGCGAGGCCCTGGGCAATGTGAAGCACCTGATCGCACTGGAACAGTGGTCCAGCGCGAGAACGTTGCTTCTCGACCTCCAGAAACTGAATCCCCAAAATCAGGATGTCAAGAAGCTGCTCCGCGAAGTGCAGGAAAAAATCTCGCGGCAACAAAAGACCGCGCAGATCCAACAACTGATGGGAAACGCCGAGGAGGCGGTGCTCACGCAGCGTTACACCGATGCGCTTGGTTTTTACACTCTCGCAGCCGGAATTGACAAGCTGAATCCTGAACTGACCCAGAAGATTGAGCACGTTCGAAATTTGAAAGAAAGGGCAGAACAGGTTGCCAATCTTCTTGAACAAGCTCGCGAGGCTCGCAGGAAGAACGACTTCTCAGCCGCGAGCGAATTGGTGGAAAAGGCGCTTCAACTTGACGATCGCAATACGGATCTTCGCAACGAGCGCGCCAGGATTGTTCAGGAAGCCGAAAAGGCAGCCAGACAGCGTGCGCTCCGTGAGTTGGCCGAAGCCGCGCGAAGCCAGTTTGCGGCCCGGCAATACACCGAGGCCATCAAGAATCTCAACTCGGCGCTCGAGATTGACCCAACAGATGCCGAAACACAGCAGCTCTACCAGACTGCGGTGGAACGCCAGGAAGAACAGCGGCGGCGCAAGATCATCGAGCAGATCGCCGCTGAGATTTCCGACTCCATTGCAGGCGAAGATTTCGATCGCGCTCTTCAATTGGTTCAGCGCGCGCTGGAACGCCTTCCGGGCGAAACCGTGCTGTTGCAATTGAAGACCGAGGCCGAAACCAAGCAGCGTAACCAGATTGCAACAAGGCTGGTGGAGCAAACTACGCGGGAAGTCTACAGCCTCTTCCTCACCGATCCGCAGCAGGCCCTCACCGTGGTTCAGCAGGCTCTGGAGAAGATGCCGGGCGAGCCTCGGTTGATTTCCCTTCACGACAAGGTTGTCGAGCAACTTCAGAAAGCCAGTGCGGAGGAACGCAAGTCTTACGCATTGCAGCAGGCGCAAGCCGCCATCGATCAAAAACAGTTCGCACAGGCCGTGCGGATTCTCGAGTCGGCGGGAATCGAGTTTGGCGACTTCCCTGAGATTTCATCCCTGCTGGCTTATGCGCAGGAACAAAAACGGAGGGATGACATAAGCCGGGTTGTGGCGGACGCCATCAGCCAGGCTCGATCGCTCATAACCGAGGGCGACCTTGAGTCTGCCGTCGCTCTGCTTCAACCCGTCGCTTCGGAAACAGGAGATGCATCGATTGAGCAGTTGCTGCGCCAGGCAACTGCCGCGCTTGTTGAGGTGAACCGGCGAGTCGATGCGCTGCTGAGCCGCGCACAGGCAAGCAGCGAAACCGATATTGAACAGGCTTTGCAATTGCTTTCAAGCCAGCCTGAGGAAATTCAGCGGCAACCCCGAGTGCGGGAATTCCGCGCCAGGCTGGATGCAATCAAGGATCAGGAGCGCCTTACGGTCGAGGCGATCGTGAACGCCGAAGATGCGCTGCAAAAGCGGGATCTGCGCAATGGACTTGCTGGGCTTGAAGCTGTGCGAAGCACCTATGGCGACTCGCCAAGGGTCGCCACGGCAATTGCCGAATACAAGAGCAGACGGGCGCAAATTGCCAATCAAGCGCTCACCGCGGCAATGGAATCGGCCAACCAGGCCGTGCAGCAGGGGGACTCTCGCCGCGCTGCCGAGGAGTTAGCCAAGGTGGCGGACGTTGCCGAGTTTGCCGATCCAGCATTGCAGGCAAGCCTGAAGCGCTCAACCAAGGAAGTTGCAAAATTCTCACCCAAGAAGCAGCAGGCAAAGCTTGGAGCCGCGCCTGCCAGCGCAAAATCGGGGTTTCCGCGCGCGCTGGTATTCGGGGGCATTGGCGTGGTGGTGCTGGGCGGCGCGGCTGCCGCGTTCTTCTTCCTGCGTCCGGCGCCTGTGGTGCCAATGGGCGCCCTGGAATTGAACGCTACACCTTTTGCCGAGGTAGTGAGCGTAACTTCCGATACGGGTAAGGCTCTGCCGCTGCCTGCAGGGGACCATTGGACACCGTTGCGGCTCGACGATCTTCCCGTCGGCAGATATGCGGTGAGCTTCAAAGGCCCCGACGGGAACACGCAGAGCCAGCAATGCGATGTGGCGCAGACGGCGCAGGTTTGCAGCATTGAATTGAAGGCGATCGACGACAGCGCAATCGACCAGATTGTCGGAGGAACAAAATGATACAGCGCCGAGCTGTTTGCCTGTTCACAATCCTACTTTCCGGCGTTTCAATTCCGGCGCTCGCCGACCAGAAGCCGAAGCAACAGGCAAAGGAATTGGTTGAGAAAGCAAAAGGGGAAGGCGCGGACCGCGTGAAACAGGTTCAGGACTATTGCGCGGCCTCGGTATTGGAGCCCAAAGACAAGAAGATGGCGGAAGCTTGCAATAGCTTTCGTTCCGGCCTGATTCGGGACGACAATGCCATGATGGAAGCTGCTCAGGCATCCTACAAGATTCACGACCTCGACAAAGCGGAATCGCAGGCAAAGGGTGTGTCGAGTTATGACGACAAGTTATCCGGTCAGGCAAAATTCCTGCTCGACAGAATCAAAGGCGACAGGGTTTTCGCCCAGGTACAGGCCGCGTGGACCAAGGGCGATTTCCAGGCAGTTCAGACACTCGCGGAAGGCATTAGCAACCCGGACGTGAAAGCGTCGGCAAGCGCGTATGTCAATAACGTGAACGTCTACAAAGGGTACATCGAACAGGCCGAGAAGGTTGAGCCGAGCGATCCCCAGGAAGCGATCAAGCTGTTGACACTGGCCAAAGACCTGAATCCGAATGGGCCGTCCGACCCAGCGGGCAAGATCGCCGAAGCGCAAAAAATGCTTGCTGCAAAGAATGCACCGCCTCCACCTAAAACGGTTGTCGCGCCCGCAGCCGATTCCCCCGCTGAAATCGCCAAGAAAGTCAACAAAATTATCAACGACGCGCGGAATGCCGAGAAGCAGGGAGATTTGCAAACCGCCCTGAACGATTATGCAATGGCGCTGAAACTTCAGCCCGGCAACCAGGACGCACAAACCAATTCCGATAGAATTCAGCAGACGATCCAGAACGATCCAGTTGCGGCAAAGGCCGAGTTGACGTCGGCCATCCGGCTCTTCTACAAATCGCAATTCGACGATGCGCGGCGAACGCTCATAAGCTATCTGGAATCTCCGAAGACTGCGCTCGATCCAGGCGTGGCCGACTTTTATTTGGGAGCAACCTCGATTGAGCGATCGATTCTGCAAACCCCCCGCGCCAAGTGGCAGGGGCCTTCGGCGGACGCGTTGCAGGCATTCAAAGAGGCGAAGAAAGCCAACTACAATCCGGTGCGATCGTTGGTCTCCCCGCTCTTGCTGAAAATCTGGGACTCGACTACGCCCTGATCCGATCCCGCATTCCGACCCTCCGCAACATTCCCTAGAATCCCCTTGTAGCCTGGCTCACAGCCTGACTTGCCGCTTGCTGTGCCCCTTGCGCGGCTTGTTGCGCCTGCTGCTGCGCCCCGCTCGCTGCCTGCTGCACCTGCTGGCCCGCCTGTTGCGCTTGCTGCTGAGCCTGCTGCGCTGCCTGTTGCGCCTGGGCGACCGACTGTTGCGCCTGTTGTTCGGCTTGCTGTGCGGCCTGCATGCCTTGAGCGACGGCTTGCTGCTCCGCCTGCTTGCCTTCCGTAGCGGCTTGCTTCACCAGTTGCTGCGCTTGTTGCGCCGCCTGCTGCACCTGTTGCTGCGCCTGATTTGCCGCCTGCTGCGCCAGGGCTGCGGTTTGTTGTGCCTGCTGCTGCACCTGCTGAGCTTGCTGCTTTGCCTGCTGCACCGCCTGCGCCGCCGATTGCTTGCACTGCTGCAACTGCTGTTGAGCCTGATTCAGCACCTGTTGCGCCGCAGCCTGCCCCTGCGCCGATGCCTGACTCACGGTCTGCTGCGCCTGCTGCACTGCCTGCTGAGCGCCTTGAACCGTCTGCAGCGCCTGCTGCCGAACCTCGTTCACAGCCTGTGTTGCCTGCTGCTCAGCCTGCTGCGCGGACTGCTGCGCCTGTTCCGCGGCTTGCTGGGCCTGCTGCGCCGCCCCCACCAAACCCTCCGCCACCTGCCCTGCTGCGTCAGCAATACCGCTTGCGCCCGCCCCCAGTGCTGAGCCAAGTCCGCTGGCCACCATTCCTGAAACGATCCCGCCCAATCCGGCCAGGCCCGGGAGCCCCATCCCGATCTCTCCAATGATGCAGGTCGGCGAGCCCATCATGATCATTCCGCCATGCACGGTTGGATCCATCATTCGCGCCGCGGGAAGAAAATTGATCATCACCCCCAGCGATCCCATCACGATCATGTCCGGTGGACCCACGCACGTGGCCATCGAAGTTACCGTGGCCGCGGGAAGCATGTCGATCAGCACAGTCGGCGCTCCCGGAGGCAGAATGGGGCCGCCCACGTGAGGGACAATGCCCGTCACCATCGGGCATATATGCATATCGGTGATTCTCGCTGCCGGCGGCATTAGTTGCTCTCCTTATTGGTACTCATCCCTCTACGCCCTCGCCCCTGCCTCGCTGCCCGGATTTTGCCGGATGCGCAGGCCTTTAACAAATGCATCGTAATCCGCGCGCACCGCCTTGAGTCGATCTTCCAATGTTGTAAGCGTGATAATGCCAAGCCAAAGGCCCACCCGGACGTAAGTCTGGGCATGCAACATGCTCCCGGCTCCGGCCACGGTGTGCCGCACAAAGAGCAGGTGCGCCTCGTCCGCGCCCGCAAATGCGGTGGCTTGCGGTCCCGCGAACTTCGCTTCCTTCAGAGCGCCCTCAATCAGCTTCTTCTGCTTCTCGATGTATTCGGGAAGCTCGCCTGCGGACTTCAGCGTATCCTGTCCCACGCCTACGCTTGCGGCCACTGTCGCAGAATCCCTCACCATCTGGCGAATCCCAAATTCCGCAACAAATATCCAGCCCGCCGGCATTCCTGTAACAGTCCATCGCCCAACCGAGGGAAATTGGGTGGCGATGCCGGGTTGTGCCATTGCTTCCGTCAAGAGTCCTCAATCATTCCATGTCGCGATTTCAATCCGGCCGCTCACTCGCCGAGGGTTCGCGCCTGTTCACATCGAAGCGACGCCCGCCCCGCATTCCAACTCAGCCTCACAAGCGGGGAGCAGCCCATCCAATATAGGCAATCGCGCCGGAAATAGCGCAAATCCGCGTCTCGATGTCGCTCTAGAATCCCCTGGTAGCCTGGCTGACGGCCTGAGCCGCCGATTGCTGCGCGCCCTGCGCGGCTTGTTGTGCCTGTTGCTGCGCCCCGCTCGCCGCCTGCTGCACCTGCTGGCCCGCTTGCTGCGCCTGCTGCTGTGCCTGCTGTGCCGCCTGCTTTGCTTGTGCAGCTGCCTGCTGCGCCTGCTGTTCGGCTTGCTGGGCGGCTTGCTTGCCTTCGGTAGCGGCTTGCTGAGCCTCTTGCTGTGCCTGCTGTGCGGCTTGCTTTGCCTGGTTTGCGGCCTGTTGCGCTTGCTGCTGCACCTGCTGAGCTTGTTGCTGCGCCTGCTGCACCGCCTGCGCCGCGGCCTGCTTGGCCTGCTGCAATTGTTGTTGAGCCTGGTTCAACGCCTGCTGCGCGGCAGCCTGCCCTTGCGCCGTGGCCTGGCTTACGGTTTGCTGGGCCTGCTGCACGGCACTTTGCGCTTGCTGCACTGCTTGCTGCTCTTGTTGCGCTACCTGATTCACGGCCTGCTGAGCCTGCTGAGCCGCCTGTTGCGCGGCCTGTTGCGCCTGCCCGGCGGCCTGCTGGGCCTGCTGAGCCGCTTGTTGCGCGCCTTGTGCAGCGGAACCAGCCGCATCGGCAACTCCAGACAGGGCGGCGGCCGGATTAAGCGATGCGAGGGATGGAACGGATGGAAGCGGCGAAGCGATTGGCGCCGGAGCCCCACTGCTGCCGGACCCACCCGAACTGGGCGCGCTGCCTCCTCCGCCTCCGGAACTGCCGTCGTCAACCTTGTCGGGAGCGCCCGGCGTTTGCGGACTGCCGACAGACCCTGCCGAGCCGGAGCCCGCAGCTCCGCCGCTATTGATCAAGACCATGGTTCCCGAAATTGCCACTCCGGAAGGCCCGATGGTAACGAAATTACCCGATGCAACCAGGCTGAGTTCCATCCCGGCTTGAATCACCACGTTCATGCCGCCGTTGATGTAGATCGTATTGCTGGAATTCAAGGAATAGGCCGAGCCGACCTGTATGCTTTGGTTGGAACTCACGTTCAGCGCGTGATTCCCTCCCACCGACTCCGTAAGATTGCCGCCAATGCCCAGATCGGAATTTCCACCAACCTTTTCCACCGCGTTCGACTTGATTTCCCGGTTGAAGTTCGACCCGATCTGCTCGGTTTGATTATTCTTCACCGTAAGCGAGTCGTTGTTATACACATTGGCGGCGCGGTTGTTCTCGATTGAAGTATTCATGTCCTTTTCGGCATGAATGTAGATCTCCTCGCTTCCCTTCTTGTCTTCAAAGCGCAACTCATTCGCAGTGGCCGCCGACCCGCCCTTGCTGCTTCGAGTTACCAGTCCGGAACGCGTTCCATTGGCCGGCAAATCGTACTTGGGCGTGTTTTTGGCGTTATAGACCGAGCCCGTGATCACCGGGTTATCTGGATCGCCGTTGAGAAACTGAACGACCACCTCATCGTTGATGCGCGGCCAGAAGTACGTTCCCCATCCGTTCCCCGCCCAGCTTTGCGCTACGCGTACCCAAATCGAGTCGGCATCCGATCCCCGCGATTTGGCCTTGTCCCAGAAGAACTGGACCTTTGCTCGCCCCAGCGCATCCAGGTAAATCTCTTCGCCGCCGGGCCCCACAACAAGGGCGGTCTGCGGGCCGTAAATCCTGGGTTTTGTGAACGTCAGCGCTGGTTTGAAAACAATATCCGACGAAACCGCAGTAAATCGATTTGTATATCCAAGCACCAGGCCCTTCTCATTCGGTCGATAAGGCGGAGTCTGGCCGGCGTTGTGCGCAACAGTGGTCAGCAGATACTTGCGGTTCCAAGCTTTGCGCGGATTGGCACTGAGTGTAAATGTGTATCCTGCGCACAGCGAACGCGCATTGCCGCCGCCGCGAAATATTTCCGAGATGGCATCCGCAGCCTGGGCGCGCGTTTCCAGGAACAACGTCTCAAGACCCGTGCTGGTGCTAACTGTGTCCTGAGCATAGCCTTCCGCGCCCGCCGGATAAAGATACTGGTCGAATGCATTTTTGCCGAAGGTACTGGAGCTGTTCTTCTCCGGCACATCGGCGCGGGCGAAGTCGCGAAAGTTATATTCCGCGGTCGAGTGCTTGCCTGAAACCATGGTCGCCGTAGACGTAAACACATCCACCGTGGCGCTGTAAGCACCCACAGCCGCGCCCACAGTCGCGGAAAACGGAAACGAAGCGGACAGCGGGCAGTCCTGGTAAGCGTTTCTTCCATCTCCCAATACAATCTTGTTGTCCTGATCGGTGTGCTCGAACCAATAGAAAATTCCGCTCTCCTCAAGAATGCGAGAGACAAAATGAAAGTCGGTTTCGGAATATTGCGTGCAGTAATCAAGCGGCTTGTAACTCGTATTAGTCTGGTCGGAAATCGTCAAGCCATATTCGCCGATTACCGCCTTGGCAATATCCAGCACTGTCTTATCTTGAAAAACACGGCAGTTGGCGCTTAACGTCAACTGCCACATGCCAGGCACGATTCTCGCGAGGTAGTAATCAAACTCCGCGTCGCTCGCCATCTGCTCAAACGACGCAACAATGCCGCTGATATACCTTGACCCCGTCACATCGCCAAGAGAGATTGCAATATTGACCTTGGAACCAATGATCGATTTGGGATCGACCGCTGTACCCGCTTCCGCAAGCAATTCGAGATGAAACTCGAAAAGGCGCGAAATTCCTTCCGTGCCTTCGAGCGCCTCAATGACAAGCACGTCCTTGCCCAGCGGACTTGAAAACTGCATCAACCGGTCTGTCTGCTTCAGACTTGCCATGCCCATCCTGCCTGTCTATTGCTTAAGTTCCCTGAACGGTTTTGTTGCCTACTCCGGTTGTGCGCTTTCTTCCTCTGTTGGTGCGCTGCCTGCGACCTCCGCAACATCCCAGTCATAAGTCAGAGCGCCGTCCTTCACGGATACAGTTACCCGGTTTGAGGCCACCCCACCGGCAAGCTGAGTTAGAATCTGCCGCGACAAATCCGGCAGCATGGTATTCGAGAGAATGTTATCCACGTTCCTGGCTCCGCTCTCAACCTCGGTGCAGCGCGCAGCCACCTCGTTCAACAGCGAATCGCCATACTCCAGCTTGATCTTGTGCGTTTCCAGCAGGCGCCGCTGAATCTTCCCGAGCTTCAATCGAATAATCAGCTTCATAGCCTCATCCCGGATTGGGAAGTAAGGCACAATCATCAACCGCCCGAGAAACGCCGGCTTGAATACCTTGTCCAGTTCCGGCTTCAGCGCCTTCACCATCCCCTGCGTGTCGGGCATTGTTTCCGGATCGGCGCAAAGCTTCATCAGCGTGTCTGTGGCCGCGTTGCTGGTGAGCAGAATAATCGTGTTGCGAAAGTCGATCTCGCGGCCTTCCCCATCTTCCATCCTGCCCTTGTCGAAGACCTGAAAGAACAGCTCCAGGACATCGGGATGCGCCTTCTCAACTTCGTCCAGCAGCACAACAGAATACGGCCTGCGCCTCACTGCTTCGGTCAGCACGCCGCCCTCGCCATAGCCCACGTAGCCAGGAGGCGAGCCTTTAAGAGTGGAAACTGTATGGGCTTCCTGAAACTCCGACATGTTGATGGTGATCATATTGCGCTCGCCGCCGTAGAGCACATCGGCAAGCGCAATGGCTGTCTCTGTTTTTCCAACACCGCTGGGTCCAACCAGAAGAAACACACCCACCGGCTTGACCGGATCGTCCAGATTGGCTCGCGAAGTGAGTATTCTCTGAGCAATGGCCGACAGCGCATGATCCTGGCCGATGACGCGCTTCTTCAAGTGTTCATCCAGCCTGAGCACCGTGTCAATCTCGTTGCGCACCATCTTGCCCAGCGGAATTCCCGTCCACGCCGAGATCACCTCGCCGACTAACTGCGCATCCACTGACACCCGCATCATGCCCTTCTCGCCCTGCAACTCGGCAAGCTCGCCTTCAAGCGTGGCCAACTCGGCGCGCACACCCGTCTCATCCGCCGCAGCCTCGCCATCCTTCTTCTGCGGCGACTCCAGCCCTTGCTGTAGTTCGCGAATCTTTGCTGTCAGGCCCTTTTCCTTTTCCCATTGCGTATTGAGAATGTCCCGCTCCTCAATCGCCGCGGCAATGGATGTTTCTATCTCGCCTAACTTCTCGGCATGGTCCGCGCCTATCTTGGTCTCGCGTTCGAGTACGCGTTTCTGCACTTCCAGCGCATCGATTCTGCGCAGAATATCCTCAAGGCGCGGAGGGGTGGAATTCTGCCCCAGCGAAAGCCGCGCGCAAGCCGTATCCAGCACGCTCACCGCTTTGTCGGGCAGTTGGCGGCCGGCGATATAACGATGCGACAGCCTTACTGTGGCTGTAACCGCCTCGTCAAGGATGCGCAAATTGTGGTGCTTCTCAAGCGACGCCTTGATGCCCCGCAGCATGGTGCAGGCAACCTCTTCCGTCGGCTCCTCGACCTTCACAACCTGGAACCTTCTGGCCAGCGCCGGGTCCTTCTCGAAATACTTCTTGTACTCCGACCATGTAGTTGCGGCAATGGTGCGCAGCTCGCCGCGCGCGAGCGCGGGCTTCAGCAAATTTGCCGCATCGTTCTGTCCCGCGGTTCCACCCGCGCCTATCATCGTGTGAGCTTCATCGATGAAGAGAATGATCTTCTCGGTAGAAGACTTCACCTCGTTGATCAATCCCTTCAGCCGGTTCTCAAACTCTCCCTTGACTCCAGCTCCAGCCTGTAACAAAGCCAGATCGAGGCTGTGGATATGCACTCCCTGCAATGCCGGAGGCACGTCGCCGCTGACAACGCGATTGGCAAAGCCCTCCACCACGGCCGTCTTGCCTACGCCTGCCTCGCCAGTCAGAATCGGATTGTTCTGGCGGCGCCGCATCAGAATGTCGATCATCTGACGGACTTCGATATCGCGCCCCAGCACCGGGTCAATCTTTCCGGCCTTGGCGTTCGCGGTCAGGTTCACGGTGTATTGATCGAGATGCGGCGTCTTTCCTTTCGAGGATCCGGCAGCGGCATCCGCTCCGCCGCGCTCCTCTTTCCCTTCGCCAGCCGCTCCCAGGCTCTTCTGCGTCTCTCTGGACGACGCAACTATGTCGTAGAAGCTCGCTCGCAGGCCCTCCGGCGGAATAGCCTGTAACTCCTTGCTTATATCCTTCACCATGCGGGCTAACTCTTCGTCGCCCAATAGCGCCAACAATGTAAAGCCCGTGCGAATGCTCCCCGCGTTGAAGTCGATACTGGCCACTGTCCACGCTTCCGAGAGCATTTTCACCACGGCTGGACTGAAGGCGGGCGAGCGCGCATTGCCGCTTTTCAGCGAATCCAGGCCGCGCTCAAGCTCCTTGGTCAACCGCGAGCGGTCAACGCCAAAGTGCTTCAGAATTGCGGTAATGTCGTTGTCGGTGCCATCGAGCGCCTTCAGAAGATAGTGCTCAATCTCGATGTCATAGTGCGTTCGCGCCACGCACAGTCCTGCCGCGGACTCCAGTGTCTTCCGCGTCGTGTCGTTCATTTTGTCGATCAGTGCTTTCAGGTTTGTGCTCATGGTCCGTCCTCAGTTTCAGAATTCGTTTTACTGCACCAGATAAGTCGCGTCGGCGGGATCGCGATCGAGCGGCCTGGTTTTCAACCAGCTCACCAATCCAAGCTGTGGACGCATTTCGCCCTTCGAACCCAACTCGCACGATGGGGCATCTTCCCGCGAGAGAATCAGTTGCACTTCCGTCTCATAACTTCCATTCGAGTAAAACTTCAACCATGCAACCAACTCATGGTATGCGGCCTGCCCAGGCAGGAATTTCAGATATTGCTCAAATCGCATGGGACCAAGCGAAATTCGGATGCGTCCATGATGATCCCAAACTTCGTCTCCCGCAACAACCCCCACGCCGAGCCGCTCGCTTGGGCCTCCAAATCCAGAAAAGCAAGTCTGATTCTCGGGATTCAGCTTGCGCCACGCGCCGGCGAACTGGTGGATTTGCGCCTTGACGCCAAAGTAGTCCTCAAGAATCTGCTCCAGCGAAGCTGCCGATCGAACGTGACGCGCCAGCAGGCCGACATAGTTCAGATAGGCATCATCCGGAATTGGGCCTCTCCCGCGCAAGCCCTCGGTGCCAAGCCCCAGCAGATCGAGTAGCCGATCGGAAAGCCGATCCTCTTTGGTTCTTTCATACTCGATAAAAAAGCGATACTTTTCCCAGCTCCTGTAGAAGAACGAAATCATGCGATGGTTGAAGATATTCAGGAAGTCTTCCATCGCGTAGTCTTTTTGCTGCGTTCGCGAAAGCAGAAACTCCGTATAAGTCGCCGGCATAACCGAGATAGCTGCGCACAGGCCCATAAACTCCACCGTCATGCCGATCTGGCCGTTCTGCAGGCGCCGCAACTGGTAAATCTCGCTGGGCGGAAACGCAAGCGAAGTCCGCGCCGAAAACCGGATTGTCTCTCCCTGAGGCGTGACGAAATACCCAACCGGCTTGCGCTCGCGCTCCATCTTTTGCAGCATGCGCACCGCCTGAAAGAAGTGAACCCGAAAAGGCTCATCGTCCATCATCTTACGAAGATTTCCATACCCTGGAGATTCGTTACCTTCGGTCTCGCCGATTACATCAGCGCCTGCGTCCCCGCTCTCGGTGGCCATTTGCCCATCGCCTCCTTTCGTAGGGTACTTCTCGCAGTCAGTTGCGAGAAGCTGTTCATGGATGCATAACCGGCAAGAAATCTATCGAGGACAGCGGCAAAAACATATAACCCGCTGCCCGCGAATTGCTGCTCGTCAAACTCCATCTCCACCTGGGTTCCCCGCGCGGGAATAAGTCCGTAGGCTGAGTCCACAAGGGCAAAACCGGGTGAGGACTTCATCGTCAATATCGACCCTACTTGATTTTCGCTTGCCGTCGAGTCGCTCACGTTATGCAGCCGCAGAATCTCCTGCATCGCCGTGCGGCCCTCTTCGTTGAGAGAAAGATAGTTCAGCGAGAGCATCGAAATCAACCGCCAAAAATGCTCCTTGCCACCCGATGGAGCGATGCTTGGGGTTGGCCGCCTAAGGGCAGTTACGGTCTTGGCCGCGGCGTAACCGGGCAGATCGAAGTCGCCCGATTCCGATCCAAATTGAAAGCGGGAAGGCAGATCGAAGTTTGTGCAAAGGGCCTTCACCATCAGTACGTCCGCTTCGGGCTCGGTAAAGTTCCCAGTCAAATCGACCACCGAAATGGTCATTACAGAGGGTTCCCGTTCGCCAAACTCGTTCTGGTGCCGGCTGGCAACCCAGAAGGCAAGATCGTCGCGGTTGCGCGTTTGATGGCGGTACGCATGCATCGGCTCCAGCACCACCGACTGCCGCAATCTGGGATTGGTGGCAACCACCTCTTCGATCGAGAATATCTCCATGACCCTGGAATGGCGGCTATCCGGAACAATGGTGTACTCATGGCGCGTTTGACTCAGCAGGATTGGCTCCGCCGACTGCGGAAACAAATTGATTGCCGGCGTGCAACTCAGCCGGAATGTCCGCTCATTCACGCCAAGTTCCAGAACCTGTTGCCGTTCATTGCGTTCAGAGCTGGAAAATAGGAACACAATCTCGGCCTCTTCGCCGAAGCCTGCCTCCGACAACGGCTCAAGTCCCTCAAGATCGAAAAACAGAAACTTCTCTGGAAACGCAAAGTACTCCTGAAGCAGCCGGTGCCCATCCATCGACCGCCGCACATAAGGCAGCAGGCTTTCTTCCCGGTCGAATCCCACCATTCGAATTCGCCCCGGCTCCAGGCTGATCAGCTTTTTCTCATCCTTGGGATCGCGAAGCTGAATCTCAATGCATTTCTCCGCAAATAGCTCATAGAGCGAATAAACCACGCTCGCGTCCCCTGCCAGATGAAAGCGCAAACGCGAAACGGGAAGCCCGGAGAAGACAACGTCTCGCTGACAGCGAAGCCGCAGGCGTGCCGCCGCCACAGCCTGCACTCCGACGGTTGCGCGGGGCGGCCGCTGCATCCGTTCCGGCTGACGCCACTCCGCCGACGCGACAGAAAATGGCCACAGGTCCACGTCATACGCGGTAAGAAAGCGGCAGGACAGCCCCTCAACCGTCGCCTTTGAAACCAGCGGCGCTCCTTTTGGAATACGCATCCCTGCCGTCTTCTTGCCCTGGGCAGGATCGGGCTGGCACTCCACAATAGTCATGGAAGGCATGGGCCGCAAATAGCCTGGATGGATGATCCTGGTCAGCGATTCGCATATCTCTGGAAAGTCGTCGTCGATCCTGCGGTGCACCCTGGCGGCAAGAAACGCAAAGCCCTCAAGCAGGCGGCTCACATGCGGATCGTCACAGCGATCGGCATCCAGCATCAGCCTTCCCGCCACCTTGGGATACTTGCGCGCAAACTCCCCGCCCATCTGGCGCAGATAGGTCAGTTCGCGCTCATAGTATTCCAAAAGCTCTTCGCGCATCGGTTACTTTACCTCGTACTCGCCGCTCACCAGCTCCAGCACCGTGTCGAGCTTGATCTCTTCATCCATATTTTCGAACACGATCTGACCTTCAATGTGAAATCTCAAACTGCGGCTCTGAGTATCCGTACGGGTGAGAAAAACATGCGGCTGACTGATTCGCGGTTCAAATGTTCGTATGCACTTCTCCAGCGCGGTAGTCAGGTCCGTATGCCGCTTTCCCGCTGAGGAATTGAAGCCGTGAATGTCCGGCAACCCGAAGTTTAGAACCGATGCGGCAGTGGCGGGAAAGCCCTCCAGCTCCGGAATCACCGGCTGCCTGGTATTCAATAGCCACTCCACGTCCCGCTTCAGCGACTCGCGATACATGGCGATGGATGCAGCGCGTGTCTCCGGCCACTGCTCCAGATCGGACAGGCGATCAACCAGCGACTGTGTGATCAGAACTTCAGACTTGGCTCTGGCCAACTCTTCCCCTTCAGTATTCCTTTTGTCAAGATTGCTGTTGAAGAACGGTACCATCCAGCCACTGCTGCGTCTCGGGGTTGGCAGCGCCGGTGTCGTCCTCAAGCGTCCATTGCCGCAGCTCGGGCCGAACCATAAGAAGACTCCGCACCGTCCCAGCCACGGCGGCAGAGATTGCTTCCGCTCCAGTCTCCTGTCCGGCTCGCCAAACGTAACGATGCAAATCGAGCCACGCCCTGGCGCACTCGCTGGCCAATATAGGAAGAGACGCGCGCATCAACTCTCTCCACGCGCCCCTGTTGGCCATGGCTCGAAGAGACTGCCGCACCTCCGGGCTTGGCCCCACCGCAAAACCAGGCGCGGGCGTCGGTCCCTGCATGCGCGTTTCTCCCAGCCGCAAGCCGGAGCACACAAGATACGGCACGGGAGACGTTGGGTCCCGATCGAACAGAAACTCGGCGCTCTCCACCACCATCGCATATGCATCCTCAGCCCCGCTCAGTTGGCCCGAGACCGCTGGGCTGCGCCGCACCACCGGGGATGAAGGCGCTCCAGCCGCATACGATTCCGCCGGGCGGCCAACCACTTGCTGGCCGTCGCCTTCATCGGCAGTCTTCTTCACCGCCTGCACGGCATCCGGCTCGGTCTTGCGCTTCTCGTTCAGCAGCGATTCCGCCACTTGATGAAGCTCTTCGAGGCCGGTCTTCAGCCGCTCCAGATTGGGTGAGTTGTCTCCGTACTTGTCCTGACCGAATTCATCCAGCCGCTCCGTTGCCTCCAGTGCCGCTGTGACCGCTGCTTCGGCTTCCACGTAAAGACTCTTGGGACTTGCGGCAAACGCCTGGTCGAACTCTTCCGCGGTCAGCCTGCCGTGATCGATTGCATCTTTGCGCGTTTCCTGCTTTGAGCTTGTGGTCGCGTCTTTCTCATAGCCGACTTTCCGTGAATCCAGATATTGTTCCAGGTTCAACCCACTGCGCGTCAGAGGCGCCTTGCGAGCAGCGGCGGTAATCAACCTGCCGGCCGTCTCAACCGAAATCATCCGCAGTTCGAGGTCGTCCCCTTCCTCGATCAGCGGATAAAACGTGTCCCAGAATGTCTCCTGGAGGGTTCGGATCAGTTCGATCCCCGGCGCCAGCACCGGAAATCCCTCCAGCCTGAGTTGCGCCTCCACAAGCCAGGTGGCCAGTCGCAGGTCCTTGCTCTTTTTGGCCAGCGTATCGCCCGCAAGCTTCACCACCGCGCGATGGTCCGCTTTCTTTACTTCGGATCGTCCCCAGTCCCCCGCCGGGAGATCGTCCGTTTCTTCCCTGCGAGCTTCCTTTATCTGATCAAACACCTTGTCGTAGTAAAGGTCCGCGCCGGCTGGGTTGTCTCCTGCAATCGGCTCAAGCAAATCCTCACGCAGAGGCATCTTGAGACTCCTTTTCAGGGGCGGTCCACCGCACGCTGCGAAGCTCCAGCAGCGGAACTTCAACCCCATCGACGACCATCATTTTGGCGCCGTAAGGGATTTCGCCATAGGTCTCGTCCGGCTCCCATGCCGACTCGCGGCCCAGGTGGACCGGCTCATCCGCATGACGGGAAGAGAGCGGACAAAGAACTGGAAGCAAAACTTCGCCAAGCTCCTGCAGGCGGAAATCGGAACTGGTGTCCACTCGCGCGCTTGCCCATACCAAGTCACGCAAATTGGCGGGCGGCTCAATTTCAAGAGCGCGCAGATAGTGAATGGGAATCCAGGTGTAACTGCCTGCGATGAAAACTTCAAGGTTTGCGCCGATGCGTGGGTCCGCATCGCTGATCTCCTCGAATGGCTTTCCATTCCAGGTGCCGCCGTAAACGGCTTCTTCTTTTACGGGAGGGGTTTCGCGGTTCGCAAACATGGCCTGCCGCGTGCGCTCGGCATAGAGCCCACTGCGGTATAGCAGGGTTCCGGCTGCGGCATCCTTGCCCGTTCCCGCCAGAAGGTCCAGTTGCTTTTCTGCGCGGTCATATTCCCCGGCGAACAACAAGAGCTCGAACAGGAACGTGCGGCGCTTGGCGTCGAGTGGATTGGATCTCAACTCGTCGCCAAGCGCCTTGATGGCCTCCCGCAGTTTTCCTTCGCGGTAAAGCGCAAGTGGTGTCATGGTGGATTAGAAAGAGACGTTCTTGGTGCGGTCCCAGCTTCCCATATTGCCGGTGGTGAGTGCGCCGGTCGATACGTTCATCACGCTGTATTCGAACTTGATTGCCCCGTACTCGAAGCTGACAAGTTCAACCGGGTAGGCATCGAGGGTTTGAACTGAGATCGATTTCACGAAGCACAGATTCAAAGTCACTTTCAGGTACGCCTTGGGCGCGGACTTTCCGTCTGCCGAGCCCGAGCCGGTCTTTACAATGCTGAAAATAACGCCGTTCATGGGTGTCCCAGCGGCTGCGGCCAGGAACAGTTTCGTGCTTGCAAGGTCGTAGTGCTTCTCGATCGAAAAGGGAAGGTACGTGATCTTGCCAGCGCCGGCGCCGCTGCTCTGGCTACCTATGTTCAGCGTCTGTTCAAAACCCATCGTGAAGGCGCTAACGGCAATCTGCTTCTCGAAACCGGTGGCGGTCGCCTCGCCGGGTATGTTGGGAAGCTGCAGATAGTAGTCAACTGCCCCGGATGCTTTGCCGGTCCCTGCTGAGCTTGATGTCCAAGTGGCTCCTGTTGTTGCCATGTCTTTTTCCTTTCGCATTCAGCCTTCGCTCGAAGGCCGGTTGGGGATTTTCGGTTCAAGAGACTTCAGATGAGGACGGCTTATTAGCCGGCCGGTTGGGGAAGATCCGCAACAAGTCTCAAAGATACGGTGAGTTCGTCCAACTGGAAATGGGGACGCATAAAGGCAACAGCCCGCAGCGCACCTGGCTTCCCTGCAACTTCAGTAACCTCGATACGCGCCTCGCGCAATGGCTTTTCAGCCTTGGCCGAGGCAGGAGCGTCGTCGTCCATGATCACGTAATTCGCAATCCATTGATTCAGGTACGACTCCGCCTGGGAGCGGCTCATGGCGCTGCCCAGCTTGTCGCGCATCATGGCCTTGAGATAATGCGCAAAGCGGGCCATAGCCAGCATGTAAGGCAACTGAGCGGAAAGCCGCGCATTGGCGTTGGCCTCAGGCTTGTCGTAAACCTTGGGCTTGTTGCAAGTTTGCACGCTGAAAAACGCAGCATAGTCCGTTCCCTTGCAATGCACCAGAGGCACAATGCCCTGGTCGGCAAGCTCTTTCTCGCGGCGGTCGGTAATGCTGACCTCTGTTGGGCATTTAAGCGCGAGATCGCCTTCGTCGGTGCGGAAGTTGTGGAATGCCATCCCTTCCACCAGACCGCCGCCCTCAACGCCGCGAATCGCCGCGCACCAGCCGTATTTGGCAAAGGATTGCGTCAACCGCGCCGCCAGCGAATAGGCGGCATTTCCCCACAGATACTTCGAGTGGTCCTTGCCGTCGACACCCTCCTCAAAGGCGAACTCCTCGATCTGCCTCGTATCCTTGCCATACGGCTCGCGCATCAGAACATGCGGCATCACAAGCGCCACATAACGCGAGTCGTCCGAAGCACGGAATCCCTTCCACTTGGCGTATTCGGTGCTGTCAAACACCTTTGATATATCGCGGACTCCCGTTATCTGGCCGAATTCTTCCAGGTTCAGCAGATTCGGCGAGGCCGCGGACAGGAACGGCGCATGTGCCGCCGACGCAACCTGCGACACCTTCTCCAGTAATTCAATGTCCTCGGCGCTGCGGCCAAACTCATAATCGCCCACCAGGGCTGCAAAAGGAGATCCGCCGTAGACTCCGAATTCCTCCTCGTACACCTTCTTGAAGAACGCGCTCTGATCGAACTCCGGCGCGCGCTGCAGATCCTTCAGAAGCTCCTTCTTCGAGACATTCATCAGCTTGATCTTCAGGTTGGCGCTGGTTTCGCTCTCGTCCATCAAGTGCTTGATGCCGCGCCAGGTCGCCTCAAGCTTCTGGAACGCCGGGTTGTGCAAAACCTCGTTCAGTTGCAGAGAGACAAGCCGGTCGATATCCGCAATGCGCTTTCCGATCGTCGCTTCGGCATCGCGGCTCAGGGTCATCTTCCCTTCAAGAACCTGGTTGACGAACTCCTTCACCATGTCCTTGCCGCGTTCCTGCGAAGCCGTATCCTTGCCAAAGCGCCCCTGGGAAACAATCTGATCCAGCAACGACGACTCGGTCGTTGTGGTTTCTACGGCTTGCGCCGCCAATGGATTCGAAGAGCTACTCATTCTTGTCCCCCTCCGCCTTGCCGCCTAGCTCTGAGCGCAGCTTGTTCAGCTCCTCGGTCTTTGAAACCGCGTCGAACAACGCCTGATCCAGTTCGTCGTTGCCCTGCAGGCTGCCCCGCAGATTCGATAGCCGCGTCCGCAGGTCCAGCAGTTCCTTGATGGGACCAACCTGCTCGGCCACCTTCGCCGGCTCAAAATCCTCGAAGCTTTCAAAGTGCAGATCCACCCCAACCTGCCCCGCTTTGGAGCTGAGCTTGTTCTCAACCGAGAACTTCAGGTGGGGCGCCATCCCTTTGAGTACACTGTCGAAATTGTCCGGGTTGATCTCCACGAACTTGCGGTCCTTCAAAGCCGCAAGCGGCTTCTCCGGCTGACCCGTAAGATCGCCGAGCACGCCCATCACGAAGGGCAATTCCTTCATCTCGATGGCGTTCCCAACTTCTACGTCGTAAGTGATTTGCACCCGGGGAGCCCGGACGCGACTAAGTTTCTGCTGAGTACTCTCTCTGGCCATAACGCTCCGGTAAATCAATTGAAAGCAACAAAATCAAAGAAACCACAAAAAGGAACCGATGTCTAGATAATTCTTGACGAACCTATGTCGCCCATTGTCAAGCCCATACGACACACATCCTCAAAAATAGTTGCGTTCCCGCCTCGGACTTGTGCGAGGATGAGTTTGTCAATTTGAAGTTTTTCTTTTCATTCGCCTAGCCGGGCCAACTGCGTGGGTGGGGAACTGCTCAACGGGCCGACGAACAACCTCAACCGCCTTTATGCAACAGTGTGCCGATTCTTGTCAAGCCTCCCGTGCCGCCCATTGTGCCGTGTTCCGCCATTCTCAGTATCGCGAACCACCCGCATTCTCCTTTTCTTTTGCATCGTCTCCGCTCAACCGGTAACATGACATTCTCAGCCGAGGTTGCTCAAAGAACATGCGACAGCTTCAACCCGTCATCTGGTCCAAAGGCACATTCCTCTCACCCCAGCACTTGCAGGCGCAGGAGCGCTTTGTTGAAGACAGCGCGCGATTCTACCTCGACTCGCTGAACTCCCGCTCCTGGGGTTTTCGCGAGATTCAGATCGACACGAAGGCCCTGTCGGAGGGCCGGCTGGCCATCACCCTGGCCTCCGGCATCTTCCCCGATGCCCTTCCCATCGACATTCCCGCTTCGGAATACCCGCCACCCGCCAGGGTCTTGGACGAGTGCTTTCAGGATGGGCGAAAAAGCTGCACCTTCTACCTCGCCGTGCCCGAATATCTGCAAGGGGGCATGAACGTCTCGGTGAATCGCAGCCAGGTCAGCACTCGCTTCCTGGCTCAACTGCTGATGGTCCGCGACGAAAATACCGGGAGCGGCGAAAAGCCCGTCCAGGTGGCGCGCAAGAATCTTCAGATTCTGGCCGAAGGCGAAAACCGCGAGGGTTCGGTGGTGCTCGGCTGCATACGCATTCTCCGCTCCGAGACCGGTTTGTACCAGGTCGATCCCGCCTACATTCCACCGCTCATCGACATTCATGCGCACCCTACCCTCAAGCGCATCCTCAGCAACCTGGTTGAACTGCTGGTTGCGCGCGGCAGCCAGCTTTCCGGGAGCCGCCGCCAGAAGAATCAGTCCCTGGCCGACTTCTCCGCCTCCGACGTGGCCAATTTCTGGCTGCTCTATACCATCAACAGCCATCTACCCGTGTTCCGTCACTTCCTTGAATCCACCAACATTCAGCCCGAATTGCTGTTCGGCGAAATGTCCGACCTCGCGGGAGCGTTGACCGCCTTCTCCAGCAAGATCGCTCCCAGGGATCTGCCCGACTACAACCACGAGCAGCTCGGCGTCTGCTTCTCGGAACTCGACCGGCTCATCCGCGTCATGCTGGAGACAGTGGTGCCCAGCAACTTTGTCGCGCTGCCCTTGAAGATGGTTCGCGACACCATCTACGCTACGTCAATCGATAAGGACGCCTACTTTGAAGGCTCGCGTTTCTACCTGGCGATTTCCGCGGACATTCGCGATGCGGACCTGATCGACCGCACGCCCAAATTGCTCAAGGCCTGCTCCGCGACACAGCTTGAAACCCTGATTCGCAACGCTCTGCCAGGATTGCGCCTGCAACACGTTCCCACGCCGCCCCGCGCGATTCCTGTAAAGCTGCGCCACCAGTATTTCGCCATTGAGCAAGGCGGCCCGGTTTGGGAATCGGTACAGCGCGCCCGCAACTTCGCCGTCTACGCGCCGTCCGATCTGCTGAACCCGCAAATGGAGCTGGTGATTCTGCTAGCGCAGCCCGCGTAATACTCTTCTTCACTCGTTCACTTTTTCACTCATTCACTTCTTCATCATGAAGATGACCACCACGATCAGCACAATCAGCAAGACGATAATCACAGCGCCCATCACCAGCAGGATCGGCTGCAGCTTTCCCGCCGGCGGCGCAGCCGGCTTTGCCGGAGGCGCTGGCGGGGCGGCAGGCATGGGCGGCGGAGCGAACATTCCCGGCTGCGGCATCCCGCCCGGCGCAGCCATCCCCCCGGCTGGCGGTGGATAGCTCATGGCATAACCACCGGGAGCCATTGGAGCCTGCGGAGGCGGGAATGCCCCCGGCTGAGGCATTCCGCCCATTCCCTGCATCCCCGCAGGCGGCGGAGGCGGCGCGGCGAATTGCGGCATGGGAGGAAGCGGCGGGGCAACACCAGGCCCTGGTGGAGGCGCAACCTGGCCCGGCATTTCCGCGCCGGGCCCACCCCGCATGGCCTGTTCCCGCAGCCTTGAAGCATCCAGAATCCGCGTAAATTCGCTTGGACCCGACGGCCTTGAAGGCGCAGCGGGGGAAGCTGTCACGGGCGGGATAACGGCCGGAGCGAGAGGCGGCGGTGCGAATGCATAAGCTGGGGCGGCCGGCGGCGTCCACTCCGGCGCCTTTGCCGCCGGCGCGGCAGGTTCGTTGCCGCCCGAGAGGGAAGCGAAGGTCTGCGTCCAGATTCCCGGTCCTGGACCTGGCCCAGGACTCATCGGCGCAACTTCGACTGGCGGCGTGGGCTTGGAAGGCTCATCGAGCATTTGAATCAGCCGGGTGATTCCCATCCCCGACCCCGAAGGCGTGGCCGCGATCGGCGGCTGTTCCGGGGTCTGTGAGGCAAACGGATCCAGACTCGCGCTCGGCTGCCCGCCCGGCCGATTCGTTGCCGGATTCAGGCCAAAATCCATGGCGGGCGCCAACGGCTTGGGCTCTTCCCGCCAGGCCGGCTCTGCCGGCGCTGATTGCGGCTCAAGCGACAGCATTTGGGTAAACGATCCCACGCTCCCTCTGGGGGGACCACCTGCAATTGGTTCCATCGGCGGCGGAGCCGGTGGAGCGGCGCTTGCGCCGCCGAAGGTGCCGAACATCTGGGTGAATGCCCCCGGCTTATTTTCAGCCGGAGCAGGTGGCGCCGCCTGCGGCGGGGCCGATGGAGTGGCGCCGGCACCGCCAAATGTTCCAAACAACTGAGTGAATGCACCCGGTTTGTTTTCAACAGGCGCGCCCGGCGCTCCACCAAAAGGCGCAACTGCGGGGCTCGGCGTATCGGTCCGCGCGCCGCCGAACGCGGGACCTTCGCTTCCCGCTACTCGCAGCAACTCCGTAAATCCACCTGGAGTTGGAGCCGAGGGAGGCGCGGGGGGCACTGGCGCAGCGGGCGCGCGCTTTGGCTCTTCCGGAACAACTCGAGCCGCGGGCTGCGGAGGTTTGACGGGAGTCACAACCGGGGCAGGCGGAGCATCGAGCGCGCTGAGAGTTCTGAGCAGAGACGTGAACCCTGAATCCTGAGCCGGACGCGGAGGAGGCGGGGGTGGGGGCGCCGGCCGTGCGGCAGTTGGCGGCAACGGAGGCCCCGCCAGGGCCTGCAGCAGCTCAGTGAAATTACCTTCGGCGGTTTTACCGATACCGGCCGGCGCACCCGTCCCGACCGGCCCGGCGGGCGCCTTTTCCGCATAAGCGGGCCTTTCGTGCGTCGCCTTCCGCATCCGTTCAAGCAGTTCCTGCACGCTCTCGGCTGCCCCGCCGCCAACGACCACTTTGTGCACAGTGGGCTCAGCCAGGGCTCCCGGTCCAGTCACTGGCTGCGGCCTGGGAGGTTCCGGCGCGCGATAGACCGGGGCGGCAGGCGCGGGTGCGGGGCTCACCTCAGGCTTTTTCAACGGCTCAGGCGACTTAACCACACCAAAGACCCCTGTTGCCCCAAAATTCTGTTCGCCACCCGATTCCTCCGGCCATTGAGAATTCAGGGGGTTAGGTCCAGGTGTCGTCGGTTTCTCCATACAATTAGGCCTCCGAGGCAATGCCGGTAGCATAAATCATTCGTTGCACCCGATTTACCTGTTCATCTAAAAAAGATTTTGCGTATAATTCGCTTGCGCCCTGCCGCGCCGGACGACAAGAACTCTGGAAAGTCTGCTTAGAGGTTCGCCCGGACTGGCGGCAAGTCTTACCGATGCAGGTCAACCGGAAGTCACAGGAGTTTCGATTTGCATCCACGCGAAACCAAACCCGATCTCCAACTCTCTCCCACGGCGGTCTCCACACTATGAAGTTCCTGTCGCGTGTCGTCTGGTCTGAAGGAATGCATCTCGGTCCGCACCACTTCCAGACACAGAGCCGGTATTTCGAAGACACGCTTTGGTTTCTGAATTCCAATTTGCGTCAGGAGCCATGGGGATTCCTGCATTACTCGCTGGATACGGAGGCGATGCGAAATGGCCTTGCCATCCTAAGCTTCGCGTCCGGCATCCTGCCCGATGGCCTTATCTTCGATTTGCCCGATTGCGATTCAGTACCCAGCCCCGCAAATCTGAGCAAGCTGTTTTCCTCCACCGACAGCGAGATGACGCTCTGCCTCGCCATTCCGCCGCGCCACGATCAGGGCCTCGACTGCGACCTGACGGGCGGCGACAGTACCCGATACAGCGCCGTTCAGCGAACGCTCCGGGACGACTCCGTTGGACAGGGCGAGAACAGCGTCTCCTTTGCCCGCAAAAATCTGGTGCTGCTCAGCGAGGCGCAACTGTCCCCAGACACCGTCTCCTTTCCCGTTGCCCGCGTCCTTCGCGACGGTCGTGGCGGATTTGTCAGCGACCCTGAATTTATTCCGCCATGTCTGCGCATTGGGGCCTGCGAGGGCCTGGTGCTGCTGCTGCACCGGCTGGCGCAGTCCATCGACGAAAAAGTCTCTTCCACCCGCGACAACCGGCTCAGCTCCGGACGATTCGAGCTCGGCACCTCCGCTCTCGATGTCGCCAACTACTGGTTCCTGCACGCTCTCTGTTCCTCCCTGCCTGCATTGCGCCGCCATCTCCAGGATCGCCGCAGCCATCCGGAGGAGGTATATCGCGACCTCGCGCGCCTGGCCGGTGCGCTCAGCACCTTTTCCCTCGAGGCCACTCGCGAGGAAATCCCGAAATACCGGCACCGCGACCTGACCGCAACCTTCAGGGAAATGGACGCTCTGATCCGCCGCTACCTTGAAGTGGTTGCGCCGTCGAACACCGTCACGCTCCAGTTCCGCAAGGCAATGGATTACATCTACGCCGCCGAAGTAAAAGACGAGCGCTGCCTCCGCCGTTCGCGCTGGATCTTCGGCATCCGTTCGTCGCTTACCGAATCTGTTCTGCTGCGGCAAACGCCAAGGCTGCTCAAAGTCTGCTCAGCGGAAGGGGTTGGCAAGCTTGTTCAGCGCGCCCTTCCCGGCCTTGAGCTCATGCACCTTCCGGTTCCCCCTGCCGCGCTCCATGCCCAGGCGGACATGCACTATTTCTCCATCTCCCTTAGCGGCGTGTGCTGGCAGCATATACTCCAGACCAAACAGGTTGGCGTGTATTTGCCTGGCGACCTGGGCGACGCAAACTTCGACCTCACCATCATCATGGAGACATCCGAATGACTTCTTCTCCGGCTTCCGCACTACAAGAGATGAAGACCAACAACCTGGCGATGGCCTTCCAGGAAGTCTTCACGGTTATCCTGCGCACCCGTTTTTTCGTGCAGCGCGTTGAAAACTCCGACGCGTTCCGCGCCACCTTGCGCAAGATGATCTCCGCGGCGGTCAAGGATGCATCCGCCATGGGATACAGCGACGAAGCCTCCAAGATGGCCATCTACGCCATGATCGGCTTCCTCGACGAGAGCGTGCTCAACTCCAAAGACCCAACATTTGCGGACTGGGCGCGGCGTCCTTTGCAGGAAGAGATGTTCGGCGGCCATTTTGCCGGCGAATACTTCTTTCGCAATGTAACCGAGCTGCTCAATCGCCCCGAATCGGTTGAAGTCGCCGACGTGCTGGAGCTGCATGCCATTTGTCTGCTGCTCGGCTATCGCGGCCGATTCGCCTTCGGAGACGCGTCGGAGATCCATACCATTCTCCACCGTATCCGCGACAAGATCGCCCGCATCCGGGGCGACTATGCGCTTTTTCGCCCCACGGAAACACCGGCTGCTCCGCCGGCTCCCAAACGCGATCCATGGGTTGGCCGCCTGGCCTGGACTGCCGCGCTGCTCGCCTTCATTACCATCCTGGCCTACGTTGGATACATGCTGCTCCTTGGCCAGGGAGTACCCACAACCGCAACAATTGCAAGGCCCGGCGAACGGTCTCCCGCCGCCATGGCTGCTACTCTGGTTCCTGCAACTTTCGCGTCCCGCCAAACGCCCAGCCTGCCGGAGATATCCCTATGAAACGCATTCTGATTGGGATTCTTATCTTCGTTGTCTATCTTGCCCTGGTAATCGGGGGAGCATTTGCCCTGCACTTCGAGGGCACGAAGCTGGTGCTGTTCATTGTGATTCTCGGACTGCTCGGCGCATTGGCCGTTGGGCTGGTTCTCTGGTTCCTCCACAAGGCGAGCGCCGGTTCAGCGGGCGGCGGACTCGACACCCCGGACGCTGTGAATCTGAACACCCTGCTGCGCGATGCAGATGCCAGAGTGCGCCAGGCCAACCGCGCCGGCGTCAAGTCCCTTGCCTCGCTGCCGCTCATCTACGTCATTGGAGACGAGAATTCCGCCAAGACGCAGACCGTGCTGCAATCCGGTCTCGACCCAGAACTTCTTGCGGGAAACGTCTTCCGCGACGGCCTTGTCGTTCCCACCCAGCTTGCAAACATTTGGCTTGCCGGCAACTACGTGGTCGCCGAGGCAGGCGGAGCGCTGCTGCGCCAACCGGGGCTTTGGCTCAGGCTGATCAGGGCTACGCTGCCCGCCCGGCTCGGTTCGGCATTCTCCAAAGACAGCCGCCTGCCCGCGCGGTCGGTGGTGGTATGCGTCAGCATCGAGCGCATCCTGGCGCCCAACACCACCGAACAAATTCGCGGCCTGGCTCAAATGCTCAATGAGCGTCTCCGCCAGCTTTCGCAGACTCTGGGCATCTCGCTTCCCATTTACGTTTTGTTCACCAAAATCGATAACATCACTCCCTTTGCCGAGTACGTTGGCCGGCTTTCCGAAGAAGAAGTCAAACTCCCCATCGGCTCTCTGCTCTCTTCGCTCGACTCCGGCTCCGGCGTCTATACCGAGCAAGCCTCGGCGCTTATCGGCGCTCGATTCGACCAGCTTGTTTTTGCTCTGGCCGAGTTCCGGCTCGACATACTTTCGCGCGGCGGCGAACTTCAGGAGCTGGCCCGCGCCTATGAGTTTCCCCGCGACCTGCGCAAGGTCCGCGCCGGCATTGTTTCCTTCCTGGCCGAGGTTGCGCGCCCCAGCCAGATCGGCGTAAACCCGTTCCTTCGCGGTTTCTTTTTCACTGGCATGCGCGCCCACATGGTCGAAGACATTCTCGATATCGGCCCGGCACAGCCGCAGGCTGCCGCTCCCATCAATGCCGGAGCCACCCGCATCTTTTCCATCGCCGGCGCGCCGCAGCCAGTGCAGGCGCCGCCGCCCAGGCGCGGAGGCGTGCGCAAAGTCCCGCAGTGGGTCTTCCTGCCGCACCTGTTCTCCAGAATCCTGCTGGCGGATAAGTCCGCCCTCGAAACCAGCCGCGCAAGCACCAGGACCAGCTTTCTGAAACGCGCTTTGCTGGCCACCGCCAGCGCGGTCATTCTCATTCTCCTGGTGCTGTTCACCATCTCGTTCTTCAAAAATCGCGCTCTCGAACATCGGGTAGCCGAGGCGGCAGCCGCGCCTGTTTCTACAGTTTCCGCCGGCTCATTTGCCGCTCAGGGCGATCTTGAATCGCTGGACAAGCTCAAAGCTGTGCTCGAAGAACTCGGGGATTATCGCAAGAATGGACCACCCATGATGGATCGACTGGGCCTTTACCATGGCGATGCGCTCTTCCCCATTGCCTGCCAGGCCTATTCGAACAAATTCAGCACCCTCCTTCTCTCCCCCACACAGGCCAACATTCTTGCCAAGCTCCGCGCTCTGCCCACTACTCCAGCTCCCGATTCCGATTACGGCGCAACGTACCGGCCTCTGAAGGCCTACCTGATCACGGTCTCCAACCCCGACCCCGATTCCCCCCAGGACACCGTCGAATTTCTCCCCTCCGAACTTCTTTCCGAATGGGCGGGCAGCGCAACTCCCGACCCCAGCCTCGCGCACTTGGCGCAGAGTCACTTCCAGTTCTACGCCAGCCTTCTTTCCGAACCGTCCTCGTGCATGGCTAGAACCGGGGGCTCTCCAAACGACGTGGTTATCGCGCGCTCCCGCTTCTACCTGAACGGTTTCCAGGGATTCCAGCACGTCTACCAGAGCATGCTTGCCGCCGCCAACCACAAAGTCTCCGGCTTCGACTTCAACAGCAAGTTCCCTGGCTCCGCCCAATACATCTTCGACAACTATCCCGTGCAGGGCGCTTTCACCAAGGATGGCTTCACCTTCATGCAGGATGCGATCCTGCATCCCGACCCCTATTTCCGTGGGGAAGAGTGGGTTCTCGGCCCCTCGTCCGGACCTCCAATCGACCGCGCCGCGCTTTCGGTTCAATTGAAACAGAGCTACACCGCCGATTACCTGCAAACCTGGCGAACCTATCTCACCAAAGCCCAGTTCATTCCCTACAAGAACTTCGCCGACGCCGGGGCGAAACTCGGCTCGCTCGACTCCAATACCTCCGCGCTGCTTGAGCTTTTCTCGCTCATCTCCATCCACACCGGGGTCTCCGCACCTGAAATCTCAACCGCCTTCCAGGCTCCTCAGGCCGTTGTCCCGCCTTCCGGCGCCGACACCCGCCTGATCGGCCCTGCCAACCAGCCTTACATCCAGGCTCTGCAAGGTCTCGAAGGCGCCCTGAAGAGCCTGACGCTGAATGCCACCAGCGCCAACGACCCCACTGCAGCAGCGCCCGTAACCCAGGCAGCGCTCACCGCCGAACAAACCGCCGAGAACCTCCGCAACGGCTTTGTCCCCGACCCCGCTGGCGGCATGGACAAGACCAGCTTTGCGCTTCTCGAAGCGCCCATCGAGTCGGCAAAGAACCTTGCCGCCCAGGCTCCCGCCGCAGCCGCCGGCGGCGGAGCAAAGAGCTTCTGCGGCCAACTCGAACCGCTGCTGGGCAAGTTCCCCTTCAACCCGCAATCCAGCAATGAAGCCAGCACCGAAGAGGTAGCGCAGGTGTTCGCTCCCGGATCCGGATCGTTCGCCCAGTTCTATAACGCTTCGCTGAAGGCGCTGGTAGTGCAGCAGGGCTCGCAGTACGTGGTTGCTCCAGGCTCAACGGTCCACATCAATCCCTCGTTCCTGGCTTTCCTCACCTCCGCCCAGAAGATCTCTTCCAACCTCTATCCCTCCGGCGGCAACCAACCCTCGCTCGACTTCACGCTGACAGAGGTCAAATCCGCGGGCGTGTCCGATGCGGTGCTGTTTATCGATGGCAAGCAAATCAGTGCGGGCGGCCAATCCGCCACGTTCCATTGGGTCTCTTCGCCGTCAAGCAAGATTACCCTGGCCACGCAGAAAAATACCGCGCCGGTGATGACCGGCCCATGGTCGGTATTCCACCTCGGCTTCTCTGCCCCGCAAATCGCACCCAACCGGCTGAAGTTCTCGTTCAGCTTCAACAATCAAACGCCTGAGGTTGTCCTGTTCGACGCCTCGGGCCCCGGCGCACAACTTCTCAACCCTGAGTTCATGAAAGGGTTCCATTGCGTTTCGAACGTAGCCCGTTAACCTGTGCCGAATTGGTTCGCGCATCCATGCACAGCAGTAAGATTGATTCAAGGCGATAGTGAAGCTCTTCCGCGGCAAACTGCACAACCGGTTGAACGATTGGAATTGGGTAGCGATTCCCGCCCTCTCGTGAGACTCTTATTGGAAGACTTTCGACTCCTGATTCGATTGCGGTTTTTTGCGGGGCGGGAAAAGACGACTAACTTTGGAGCCTACGAGGCAAGGCAATGACGGAAGAATTCACCAACGAACTATCGCAATTGGACGTGCCCTCGGCTGGCAGCGCGCGCGCGCCCATTTGGATCGCAGTCTCAGCGCTTAGCGATGTGGGCTGCGTCAGGACCAATAACGAAGACGCATTTGGATACGACGAAGCTCTCGGCATCTTTGTCGTGTGCGACGGCATGGGTGGAATGGCCAGCGGCGAGGTCGCCAGTTCCCGCGCAGTAGCGGCGATCGTCAGCAGTTTTGCGGAATCCGCCGGCTCCGGTGTCCCTATCAGTACCAGGCTGCTGCATGCCATCAACACCGCAAACGCGGATGTTTGGGAGAACGGCCAAATCCCCGAGAACAAGGGCATGGGCACCACCACGGTGGCTGCGGCGGTCGATGGAGACAAGCTCATTATCGGCAACGTCGGCGATAGCCGCGCCTATATTGTGCAGGACGGGCAGTGCGTTCAACTCACCGTCGATCATTCGTATATCAACGAACTCATTCGCAACGGTACACTGACGATCGAAAATGCCCACAGTGCCGACCTTCGAGGCCTGGAGTCCGTGATTACCCGCGCAGTGGGTGTTGCGGCCGAGGTCCAGCCCGACTTCTTTTCAGTAGATCTCAAGCCCGGAACCGCCATTCTGCTGGCCACCGACGGCCTTACCCGCTACCTTCAACCGGACGAAATCGCCTCCGTCCTGCATGCCTCGCCTTTTGAATCCGCCTGCACCAACCTCATCGACCTGGCCAAGCAGCGCGGAGGGCATGACAATATCAGTTGCATCCTGCTGATTGCTATGGCCGCTTGACCATGCCGATTCTTCGGAAAGCCATCCGTTATGGTTCAGGTGCATTGATTGTCGCCGGATTGCTTGGTGCGGCAGTACTCGCAGGCGCAGCCAGCAACGACACCGGAAAGCCCCATGCCAAACCGGGTGCAAAGGCACATCCCGCCAGGCATTCCAAGATCACCGGCCGCAGGCGCGCCACGAAGGCGTCGCACAAAGCTCCGAAGGGCGGCATTTCTCATCGGGGCGCGGCGGCAGGGCCTGGTTCTCCCGGTCCAGCCACCGCCGGCGATACCGCCGTCGGAGTCGGTCCCGCTCCCGCTAGCGGCACAGACCGCGTCTCGCGGAAGAGTAGCCCGGTTCGCACCCGCCCCAGCACCAAAGGCAACGACATTCACAATGCCCGGCAGGCTGTGAACATCCATGACAATCTGGGCGGTGGACGAAGTGTTACGGTGGAGCGCCGCGACGGCAGCCGCCTGGTTGCGGAGCAGGGCCGCCCAGGGTACGTGCAGCGTAGCTACAAATTCACCAGCCATGACTTTGCCAGGCGCTCTTACTACTACCACGGCCTCGGATATGAGAGCTTTTACCGCGCCTATCGCTTCCGCGGGCTGCAATTCAGCCTCTATGCTCCAGGCACTTACTACACCCGTGGTTTTTACGGATGGGTATATAAGCCCTGGCCGAAGCCTGTCGCGTTCGCCTGGGGGTGGACAGGCAGCCCCTGGTTGGTCCACTATGGCTACTACTTTGCGCCCTATTCGGAATACACGTCAGCAGAGTTCTGGCTGACGGATTATATGATTTCGCAGGATTTGCAGGCATCCTTCGCGGCAAATCAGGAGGCGGGCGAGGAGGACGGTACTCCTCCGCCGCCCGACTCCGCCAGCCGTCCGCCAGTCCTTACTCCCGATATAAAACAGAGGATTGCCAATGAGGTGAAGGACCAGTTGGCGCTTGAAAACCAGGAGGCTGCGCAGACCGCCGCGAACCAGGACGTCGACCCCGGTTCCAGCGGTATTGCTCGCCTTCTCAGCGACGGTCGTCCGCATGTATTTGTGGCTGGCGGCAACCTCGACGCGAAGGATACGTCGTCGGGACAGCCATGCGTAGTCGGCGACGGCGATACTCTCGAACTGCAGACGCCGCCTGCCGCGGACGCAACCACCGCGGACCTGGTTATTCTTTCCAGCAAGGGCAAGCCGGAGTGCGAGATCTCCGAAACCGTCCAGGTGCAGTTGACCGACCTGCAGGAGATGGAAAATCACATGCGGGAATCGATCGACCGTGGCCTTAAAATCCTGCAGGACAAGCAGGGCACGGACGGATTGCCCGCTGCACCGCCCACGGCCCAGACCCCGCCCGCACAGCCGCAATATGCCGTGGCGGCACCTCCTCCCGATCCAGGCGACGCCGTGGAAATCGAGCGACAGAACCGGCAGTCCACGCAAGCAGCGGGAGTGGTATCCGGCGATGGGTCGCAGGCTGGCCCCGCGCCGGCTGCCGCCACCACTGCTCCAGCGGGCGGCGCTGAAGTTCCGTCTGCCCCCGCTGCTCTTGCAACGGTTCCTCCAGCAGCCGTTGCTCCGGCAGACCCTGCCGCCACTCCTGGCCCCCCATCGATTGAACTGGGCCAGACCATCGACCAGGTGGAAGCGGCTCTTGGCGCGCCAACAAGAATCGCGCACCAGAAGTCAGGAACCATCTTTTACTACAACGGAAAAGAGGTCACCTTCAAAAACGGCAAAGTCATCAACGTGGAATAACCAACGCTCAGCATTGCACTCTTTTTTCCGGTGTCTTCGGCTGAGCCTCAGTGACATGGATTGCCCTCGATTGCAGGCGCTGACGGGAGCGGGAGTTGAAGCGGACAAGCTCTTACCGCGATTGGTTGCGACCGCAAAATGTGTTCGCGTGGAGTGACTCGAACAACGTTTCCGCATGCAGGCAGGGCAACGCCAGATCGCAGATCCCTCGGTCAATATCAGCGGCTCGCTCCCGTTCCTTGTGGGAAGGAAATCTTTAGAGATCGTTATATGAAGCCCGTTTTCGTTTCCAACGATGGTTCAATTGGATGGCGGGATGGATTGGGATCTATTTCTCCAATCGTGAGATGATTCATTCTAAAGGCCGCTATGTCTCTGATAAAAATACTCGAATACCACTTCGGCGAATTTCAATTGAAGCTCGGGTCGCGCACTCTGGAACGCGAGGGGGTTCGTGTCCCGCTGGGTTCGAAGGCGTTCGAGCTTCTGGCTTATCTGGCCGGCCATTCGGGCCAGGTGGTGACCAAAGAAGAGCTTTTGAAGGCCGTCTGGCAGGGCTCTTACGTAGAGGAGAAGAATCTCGCGCAACAGATCCTGTCGCTGCGCAAGGCGCTATCGGATAGAGCGGACTATATCGCGACGGTCTCGGGTCGAGGCTATCAATTCACTGCTTTGGTCCGGGAAGTTCCGGCAGTAAATCCTGTGCCTGAAGACGTCGCTCAAGATGTCGTACATTCGATCCACAAGCGCACCCACTTTGTCATAGAAGAGTCCATCCGTCCCGCGGTATCCACGAGGCCGCGCCGCGCATGGCGCTATGCGGCGGTGGCTGTGGCCTTGATAGCAGGGGGAATTGCTGCTCAACGATTCTGGCCTCGCGGCGTGGCGCCCGAAGCATACCTGGGAACGGTGGTGGCGGACTTTACCAACACCACTGGCGATGCCGCCTTTGACCTTTCGGTGAAGCGGGCAATCAAGATCGAACTGGGCCAATCGCCGTTTCTGGGCGTGTTGAGCGACCAGGACACGGTGAATACCCTGGGGCTGATGGGGATGAAGCCGGATACGCCGTTGAGTCCGGCGATTGCGCGAGAGGTGTGCGAGCGCACCAATCAGCAGGTGTTGCTGACGGGAGGCATCGCCAGCGTGGGGCATCAGTATCTGCTGACGATGGAGGCGACCAACTGCCTGACGGGCAAGCTGGTGGCAGCGGCCAAGGCCGAGGCGGAGTCAAAGGACAAGTTGCTGGGCGCGGTGGATGCTCTGGCGGGCGGAATGCGCGCCAAGCTGGGTGAATCGGCCAAATCGGTCGAGCGCTACGATGTGCCGCTGAGCCAGGCGGCGACGAGTTCGCTGGAGGCATTGAGGGCCTATTCGACGGGACAATACATCGACTCGCAGGGGGTTTCCGGCGAGAACCAGTTGCCGCTGTATCAGAAGGCAGTCGAGCTCGATCCGCAGTTCACCCTGGCGTACCTGGCGATGGCGCGCAGCTATTACGAGCTTCAGGAGGGCCGGGAGGCCGCCATCTATTACAAGAAGGCATTCGATCTGCGCGACCGGGTGGGCCAGGACGAGCGACTGGGGATCGAGGCGCGGTATTACGCGCTAGGGCA
>Ga0302320_10003401_pt1 | contig 37048 bp, 33 predicted proteins | sample Bog_T0_3_FD_202130 | JGI IMG/M metagenome (GOLD analysis project Ga0302320, IMG submission 202130) | Peat permafrost microbial communities from Stordalen Mire near Abisko, Sweden - Bog_T0_3 | ecosystem: Environmental > Terrestrial > Soil > Wetlands > Peat | place: Sweden: Abisko, Stordalen Mire...
CGCTTTGCAACTTAGGTGAATTGACCTACTTGGCGGTCTCCGGTTCCAGCGTTCGGACCAGCCATGGAATGATGACTTCTTTGAAAATACGCGGATCGGGCCACACCCCAACTTGTCGGCCCAAATGGCCGCCCAGCGGATTGACCCAGGCCGTTTTCGGCACGTCGCCATTGCTCATAAGCAAATAAATGTCAGAGATCGGCACCTGCGTGTCTTTCACTCCGGCGAGAATGAGCATGGGAGCCATGGGCTTTCCGAGCAGGCCTTGTTTGACGAGCGACATCTTCGGCAACTCGACCGCCATCTCGTCGATGGTGTGCACGTTGTCGAAGATGGCCATCAGCGCCGGCACCTGATCGAAGAGATATTCGCGATTGCCGATCAAAGAATTTGTCAGGAATTCTTTTTGAAAGAATGTATCAATCGGCGGAGACTGCGCGCTCGCCCCCTTCAATCGTGCCCGCTCGACGATCGCCATTTTTACGGCCCAGTAGGCGCCCCAGCTCACTCCATGCATGGCAACGCGGTTCTTATCGATCTCGGGACGTGTGGCGATGTAGTCCAGTACACGCGAGAGCATGCGGTCGGCAGTTTCGCTGACTTTAATCGGATTTTGCCCGGTCCCCGGACCATCTACCGCGAGATAGCCGATGCCGAAGGGAAGAATGGCGCTGAAACTTTCCGTTAAATCTTCTTTGCGGCTGTCCAGTCCATTGACGGCCAGCACCAGCGGCACCGGACCTGTCGCATTTTTCGGCAGGCGCAGGTAGCCGATGATTTCTTTTCCTTCGAACGGGATCTTCACAACTTCCATTGGCGGATCGAAGAATTTCGCGTGTTCGCGGAAGGCCTCCAGCGCTTTCTCATAGGACTTCTGCTTTGCAGGAGAGGCAGGAATTGGCCAGCGGCCAAAAGAATAAAGACGCCAGGCGCGGATGTAATCGGCGTTTGCCCTCGTCGGATCCGTCTTTTCCAGTGATTTCGCTTCGTTCATATAGCGGTCCGCCACGCCGATGAAGGCATTCGCCCACTCATCTTTGTCGCGCGTGTGAACCGACTTGAAAGCTTCGCGCACATCATCGGCGTTCAGCCCAATCAACGGATATTGACCGACCTCGGCGCGATGCACAGCTTCAGTCTTGATCTCGTCGATCGTGCGTTCGGCATGTTCTTGTGAGAACACCAGTGCACTCAGCGCAAACGTCATCGTGAGAGTCACTACCAGGCGAATTGCCGAAATCATGGGATATTGAGCAGATTGCCGATTCTGTCCGAAAACCGTCGACACGAGATCAATCCTTTCGATGAAGAAAGATGGGCCGAAGAGTTCTCCGGCCTCCACCTTGGGAAGGGCTATCCGCTAGAACGAGAGCTTCAAGCCGAGTTGAACTGACCGCGGACCTCCCGAACCCACGGCCGGGTTAGCAGCCGCAACGTCCGGAGTAGCACAACCACACCCAAAGCCACCCACAGATGGATCATTGAAACCATAGCCATTCTGACCGCCATAAGGATTGGCGAAGTTAGGATGGTTGAAGATGTTGAAGAACTCGGCCCTGAACTGCGCGTGGAGCCGTTCGCCAAAATGCCAGTTCTTCGCGACCGAGAAATCCACATTCTTGAAACCTGAATCCGGGAAGATATTGCGCCCCATGTTGCCGAATGTTCCGAGCGCCGGCGGGATCATAATGGAGTTGCCGGCCGCGTAGCAGCCAAACAAGTTGACCGCAGCGGTGGCTGCCCCTGGATTTCCGCCGTCCAATGCCAATGCCTTCGCCGTGCAGGCCACAGGTAATCCGCCGGGGGAATTGACCGTGTACTGGGGAATTCCGTTCGGCCCAGACTTGAAGTCGTCCGGGTTCCCAAAGAAGCTCCACCGGATGGGGCTGTTTGCGGGCGGACTGACGGGCAGCGCACCAATCCCGGCTGCGTCGGTCCCTTCATCCATCGCTCCCCAGTGTTGCGGGCTTTGCAAATTAATAATCGAGTTGACTTCCCAGCCCTCCAGGCTTTGCGCGTAGCCCTTCTTGCCTGGTATGGCATAAGTGAGTGAAACCGTGAGGCGATGGCGTACATCGAAATCGCTGTTGGCGTATTCCGCCCCCGGGTTATGAGCGTTCTGTGGCAATCCCGAGCCGTAACCAAAATCCCAGTTCGCGCCCACGTCGTCGAGAGAGTGCGAGTAGGTGTAGCCAGCAACCATGCTCAGACCGTGGAAGTTTCTGGAGTTCAACGTCGCTTGCAGGCCGTTGTAGTTCGACCGGTACACATTCGCCATGTTGAAGATGTTCGCCAAATAAGGGAACTTCGTCGCGAACGGACGGTTCGCTTCTTCTGTTCCATTGGCATCGACAACGCAGTTGTTATAGCCCGAAGAAGCGCTTGCCAGACACATATCAAGGGCACCCGTGCCCTGCGGATTGGTGTCCCATCCTGATCCGACCGGCGGCTGGTTAATGTCGCGGATGCCAGTCAGGTTTCCTCCGTGGTTACCCACGTACGCCAGTTCGAGCATTAGGTTCGGTGTAACTGCCTGTTGCAGACTCAGGGTCCAGTTCCAGACATAAGGTGTAGTTAGATTGCGATCCACGGACATGATTGGGCAGGGACTGGCGTTGCAATCGATCGCTGTGCTGTTGCCGTAGATCGGCGTGTTGTCCCATGTCAAGTTGTTGGGTGGGTTGTTCAAGAAATTCTTATAAGTGATGTTGCCCGTCGTGATCGTGCCCCCTGGGACAACACTCGCCGTAGGAACGCTCCCAGGACCGAAGGCGTTGTTAAACGCGATGAACGACTGCCAGTTCACGGTTTCGTAAACCAGGCCGCCGCCGCCGCGGATCACTGTCTTTCCCCTGCCGGTCGTGTCCCACGCAAATCCGAAGCGCGGCGCAAAATTCTTGTGATCGGGGTTGTAGAGACTCGGAATCTGACCGGCGCCCGTTTGCACCTGCACCAATCCGTAGGTTGAGTTGGGGTCGAAGTTACCCAGAAGGTTGTGCTCTTCCTGAGGCACACTGCTGAATTCGTAGCGCAAGCCTAAGTTCACCGTCAGATTCCTTGTGACGCGCCAGTCATCCTGAGCAAATAAGCTGTACGCCCAGTTATGGAGATGCAAAGTCGGATTTCCCACTTCCAATGTTGACTTGAAGGGCAAGCCGGCGAAGAAGTCTTCCAGCGGGGTTGAGAGTGGAGTCCCGTTGGGCGGCGGGCCAGGGCTCAAGACCCCGCCCAGGAACGTGATGCTGCCGCGCGCATTCCCGTAAGAAGCGTTCGTTACGTTACTGCGATGCAATTCGCCGCCGAATTTGAGCGAATGGCTGCCCGCAGTGCGGGAGACGTGGTCGATAAACTGTACGATAGAGTCTGGTCCCTGGAACTTTGGCCACTTGAAACCGCCCAATCCAGGGAAGAAGTATCCTCCAAACCCAATGCGGGGCAGTCCCCCGGTGTTCGGACCCGAGAGCCCTGTGTCGAGGCCATAACTGGAACCCGGCGTGTTCAGATCGCCAGGCAAGGTCGGCTGGTAAAGACGGTTGTATCCGAAGCGCGCCTCATTGACCCAGCGCGGACTTGGCGTCCACGCCCAGTTTCCGCCAACCACTTGGGCGCGGGTGTGGATGTCCGAGCGCCACTTAGACTGGTATTCCGGAAAGTCCTCGACCGTTCCTCTATTGTTTCCGAAGAAGTACATTCCACTGATGCGGCTACTTGGGTTAACGTTGAAGTCTACTTTGCCGACCGTATTGTAGACCTTGACGTCGTTGGCGAATCCGTTGGGAATCGTGATCGCCTGCGCCGGCGTTAGGCCGGTACCGCTATCCGTTTGGTTGTTTGTGGGGAAGCCGGCCCCATTGCATGTAACCGTAGAGCCCGAGAGCGCGCACCCGGCGATATTCAGGGAAGCTGGGCTCACCACAATCCCCGCAGCCACCGCTGCCGGCGACGTGAGATCCGCGATTACATCCGGAATGCTGTTCTGGCAGTCGCCAGTCGCGAGGTAGACGCAGTTACCGGCAGTCGTCATCGGAGCCATGGAGGGACTCGTCACGCCGCCGAAAGAGTTTCCCACGTCATAGATCTGCCCTTCGTAGGCCCCGAAGAAAAATGCTTTGTCTTTGATGATCGCGCCGCCAACGCTTCCGCCGTACTGCTCTAGCGTTCTTTGTAGTTTGGCACTTGGCACGGTGTTGAAGAAGTTGCGCGCATCGAACACATCGCCGTCGCGGCCAAAGGCAAACGCAGTCCCATGAATGCTATTGGTGCCGGATTTTAGACCAACGTTGACGACCGCTCCAGGCTTCCATCCAAACTCCGCCGGGGCATTCTCCTCTACGTTGAATTCCTGAATCGCATCAATTGGCAGAATGGTAGCCGAATCGCCGGCGATACCTGCTCCGTTGACGATGGCTTGCCCCGAGTACGGTTCGCTGTTGAACAGGCCTTCAATAAAATAGGCGTTGTCTTCCGCTCGCAGACCATTGGTACTGGTGGTAGAAAAGCCTCCGCCGGGATACCGCACGACGCCGGGCCGCAGTTGCAGAAGATTCTCGTAGTTGCGGCCATTCAGCGGCAGATCGTTGATCTCGGAATTGCTGAGCGTTCCCCCCAATGTAGAAGAGGTGCTGTCGACCAGTGGAACCTCGTCGGTCACCACGACCGTCTCCGAAACCTGGCCCGGGGGAAGAACGACGTCGACGCGCACGTCCTGCGCCACCTCAATCACAATGTTCACGCGCTCGACGGTCTTGAATCCTTTGGCTTCGGCCTTCACCTTATAAGTGCCGGGTTGCAGGTCAGGAGCGGCGTAGTCTCCCGAGGCGTCGGTGGCGACGGCTCGCGTTGTGCCGCGCTGTGTGTCGGTGATCACAACCGCCGCTCCTGCGACGCTTGCTCCCGACGGATCGGTGACGCTACCCAGAATGCGACCCGTCGTCGATTGGGAAAAGGCTGGTACAGTGGCGAGCAGCAGGCCGAAGATGCCTGCCACGCGAATGCGATTCAACGGAGAATGCATTTGCAACCTCCAAATCCTCAAAGAGGATCGAACAGTTTTCGTGGTCCAACAAGTGCGCGAGCGGTGTCATCTGGGAGTAAGATCAGAACGCTGTGAATGTATAGCCTTGACGTGGCCCACCCGTCAAGTAGTATTGTGGTTCGACCACAAGACAGCTTCCCCTCCCCACTGGCTTTCTGGTCGAAACCGTAGTTTGGTGCAGTTTCTTTCCATATCGAGGAACGACTAAGCATGGCAATCGCGACAACGAATCCTGCAACCGGCGAGCTCATCAAGACTTTTGAACCGCTCACCGCGCAGCAAATCGAGCAGAAGTTGCAGTTGGCAGCCTCGGCATTCAAGGTGCACCGCAAAACCAGTTTTGCTTCCCGCGCGCAAAAAATGATGCGCGCCGCCGAAATTCTGGAAAAAGAGAAGGACGAGTGCGCCCATTTGATGACCCTCGAAATGGGCAAGCCTCTGAAGGCCGCCGTGGCGGAGGCGTTGAAATGCGCCGTGGGATGCCGCTACTACGCCGAGAATTCCGAGAAATTTCTCGCCGACGAGGTTGTCGAAACCGGCGCCAAACGCAGTTTCATCCGCTATCTGCCGAGCGGTCCCATCCTCGCCATCATGCCGTGGAACTTTCCTTTCTGGCAGGTTTTTCGTTTCATTGCGCCGTCGCTGATGGCCGGAAATGTCGGCTTGCTCAAGCATGCCTCCAACGTCCCACAATGCGCTCTCAAAATTGAAGATATCGTGCGCCGCGCGGGTTTCGCCGAGGGCGTATTCCAAACATTGCTGATCGGTTCCGGCCCGATTGACGGCATCCTCAACGATCCTCGCATTGTGGCCGCAACCCTCACCGGCAGCGAGGGAGCGGGCATTGAAGTCGGAATCTCAGCCGCCCGCAGGATCAAGAAGGTCGTTCTGGAACTCGGTGGCAGCGATCCTTTTATCGTCATGCCGAGCGCCGATCTGGAAGCAGCTGTTGCCACCGCGGTTGACGCGCGAGTACAGAACAACGGTCAATCGTGCATCGCCGCCAAGCGTTTCATCGTTTCGGAGAAAATCGCAGACGAGTTCGAACGGAAGTTTGTCCAGCGCATGCAGGCACTGCGTATCGGCGATCCCTTCGATCTAAACACCCAACTCGGCCCTCTCGCCAACGCCGATGCCGTGACTACCCTCCATTCCGATGTCAAGAAAACCGTGGAAGCCGGGGCGCGTCTGCTGACCGGCGGCCATCCTATCGATCGCCCCGGAAACTTCTATGCGCCGACCGTACTCACCGACATCCCCAGAGAATCGCCAGCCTATAAAGAAGAATTTTTCGGCCCGGTAGCCTCTCTTTTTCGCGTAAACAGCATCGACCAGGCTATTCAAATCGCGAATGACAGTCGCTTTGGATTAGGCGCCAGCGCCTGGACCAACGATCCCGCCGAGGCCGAACGTTTCATCAACGAACTGGAAGCAGGCATGGTTTTCCTCAATAAGATGGTGGCGTCGGATGCGCGGCTTCCTTTCGGCGGCGTCAAGTATTCCGGCCACGGACGCGAATTGGCGGTCCAGGGCATTCGAGAGTTTGTAAACATCAAGACGGTGTGGATTCAGTAGAAAACGGTAATGAAAGTTGCGCCCCCAGTTGATGTGGTATAGTGGTTGGACCACAATACCGAGGGACAAGGGGCCGCGCGACTCATGAGGGGCATTATGGCGAGTGATTTAGCAGATCCTCTGGCTGCCAAGCCGTTGTATCGGGCCGTGAAAACCTCCCGCTTGTTTGAGCAGATCGTGCAGCAAGTGGAAGACTCCATCCTCCAAGGCCAACTCAAGCCCGGCGATCAGTTGCCGGCGGAGCGCGACTTGGCACAACGCTTCGGAGTGAGCCGCACAGCCGTTCGCGAAGCGGTAAAGACGCTGCGCGAAAAGGGCTTGGTAGAAGCGTATTCCGGGCGCGGCACCTTTGTCACAAACGGAACCTCGCAGGCTATGCGCCAGTCGCTCGACCTGATGATCCGCATCAACCCGCTGGAAGGTTCGGCAAATCTGGCGGAGCTGCGCTTGGTGCTCGAGCCCGAGATTGCGGGCTTGGCCGCTGCTCGAATTGAGGAACAGTTACTGACCACCATGCGAGAGGCAGTCGCCGTGATGAGCCGCAACCTTCACGATCCCGACGCCTACGTTGAAGCCGATCTCGATTTCCATTTAGCGCTCGCCGAAGCGGCCGGGAATCCTCTAATCCTTTCGCTGCTCGACTCGATTGTCGGCTTATTGCGCGACCAGCGAAGCCGAATCTTCAACGTCGACGGAGGTCCCGAGCGTGGCCAATATCACCACAAGCGAATCTTGCGGGCAGTCGAGCAGGGTGAGCCGGATCTCGCCCGCGAGGCGATGCGCGCCCATTTGAAGCAGGTGATCGCCGATTCTTCCTTACTGAACAAGAAGTAGAACCAAAGCGAAGAACCGTGTCGACAATTGACGGCAGTCGCTGACTCGGCACCATCGAGCGGCAAAAGGAAATGATCGCATGGCGAAACTGGGATTCATCGGTCTCGGCGTAATGGGCGGCAACATGGTGGCCCGTCTGCTCGAAAAAGGCCACACCGTAACCGGCTATAACCGAACACGCTCCAAGGCGCAGTGGCTCATCGACAAGGGCATGAGGTTGGCCGACTCTCCAAAGGAGGTCGCAGCCGCTTCCGACGTGACTTTCAGTATGGTGACCAATGCCGCCGCTCTGTGCGCCGTTGCCGATGGACCCGAAGGGCTGTTGGCAGGCATCGGCCGGGGTCAATTCCTCATCGACATGAGCACGGTGAGCCCCGAGGTGAGCCGCGCGCTAGCCGCGAAGGTTCGAGAGAATGGCGCCGATATGATCGACGCTCCCGTGTCGGGTAGTGTGATCACTTTACAGCAAGGCAAGCTCTCGGTGATGGTCGGCGGCAGTAAGAAAACTTTCGAGCGGCTCGAGCCGCTGCTTTACGACATCGGTCCGAAAGTGACCCACGTCGGCGACAACGGCGTCGCTTTGTCGATGAAGATTGCTTTGAACCTTCAGTTGGCAGTGCAGATGATGGCTTTCTGTGAAGGACTTCTGCTGGCGGAAAAGAGTGGAATAGCGCGAGAGGTCGCCGTCGACGTGATGATCCACAGCGCCATCGCTTCGCCAATGATCGTCTACCGCGGTCCATTTGTCCTCCAGCAACCGGAAGAAGCCTGGTTCGATGTGAACATGATGCAGAAAGACATGATCTTAGCCATGGATCTGGGGCGCAAATTGAACGTGCCTGTTCCCACCACCGCCGTCAGTAACGAATTTCTTACGGCTGCGCGCGGTATGGGCTGGGAGAAGCTCGATTTCGCCGTCGTATTCGATGTGCTAGCGCAAATGTCTGGCGTTGCCACTGGAGTGAATAAGTCGTGAGTGAAAAAATGACCACTGCGATCACTCAGCCCACAGGAGCTTTCGGAGAAGTCGAGTTGTGGCTCCGCATGTATCGCCAGATGGTGGCGATTCGCGAGTTTGAGGCGCAGGTGAATGAGCTCTACACCCGCGCTTTGATGCCCGGCCTCGCGCATCTTTATATCGGCGAAGAGGCCATCGCCGTCGGCGTATGCGAAGCCCTTGAGCGTACGGACTACATCACCAGTACGCATCGCGGACATGGGCACTGTCTTGCCAAAGGTGCATCCCCTGACCGAATGTTCGCCGAACTGCTGGGGAAGGAAGCTGGTTATTGCAAAGGCAAGGGCGGTTCAATGCACATCGCGGACCCCGCGACTGGCAACCTCGGTGCGAACGCGATCGTATGTGGAAGCGCCGGAATCGCGACGGGTGCGGCCTTTGCAGCCAAGCGCCTCGGCAATGGGCGAGTCGCGGTGTGTTTCATCGGAGAAGGCGCGCTCGGCCAGGGCGTGTTGTACGAAGTCATGAACCTGGCCCAACTCTTCAAACTCCCCGTGATCTACGTCTGCGAAAACAACCTCTACACCGAGTACACGCATTACTCCGAAACCACCGCCGGAGACATCCTGATGCGCGCCAACGCTTTTGGTCTGGAAGCAGCCAGCGTAGATGGTCAGGATGTGCGGGCGGTCTACGGGATCGCACAGCGTTTAATTGATCGCGCCCGCCACGGCGATGGGCCGGGCTTCCTCCTGTGCAACACCTATCGCTACCACGGCCACCACGTTGGCGACATCAATCGCGAATACTACCGCCCCAAGTTAGAAGAACAGAAATGGAAGACCGAGCGCGATCCCATCCTGAATTTCGGGAGGTGGCTGGTTGAGCAAAATTTGGCCGACAGTGCGGCCTTGGCTCAAGTGCAAGCCGACCTCGAGTCCGAGATGAAAAAAGCAGTAGATTTCGCGGTGGCAGCGGCGTATCCGAATGTCGACGAAGTCGCGGAGGACGTCTATGCCTGAGACCGCTGTTCGCGAGTTAACCTTCGCGCAGGCTATCCGTGAAGCTCTCGCCGAAGAAATGCGCCGCGACGCCACGGTTTGCATCATGGGCGAGGACGTTGCCGAGGCCGGAACGCCATTCAAAGTTCTCTCCGGTCTTTTGGAAGAGTTCGGCCAGGATCGCGTCGTCGACACTCCGATTTCGGAGGCCGGATTTACCGGACTAGCCGTCGGAGCGGCCATGACCGGAATGCGTCCGATAGTCGACATCATGTTCGGCGATTTCATCACATTGACCATGGACCAGATGGTCAATCAGGCCGCCAAGGTCCACTACATGTCAGGTGGAAAGTGGAAAGTCCCGATGGTGATGCGAACCACGATGGGAGCCACCCGACGCTCAGCAGCGCAACACTCGCAGTCTCTCCACGCCTGGTATTGCCATGTTCCAGGACTAAAGGTCGTGTTGCCGTCGACACCATACGACGCCAAAGGATTGCTAAAAGCCGCGATTCGCGATGAGAATCCCGTGGTCTTCTTCGAAGACAAGATGATGTACAAGCTGAAAGGTGAAGTTCCTGAAGGCGACTACACCGTTCCGCTTGGCGTGGCAGACATCAAGCGCGTCGGGGAAGACATTACCCTGGTCGCGACCAGCAGCATGGTTCAGGTAGCCTTGGGAGCGGCGATCTTGTTGGAAGAAATCGGAATCAGCGCCGAGGTCGTCGATCCGCGAACCATGTGGCCGCTCGATGAGAAGACACTGGTGGAATCGGCGAAGAAAACTTCCCGCGCCATTATTCTCGACGAGGGCTACGAACGCTACGGCGTCACAGCTGAACTTGCCTCAGTAATCGCCACCGGCGCATTCTATGATCTCGATGCTCCAGTCAAAAGAATGGGCGCGATGCATGTTCCAATTCCGTTCTCGCCGCCGCTCGAAGATGTAACGGTACCGACCGAACAAACTGTAGTTGAAGCCGCGCGCGCCATGTGCGGGAAATAGCACCGCTCTCCAAGGAGACAATTATGGCCTTACCCACTTACGGATCGATGGCGGTCGACTGGGAAAATCGTATCGACTTCGACCGCTTGCGCCGAGAACGCCTGGCCCGCGCCAAGGACCTGCTCAAAAAATCCGAGATGGGCGCGTTGCTCTGCTTCGACATGAACAACGTCCGCTACATTACTGCGACACACATCGGCACATGGGCGCAGGATAAGGCGAATCGCTTTACCTTGTTGCCCCAGAACGACGAGCCGATCCTCTGGGATTTCGGATCGGCGGCGAAGCATCATCAGTTGCACTGCCCTTGGCTGGGAGAACGCTCGCGTGCCGGAATTTCCGTGCTCCGCGGCGCCATGACCCCCGAGATGGGTCGCGCCGAGGACGTGGCGAAGAAGATTTGCATCGAGCTCGAAATGCGGGGCCTGCACAAAGAACCCGTAGGCATCGACATCATCGAGCTGCCCGTTCTCTTCGCGTTACAAAAAGAAGGCATCAAGGTCGTCGACGGGCAGGCTCTCATGTCGGAAGCGCGTCTCATCAAAACGCGGGATGAGATCAGTTTGCTGAATCACTCCGCCATGATGGTCGACGCCGCCTACGACGAACTCTATCGCGCCATGAAGCCCGGTTTGAGTGAAAACCAGGCCGTAGGATTGGTCAGCAAGGTCCTCTACGACATGGGTTCCGAATACGTGGAAGCCGTCAATGCGATTTCAGGCGAGCGCTGCAATCCTCACCCGCACGTTTTCTCCGACCGCGTTTTGCGCCCGGGAGACCCCGTCTATTACGACATTCTCCATTCCTACATGGGATATCGCACCTGCTACTATCGCTGTTTCACCATCGGCTACGCCTCGCACGCGATGAACGATGCCTATAAGCGCTGCCGCGAGTATCTGGACGCCGCAATTGAGCTCGTCCGTCCTGGACGAACCACTGCCGAAATCGCCTCGGTCTGGCCCAAAGCGCAAGAGTTTGGATTCCCCAACGAAGAAGCAGCGTTCGCCTTGCAATACGGACACGGCATCGGCCTTGCGATTTGGGAGAAGCCGGTGATCAGCCGCCTCGTTTCGCTCGAGCACTCCTGCGAAATCAAACCGGGCATGGTCTTTGCCCTCGAAACTTTCTGGCCCTCAACCGACGGATGGAGCGCCGCTCGAATCGAAGAAGAAATCGTCGTGACCGAAACCGGTCATGAAGTCATTACACGTTTTCCAGCCGAGGAACTGCTCGTTGCCGGACGCCACTACTTCACGGTTGATGGTGCATTGCCCGCCATTCGAGAGACCGAAGCGAAACCAAGCCAGCGCGTAAAAGAAATGATCGAAGCCAGCGCGAAACACGAGCAGCTTGTGGTGGGCGATTAGAAATTATGGCGATCAGCGTAGTCATGCCCGCACTCGAAATGGCCCAGGAAACCGGAAAGCTCATTTCCTGGCTAAAAAAAGAAGGCGAGTCCGTCACCAAAGGCGAGCCACTGCTTGAGGTCGAAACCGATAAAGCCGTGATGGAAATTGAATCGCCCGGAAACGGCGTCCTCGCCGGAATCAAAGTTCAACCGGGAACCGACGTGCCAGTAGGACAAACCATCGCATGGATTGTCGCTCCCGGAGAAGTGCCTCCCACCGACGAAGTAGCTTCCTCGTCGGGAAGAAAAAATACGCTGGCCCCGTCATCATCAGCCCCAGTTACGTCGCCCGCAGCCGCCACAACTCAACCCGCACAGCCATCCGCGCACCAGTCCGCAAAGATTTCTCCCAAAGCCCGCCGTCTCGCGACCGAGCACGGCCTCAATCTTGCGGAGATTCGTGGAACCGGCGCTGGCGGCGAAATTCTCGCCTCCGACATTCTCGCCGCCGCCGAATTCAAGTCCGGATCCGCCCCGGCCTCTCCCGCGCCTTCTCCGTCGACGATCGAGCGTGCTAGCCTGATCGCCCGGCTGATGGCTGAGCGCACCACACAGAGTTGGACGACCGTCCCACACTTCTTCCTGTCGCGCGACTTGGACGCAGCTGCCCTCAACGATGCCCGGCAGCAACTCGGTCCAGAAATTGAAAAATCTCACGGTGCGAAGCTGACCCACACCGATTTCCTCGTAGCACTCGTCGCCCGCATGCTTCAGAAGCATCCCCGTGTGAACGCAACTTGGGCCAGCGAGAACGGCAAGAGCGGCGTTCGCAGGAATCCCCACATCAACGTAGGTCTCGCCATGGCGGTAGAGGACGGCGTGATCGCCCCCGTCATCCAGTCAGCCGACCAACTACCGCTCGGCGAAATTGCAGTTCGCCGGCGCGATCTCGCCGAGCGCGCTCGCAGTGGCAAACTCCGGCCCGACGATCTTGCCGGCGGCACGTTTACCATCAGCAACCTCGGCATGTTCGGAGTCGACGCCTTCACAGCTATCATCATTCAGCCGCAAGCCGCAATTCTCGCAGTAGGCGCGATCGCAGATCGTGTCGTTGCCGTAGACGGCGAGCCCCGGGTCCGCCCGATGATGACCCTGACGCTCTCCAGCGATCATCGTGTGATCGACGGAGTCCGTGCCGCCGAATTCATACGAGACCTTGTGCACGCCATCGAAAATCCGCAGCCCCATCTCTCGCCAGCGTGAGCTGACGAGTAAGCCGTGGCGCTTCCTTTAAATTCTAAAACTCCCAGAATCACACATCAGAGAATCAGGTATCCTTGACGTTCTCGAAACGACTCAATACATTGCAGAGGGCGGAAATTTTGGATTCCATCGGCTCCGTCCATTCCATTTCGCATTGAAATCTATTCTCACGAGGCACCCCTGGGCATGACGATCAAGAAAAATACAGTTCGCAAAACAGCGCTTCGGCAAAAGGCGCAACTGATGTCCGGTTCAGAAATTGAGCGCACTCTGGTGAGGTTGGCGCACGAAATCCTGGAGAAAAATGGCGGCATCGAGGGCCTGGGACTGGTTGGAATACGCCGTCGCGGCGTTCCTATCGCCGAGCGCTTGGCCAAGATGATTCAGCAGGTGGAGAAGAAGAAAGTTCCGGTCGGCACCCTCGACATCACGTTCTATCGCGATGACCTCTCGACCCTCGGGCCCAAGCCCGTCGTTCAAGAGACGGAAATTGGTTTTTCCATTGAAGACAAAAAGATTGTCTTGGTCGACGATGTACTTTACACGGGACGCACGACGCGCGCCGCGCTCGACGCACTGTTTTCCCACGGCCGCCCAAGCCTCGTGCAGTTGTTGGTCTTGATCGATCGCGGGCATCGCGAACTGCCCGTCGAAGCCACATTCGTCGGTCGCAACGTGCAGACCACGGATGCTGAAGTCATCGAAGTCAAGTTGACCGAGACGGACGGCGCTGAAAAAGTTCTGCTCATGGAACGCTGAGCTTCGGTACCTCGCCGAACGTCGTAGGTTGGCTGGGGGCGCTGTTCGCCCGCCCGCGCGCTATCCGCTACTCAGCCTAACTTTTATCCCGAGCGCTCCACTCCGCATCAAATCGCGCCCGCGCGTAGAAAGATTTCTGCGTTCCAACTCCCGTGGTAGAAAGTCCTGCATAAAGATTGGCTCGCCTCACAGCGTCTTTTTCCGGCAAACCTTCTCCAAGAAAAGTCGCAAAGCTGCCGATAAAAGCATCCCCCGCGCCCGTGCTGTCCACGCTCTTCAGGCTGAATGCGGAGACATGTTCCATCCCTTCACTTCCGGCCAGCAGCGAGCCATTTGCTCCCAGCGTAATAATGACGCGGCGAATGCCACTGGCCAGCAACTTCATCGCGCACGCCTTGGCATCCTCGAGATTGCGCACCGGCGTCCCCGAAATCGCTTCGGCCTCATGTTCATTGGGAACGAAATAATCGAGTTCAGCGATCGCCTTCAGATCCACCGCCTGTGCCGGCGCGGGATTCAAGATGCAGCGAATCCCTTTCTTGTGGGCGAACTTGATGGTGTAATACACCGTCTCCAGCGGAATCTCGAACTGCAGCACGATACAGTCGACGCTCTTGAGCATCTCGCCCGCAGCGTCCACATCGGCGGGCTTGAGCGTGTCATTCGCACCCTTGACCACAATGATTCGATTTTGCCCGGAAGGCTCAACGAAAATCGGCGCCACGCCGCTCGACACCCCACTGATCTGCCTGACATGAGTCGCGTCGATGCCGAGCTTCTCAAAATTCTCGACGGTAGACGATCCGAATAGATCGTCCCCCACGTGCGCCACCATGAAAACATCCGCTCCGCAGAGCTTCGCGGCGACGGCCTGATTCGCTCCTTTGCCGCCAAACCCCAAGTCAAACTTCTGGCCAAAGATCGTCTCTCCCGGCTTGGGGAAGTGGTCGGCAAAGGTAGTCAAGTCGACATTGGCACTCCCTACAATCGCGATGCGTGGGCGCTTTCCCATAGTTTTCTCTCTACTGCGACAGCCATTCAGACGACATACTACGCGTTCGATAAAGAGGAAGGCAGAGTGTAGTCAGCCGCTCTCCGCCTGTCAACTTCCGCCATCTTTGACGTCGCTTGCCCCTCTCATTTTCTTCCCGAACAATCGCAATCATCTGGCATCCGCACGCGCTCTTGAGTATCCTCATTGCGATGGCCACCGTCTCATTGAGCGACTTGCTGGGTCTGACCGTCTATGACGCCTCGGGCGTTGCCAGCGGTCGTGTTCGCGAGGTCGCCATGGCTCCGCAGGAGGATCGTTCGCGCGTCGCTTCGCTCATTGTAAAAACGCCCGCCGGCAATCGCATCCTCCCCTTGACCGCCGTTTCTTCGATCAATGCCGGTGTTCACGCCGCCTCTGCTTCTGCGGACTGGGGCTCCTCCGAAGGCCATGAAGGCTTGTTCCTGCTCAGCCGCGACCTGCTCGACCAACAGGTCATTGACGTTCATGGCCGCAAAGTCGTTCGCGTCAACGACGTCGATTTTCACCACGATAGTGCCCAAAATCGTTCCGTCCTAAGGGTCGGAGGAGTCGACGTCGGAGCCCGAGGCGCGGTTCGTCGACTGCTCAAGGGAGTCGTCCCCGCGGCCGCACTGCGAGCCTTGCTTCAGCGAGTTCCTCCCCGAGAGATTCCTTGGGATTTCGTCGATATTGTCGAGACCGATCCCGCCCGCCGGGTCAAACTCAAGATCTCGAACGAGCGGCTCGCGAAACTTCACCCCGCCGACATTGCCGACATCATCGAAAATCTTGCCCCCGATGAGCGGGAGGCCGTTTTCGAGACCCTGGAAGAGGGTGTCGCCGCCGGCGCTCTCGAAGAACTGGAACCGAAGGTTCAGAAGGCCGTTCTCGAATCTCTCGATTCCGACCGCGCCGCCGATATTGTCGAAGAGATGGAGCCGGACGCGGCGGCCGACCTGCTCGCCGATTTGTCCGACGAACGCACCGAAGAAATCCTCGTCCAGATGCATCCCGAGGAGCGCCGGGAAGTCACCGACCTCCTCGAATTCAAGGAAAATTCCGCCGCCGGCCGCATGACCACCGAATTCATTGCGCTTCCCGTGACGGCCACCGCCAACGATGCCATCGAAACCATGCGCACCTTCGAAGGCCGCATGGAAAACATGAGCACCATCTACCTCACCGATTCGCATGGCACTTTGGCTGGCGCTGTACCCTTGGTCAAGATCGTCCTCGCTCCTCCCGCGACGCCGCTCCTCGCCTTAGCCCAGGAACCTTTAATCTCCTGCCACGAAGATACGAAAGAAAAAGAGTTCGCCGAACTTTTTGACAAATACAACTTGCTCACGCTGCCCGTAATCGACGATCATACTCATCTCATCGGCGTAATCACTCCCGACGATGTGATCGCAATGCTGCGCGCCAAGCTGTAATCGCATCAAGGACCGCCGCCGTCATTGCCCGCTCTAAATCGCTGCGAAGAAAAAGTTCCGCGGATCGCAGTTTCGCCTATCCAGATCACGCGCTCTGCATTTATTCTGAACCGTCTGTTTTGCCATTTTGATTCACTCTGCTACCAGCGCGCATGAAATTCCTGAGAAATTGGAAATTCCGCCTCCTGCTCTTTTTCGCTGTCGTCGGCCCGGGGTTCATCACCGCCAACGTCGACAACGATTCTGGCGGAATCTTCACCTACTCCGCGGCCGGTGCCCAATTCGGCTACACGCTGCTCTGGACCATGATCCCGATCACCATCGCCTTGATCGTGGTCCAAGAGATGTCCGCTCGTATGGGCGCGGTCACCGGCAAGGGATTGAGCGACCTCATTCGCGAAGAATTTGGCCTGCGCGTCACCTTCCTCATGGTGCTCGGCATTCTGATTACGAATTTCGGCAATGTCATCGCTGAATTCGCCGGTATCGCCGGAAGCATGGAACTGTTTGGCGTCTCGAAATATATTTCAGTCCCGATCTGCGGCGTGATCGTCTGGCTGATCGTTGTCAAAGGCCAGTATAAGAGCGTCGAAAAAGTCTTCCTTGCCGCTTCCTTCTTCTATCTCACCTACATTTTCGCTGGGGTAATCGCCAATCCCGCGTGGATTGAGGCTATGAAGGCCACCGTGCGGCCTCCCGAGCTGGCGGCCTTTAAACAAAGCTCATATCTCTACATGGTCATCGGCGTCGTTGGGACGACAATCGCCCCCTGGATGCAGTTCTACCTACAGTCTTCGATCGTTGAAAAGGGAGTTACCCGCCGCCAGTATAAGACTTCGAAGTACGATGTGATCGTAGGCTGCATCTTCACCGACGTCGTTGCCTGGTTCATCATCGTGGCCTGCGCGGCAACCCTCTACCTCCATGGCAATCATGATATCCGCGACGCTGCCGACGCCGCGCAATCGCTGCGTCCGTTGGCGGGCGATTGGGCCTACATTCTGTTTGCCTTGGGACTCTTCAATGCGTCGCTCTTCGCGGCGTCGATTCTGCCGCTCTCGACCGCCTATACCGTTTGTGAAGGGTTGGGTTTTGAATCCGGCGTGGGCCGCAAATTTTCCGAAGCCCCTGCCTTCTACTGGCTCTACACCGCACTCATTGTCGCCGGTGGCGCCGTAATTCTGATCCCGGGGATCCCGCTCGTAAAAATCATCGTTTTCTCGCAAGTCGTCAACGGAGCGGTGTTGCCCTTCGTCCTGATTTTCATGTTGCTGCTCATCAACAACAAAGAGCTCATGGGCGAATTCGTGAACCGGCCTACCTTCAACGCCATCGCATGGGCTACCACCGCGATCATGATCGGCTTAACCGTCCTCTGGCTCTACGGCACGATGCATGGCTCGACCGGTTAGCGCGGCAGATATGGGTGGGTGCCTAGCTGAAAAAGTTTGTCATCCCGAACGAAGTTCCGTGATAAACCAGCCGACCAGGCAGGTTGCTTCACTTCGGCAGAAGTTTCCCCGCCGCCAGATCCTTCACCAGTCCCAAATCAGCTTCCAGAAAATCCAACCCCACCAGCTCTTTTCGCGTTACCCACCGGATTTCGCGAAAAATACGATTCTCCATCTCACCCTGGTAAGAGCGCACTTCAAAAAACCGTAACTCCACAGATCCGCCCCCGGGGTATTCGTGGATAATACGCGCGACTTCGGTCCCCACCTCGGCCGCGATGCCCAGTTCTTCCTCCAACTCGCGGCGCATCGCATCGCGCGGTTGCTCTCCCTCCTCAATCTTGCCTCCCGGAAATTCCCACTTCAAGGGCATGGGCTGATGACGCGTCCTCTGGCAGGCGAGGATCAGGTCATCTTTCAGAATGAGCGCCGCAACGACTCGTTTCATCTTTTTTGAAAGGCTAGACCCCGAGGTGCCAGGCTACTCTTTCTCCAACCGCTTGCCGACAAGCCGGGCGCAATGTTCTACGAGTTCGCGATCGTCGGCGCCAAACGCTGCCAGAAAGTGGCTGTCGATGTCGAGTTCTCCCACGACGTCTCCGCGCACGAAGATCGGAGCAACAATCTCCGATTTGGTTTCCAGTGAACACGCCAGATAACGCGGATCGCTGTTCACGTCGTCAACCACCACTGTCTCTCCGGTCGAAGCTGCTGCCCCGCAGATTCCTTCATTCAACGGAATGCGGACATGCGGCGTCATTGCCCCCTCATAACAGTTGAGAACCAGTACTGCAGGCTCGGTTCCAGCCTCGAGCATGTAAAAACCAACCCAGTTGTACTTCAGCATTTGCTGGTTCAGCAGAACCGTGATGCCTTTCATCAACTGGTCCGCCGTCCGCGATTCGGAATCAAGCCGCTCCAGTTCTTTGCGGACCTCTTCGCTTTTGTGAATGTTCGTCGTTGCCATGAATTTATCCTAAACTATGCCGCCCGTCTCATTCACGCCGCAGTAATTCTCTATCCAGTACCCGAGTAATTGAGCGAAGCCCCGCCCTGGGACCGAACGTAGACGGATGAATTGCGCTCGCCAACGCCCGCAGACCAGAAACCAAGGTAGGCGCGGGCGTATTCAGCAACTCATCCGAAATGCAACAGACCTCCGAGTTCCGTACAGCAGTGGTGCCGCTCCATCCGCGGCCAGCGGCAATTTTTCTCAGTGGAACCCGATCCCCCGCTCCACACCACGCGGCGATGATGACCTCTGGATCCAGGCGCGCGATCTCTTCGGCGGAGACCTGTGCTCCCGGCTTGCCCAGAAACTCCCCTCCCGCCGCCGCTACCAGTTCGGCAACCCAGGGTTGCGACGCAATGATCGGCTTGCCCCACTCCTCGCAGAACACTCGTTTTCTCGCTAGGCCCGATGTTTGGCGAGCCATATCCTCAATCGCCACCCGCATCTCGGAAATAACCTGTGCGCCCCGTTCTCCGGCTCCGACACAACCAGAAATCAGCGCAATGTCCCCGTAAATGTCGTCCAGGCTGCGCGGAGCCAGGCCAAGAAAGGGAATCCCCGCTTTCAGGATCTCTACGACCGCCGCTTCTTGATACGGAACCGAGGCGATGATCAGATCCGGCCGCGCCTCCAGAATCTCGCTAGCTTTCGAAGTCCACGAATCCGCGACGATTCGCCGGGCTTTTCCCGGCGTGGCCTTCAGAACCTCCGGCACCACGTCGACGCAATATTTCGTGCATGCCATCACGCGTTCCAGCTCGCCAACACTCTCGAGGATGACCGTCGCGCTGGGCTGCAGGCAAGCAATCCGCCGAGGATAGTACGACTCCGCCATATTCTCATTGTAGGGGAGCGAAGACGATAGGGGAGGGAAGGCCCGAGTCGCGCGCATTACAATCAGGTTGTGTATTCGGCAGAGCTGCTCGATCATTTTCAGAATCCAAGAAATGCTGGAGAGATCAAGACTCCAGACTCCATCGCGAAGGTCGAGAACCCCGTCTGCGGAGATGTGCTCGAACTCACTCTCAAACTGGAAGGGAATCGCATCGCCGAAATTCGTTTTCGGGCGAAAGGCTGCGTTCCCGCCATGGCTTGCGGATCAGCCATCACAGAGCTGGCAAAAGGCAAGACGACCGGCGAAGCGCGAAAAATCAGCCTGCAGGATCTGCTCCAGAGAGTCGGTGGCGTACCCGAGGCCTCCACCCACGCCAGCCATCTCGCACTGGAAGCGCTGGCCGCCCTGATAAAAAAATTCTAGTGAAATGGACCTTGACCCGACCGCGTGGCTAACGCACCGCGTGGCTCTTCATCGGCTGGTGAATAGGCCAATTCTCGGCGACCGCGACATCCTTCAGATCGGGATTCGGATTGATCACGAATGCGTGTCGGGCCATGGCCAGCATCTCCCGGTCCCAAATCGCGTTGCCAAAGGCGCAATCAGGCGCAGATTTCAACACAGATCGAATGGCTTCCGGCTTTCCTGCGCCGCTCGGAACTCGAATCAGTCGGTCTTCGACAATGCCGTTTTCAACTGCCGCCTCTGCCGCCAGTATCCGATCGTTCGGAACGCCAAAGCTGCGCATACCCGATCGAATCACCCAATGACTCGAAGAGGAGACCGCCCAGATATCACATCCCGACTCCCGCAGTCGTTCCACCAGCGCCCTCATCTCCGGAAAAATCGTCGGTGCGATCTCTCGCTCAAAGTAAGCATCACAAGCCTGCTGGACGGCTTCCTCGCGCATCCCGCGATGAATCGTAACCATCTCGCCGCACATAATCTCTTCCGCAACCTCGCCCGCTTTATATTCGGCATAGCGCGATCGGATCCACCGCGAAGTTTCCTCCGGCAGCCATGCTTCTTTCAGTTCCCAGTTGAAGAAACCTTCCCCCGCGTCTCCCGACCAGAGCGTGCCATCGCAGTCGAAGGTGGCCACCTTCGGGTTCAAGATAAGGACACTTTCGATGAATTGAGTTTGCGCCTGCGTCAGATTTGTCATGAATATTCGTCAAGAAACAGAAGAGCCGTGGCCCGAGTCAATTTGTGGCCAAGGGCTTCGGCGGTACCGCGAGCAGGTTCGGAGGACGTAAGGCGGCATACTCCTCGGGCGTATTGATGTTCAACGCGACCAGCGGATCATCCACAGGAACGTATTCGATTTCCCTCTGGTGCGAATGTTCCACATCACGCGCGTTGGCCGTTTCTGGAGCCCGCAGGAACGCCTCGATCAGTTCGCGGCCAACCAGCATAGGATGCCCGTGTTTCCCCTCATACTCGGGGACAACGGCCCATTTTCTGCGCGCCGTCGCCTCGGCGAAGGCCGCCTCGAGAATCTCAATCGTCCGCATCTGGACCGGCGGACGGTCCACCAGCGTGATCATCGCAGCGTCCCGCCCAAGATTGAGAACTTCGTGCAACGCGACTCTCAGCGAGCTGAACTGTCCCCGATCGGGATCGGGATTGACGACCAGCGAAGCGCCGCTCGCGTAGACCACTGGAGTCAGAGCCGCTTCATTCTTACCCACCACCACGAGCACTTCCTCGACGTGATAAAGAAGCAGTCGAATCGCCGCCGACAGAAACGTTTCGCCAAGCGCCGCGCTCGCGGCCAGCGGGGGCCAGGGCAGCAGCGCTTTGTCTCGGCCCATCCGTGACGATTCGCCAGCCGCCAGAATCACTCCGCAAAAAGCTGTAAGCCCCATGCTGCGACGATAACAAACTGCGCATACTCTGCCAAGGATGCATTCCGGAATTAACGCCCGCAGATTGTGAACCCCAGATTTTGAACTGAAGATTTCGAGTCGCAAAGGCCGACCCGCGTCCGTCGAACAACGACCCCGTCAGTTAAAGGTTGGCAGTTTGATTAGGTCGTCGTTGGGAACCCGCTCCACCGGATTTCCCGCTTTCCGCCACGCGCTCAAACCGCCGGAGATCACGAACACTTTGAAACCAAGATCCTGAAGTTGACGCGCCACACGGGCGCTGGTGGCTTCGCGTGCTCAAGTACAGTAGAGATAAATCTCTCTGTCCTTGGGAAGGTTCTTGACTTCTTCAATCAGGTTGTTGGGTTCAAGCCGGATCGATCCCGCGATCCGCTCAGAATCGGCATCGTAATAGCCGTGACTCCGTACGTCGGCGATCAGCATATTGTGCGCCGCATCGGACGCATACTTTTTTGCCAACTCCTCCGCCGGAATGCGGGGAATCACATCCAGCAGCCGATATTTCCTGTAGATCCATATCCGATAGACGATATAGACCGCGAGCCCTATCCCGAATATGACCTCGGCGGCAAAGCCCGCCGAACGCAACCCGCGCGTGATCGAACGCAGTGCGTCGCTGAACAGATAGCCCACCAGGCTGTAGGTGCCCACGTAAAACAGCGTTCCCAAAGCGTCGTACTGCAGGAAATCCCCCAGACGCATTTTCATGCTCCCCGCAAGCGGCGGGGACATGGTGTTGATGCCGGGAATGAATTTCGCGAACAGCAGCGTCTGTTTGCCGCGGCGGTAAAAGTACTCTGCCGAGCGCAGAATGCAGGTCTCGGGGTTGGCCGAAAGCCGGCAGAGAAATCCCAGCAACGCCCATCCGCTGACTCGTCCCATGTAATACAGAAAAATGTCGCCACACACCATCGAAACCACGCCCACTAGGGTCACAAAATAAAGGTGTAAGTCCCCGTAGGCGGTTACCGCCCCCGCCGTCAACATCGCGAGCGCGGCCGGAACCGGCAATCCCACCGCTTCCGCGAGGCACACAACGCCCAAAAATATGTAGCCGTGGTGCGAGATGCTGTGGAAAAGGTCGTTCATGACGAGAAGATGCTCTTCAGTATAGCAACGACGGTTAATTGAGTTTCTGAATGAGTTCCCGGACGACGGCGCGCAATTCGCCGCTCCTATCCCAACGCGACTGGATTGTGCCATCCCCCGACCTCGGCAACCAGCCGGTCGGCCTCGGATGGTCCCCAGGTTCCGGGCTTGTAGTACAGCAGCGGCACTGCATTATTTAGAACAGGATCGACGATCGCCCACGCGGATTCGACGGCGTCTTCCCGGACGAACAGCAACTTGTCCCCCCGCATCGCGTCCGTTAGCAGACGTTCGTAGGGCTTGACCTGAGCTGTGCCGCTTTCGCACACTGCGAGTTCCGCCAGTTTCGAAACCATCTGCGGCCCGGGACGCTTCACCTGCGCTCCCAGATTCAACGAGAATTCCGGTCCCAGGCGGAAGCGAAAGAAGTTGCTCTCCGAAATTTCTTCGCGAATCGGCGAACGCTTCAGCTTTACCATCACCTCCGTAGCATCGACAGGAAGGCATTTCCCGGCTCGTATGAAGAAGGGAACGCCCTTCCACCGCCAGGAATCAATCTGCATGCGCACAGCAGTGTAGGTTTCGACCTGCGAATCGGGCGCTACGCCCTTTTCTTTTCGGTACCCCTCAAATTGCCCCCTCACTGTTTCGCTCGTGGCGATGGGCCTGATCGCGCGAAACACTTTGGACTGTTCATCGTGCAAAGCCCGTGCCGTCAACCCGTTCGGCGGTTCCATGGCCAGTAGCGCCACCACCTGAAGCAGGTGATTCTGGATCACGTCACGAGTCGCTCCGCTTTCGTCGTAAACGTGGCCGCGTCCTGCCACGCCAAAAGACTCGGCCATCGTGATCTGCACGTGATCGACGTATTGACGATTCCAGATCGGCTCCAGAAAACTGTTGGCAAAGCGGAAAAAATACAGATCTTCCACCGACTCTTTGCCCAGAAAATGATCGATCCGGAAGATTGCCGATTCCGGGAAAACGGCATGCAACACCGCGTTTAGCTTCTTAGCCGATGCCAGATCGTGGCCGAACGGTTTCTCGATCACCACGCGGGTGTGGTCCGCGTGGCGCGACTTGCCCAGCGATTGCACAACCGATCCGAAGAGATCGGGAGGAATCGCCAGGTAATTGAGCGGACTGTGTGCTTGGCCTAGGGCGTCGTCCAACTTCTGAAACGTCTGCGGATCCTGATAATCTCCGTCGATATATTGCAGCAACTGCACCAGTTTGCCGTATGCCCCCTCATCGATGCCACCGTTCTGCGTCAAGCTCTCCCGCATCCGGCCCCTCATCTGGTCCAGGTTCCAGCCTGACTTGGCCACCCCAATGATCGGCAGGTTGAAATTGTCGCGCAAAACCATTTGCTGTAGAGCCGGAAAAATCTGCTTGTAAGCCAGGTCCCCCGTGGCGCCAAAGAACACCAGAGCGTCGGATTGGCCGGTGTCGGCCGTCAGCGTGGAAGATACCGGCTTCTGTGGATCCATTTTCATCTGAAATTAAACCCCGGCCGCGTTGGATTGGTTGAGCCAAGATATCACGGCCCCAAGCTTGACGGATTGGGACGGAATCCGAACCTGACCGGGAAGTTTGGACGCAAAGGGGAATTGCGCCTGAGCCCGAACGAGTACCTCGTCAGAAAATAACAGGTAACTTTATGAGGTCACAAGGCGTCCAAGTAGTAGGAAAAGCTTACCGGTTCCCGACTTGCTATCGGGCGTATAATGGTTCCAACCGACCGGGTTCCCGCGGGGTGTTCTAATGTCGTACCGTAACTCGCTAGTCTCCCTCTCTCTTCTGTCGTTGCTGGCTCTGCCGGTTTTGGCGCAGAGTCAAGCTCCGCAAACGCCCAGCGCGCAGCCCCAAACGCCATCGACCCAGACTCAAACCAGTCCCGCCTCGACGCAGCAGCCCCCTACCACTACGCCGTCCGCCTCTCCAACGGGCAACGCACCCGGTACCACGACCCAGGATCCTGCGCCCACCGATACTCCCGCTTCGGATCCCACTGCGTCCGCCAACGGTGATCAGACACCCAGCGGACCGCCTCCGGTTCAGGAACCGGACGACAGCAAAGTGAAGCACGACGGCGGTAAAGATGACGTGGACGCCATCGGCAACCGCAAGGTTGGCGGGCGCGGCATGGGCGACTGGTATTCGCTCGAAACTGAAATCCGCATGGGCAAGCAGTACTCCATGCAGGTCGAGCAGAGCGTAAAACTGGTGCAGGATCCCGTCGTCAACGAGTACGTCAACCGCATCGGCCAGAATTTGGTTCGCAACTCCGACGCTCAGGTACCGTTCACGATCAAAGTGATCGATTCCGATGAAGTAAACGCCTTCGCACTTCCCGGTGGATTTTTCTACGTTAACTCCGGCTTGATTCTGGCGGCGGACGAAGAGGCCGAACTCGCTGGCGTGATGGCGCATGAGATTGCTCATGTCGCCGCTCGCCATGGCATGCGTCAGATGACTCGCGCCAATTGGGCTCAGATCGGAACCATCCCTCTGATCTTTGTTGGCGGCGGAATTGGCTACGGAATCTACGAAGCTAGCGGCTTGGCTCTGCCCCTCACCTTCATGAAGTTCCAGCGCAACTTCGAAGCGGAAGCCGATTATCTCGGCCTGCAATACATGTACAAAACGGGCTACGATCCGCAGGCCTTCATCGCCTTCTTCGAAAAAATTCAGGCCAAAGAAAAGAAGAAGCCCGGCACGTTAGCCAAGGCTTTCGCTTCGCATCCGCAGACTCCGGATCGCATTCAGGAGTCGCAGAAAGAAATCGCAACGATTCTTCCCGCCAAGGCGCAATACGTCGTTTCCACCTCCGAATTTGACGACGTGAAGTCGCGTCTGGCAACCATCGAGAACCGGCATAAGGTGATTGAAGAGAAAGACAGCAATCGCCCCAGCCTGCGCCGCGCATCCACCGCCGACAAATCGGGATCCGATAAGAGTGGCAACAGCGACGACGATCGTCCGACCCTAAAGCGCCGCGACGATACTCCCGACCAAACCCAGCAACAATAAAACTAAACAAGATTCAGAAATAAAAAACCGGCGACTAGTCGCCGGCTTTTTATTGTTCACGATTTTGCTCTGAAACGGGTCCGTTTAATCGAGCGAACCTACGGGCCGTTCGTCGCTCAATCAGCCTACGATCCCGCCGCCACCGACTTCACCGTCATCGTCGTCCCATCGACCTCTCCCGTCACCTTCGCTTTTTCTCCAGCCAGATCGTTCAGCTTATCCAGTGCGGCCTTGTCGGATGTTTCGAGCGTATACACTTTGTCTCCCACGACCAGCGCGTACTTCGATCCATGCTTCATGCATCCCCGCGTGCAGTCGGCCGCCTTGCCGGGCATCTCATGCTTCGCCCCGCACATCGCGTCGCTGACTTCTCCCGTTAAGGTCTGGCTCTTGCCCGCAGCCAGCGCCGGAACCGCCGCCCATCCGACCAACATCTGCATTCCCAGAAACGCCGCTGCAATTCGATTTACATTCATATCGATTTCCTCTCTTTTCTTTGGAACGGGGTGAGCGTTCACAAGCTGGCATCCGATATCTCGCCGTCCTCACGATCTTACTATCGATTCAAACCATTCTCCCACCACGATAGTTCCTTGATAACATCACGCTCTATTGCTGTTTATAGTGAATCTCCACATCCACGGTTTTGTCCCGCGCGTCCGGCGTTTCGTGAACCTGTACCGCCCACGCCACGCCGCGAGGCAGAAGTGAGTCCGCGTCCCGCAGAAATTTCTTGGAATACTCGGCGTTATACGGTTGTCCCGCCTGTAGAGTCCACGCCGCCAACACCTTCGAACGGGCCTGTGTATCCAGTCCAGTAATTTCCAATTCTCCCATCTTGTAGAGGTCGCCCTCGACCACTTTCAAGTCGTAGTGGACGGTACTTTTTTCCTCGTTGAGCTGTGCATCCGGCGTCACCTGGACCATCATGTATCCCCGGCTGCGATACAGTCTACTCACATTTTCAAGATCGCTCGCCAGACGGACCGCATTCGCGGGCTGGTCCAGCGGCAAGTGGATCAACGCGGCAAGTTCGCTGGCGCTAATCGCCGATGCACCCTTCCAATCCAAGCCCGATGTCGCATATACCTTGCCGGGCGTTACCGGCACGATCGCGTCGACTTCCAGCTCGGCGGGCGCTTGCGCGTCGCTGGACAAAGAGGGAGGCAACACGTGCGCATCGCTCGGTGCAAACGCCGCTTTCAAATATCCACGCTGCAGGTAGACCGGCAAGAAATCAAATCTTGCAGTAGCAGCCAAATTCGTCCGTCCGTATTCGGATCCGGCCAGTCGGCGCGCGACGGTCTCCAACAGCGCGGTTTGTTCAGGCGAAGCACCGGGGAATTCAACGTCGCGAATCCGAATACTGATCTCGTCAACCCGGAAAACAATGCCGCGCACCTCATCTCCCGACTTCTCGCCCGATTCGTCGCCCGCTCCCTCGCGCAAATAGTCAACGCGCCCCGGCAGTTGCTTCTCCGTAAGCATCGCCTGCAATGCCTCGGAGACTTTGTCGGGGAGATTTCCGGAGAGTGGCAGCAGCTTCTTGAACAGCGGCACCCGGATTTGCAAAGCTGCTTGCAACTCGTCATCCGTAAACCAGACAATGTTTTCAAAGTGCGCTGGAACCAACTTTGCTTTCCCGTTGTCGGAGAGTTGCAACTCCAGTTTCACCGTACTGCCCGTCGAGGTGAAGGAATACATCACGTCGCTGAACAGCCCAGAGTCGCCGAGACGACGCACCGCTTCCTTGAAGTCGCCTTCGGCCGCGTTCTGCCCGATCTGCAATCCGCTTGCCGCAATAATCTCTTTATCGGAGTAGCGCGCCGTCCCCGTGACCTTAACCGCAACCAACTTGTACCCGGTATCGACAACGCTGTAGTTTTTGGCAGACTTCTGCGCGGCCGCAACCGGGAGAATCCACACGAAGCAGTAGCAAAGCATGAAGCCGCTTATCCTGTTCGCCGGGCGTTTCGTTTGGCCCGCTTCCCCACGCCCGCCGCTGAAAAATTCTTCTGCTTCAGGGCGATCTCGATGAACGCCTTGGCCGCCCGGCTCAACGACTTGTCTTTGCGGAAAACAATGGCCAGATCGCGACGTATCTGCGCGTCGGCCAACGTGAGCATCGCTAGCGCCTTGGCGCGGATATCCTCTTCAATATTCGAGCGCGCGATAAATCCCACGCCCACTCCCGCCGCCACGAATCGCTTCAGCAGTTCGCTCGAGTCAAGTTCCATCGCTAGGTTCGGTTTCAAATGATGGTCGTAGAAAAGCGCGTCAAGAGCGTCCCGCGTATGGCCCAACTTCGGCACAACCAGTGGATAACCGGACACGTCGACGACTGAAACGCTTTTCTTGCCGGCCAATGGATGGTTGGGCGCGGTAATCACGACCAGTTCATCGCGATGAATCATCTGCGCTTCCAGCCGATTATCATTCACGGGCAGCGAGACCACCCCGAGGTCCACCACGTTTTCGAGAATCGCGTCTAGTATCTTGGCGTAATCAGAACGTTGGATGCTCACCGACACTTTCGGGTAGTCCCGTTTGAACTGCGCGAACACCTCGGGGAGGATGTGCAGGCATGTGCCTTCGTTAGCTCCGACCACAATTTCTCCGCGCGGCACCCGCTCAGTCTCGGCAATCTCATAAAAGATGATCTTGCGGCGCTCCAGCGTCTCCTCGGCATACTTAAAAAACAATTTGCCGGAGGCCGTAAGCGACACCCGTCCGCCTGAGCGGTCAAGAAGCCGTGCGCCCACCTCTTCTTCAAGCGCCCGAATTTGCGATGAGATGGCGGGCTGCGTGCGGAAACGCTTTTCCGCAGCCCGCGAGAAGCTCGAGAGCCGCGCCACTTCCAGAAAAATTTCCAGCTGATCAAAATCCATCGGGGTTGAGCCTCAGACAATATAACGAGGCTGAGTCGAGGACGAAAGAGGAATCAGAAAAGTGATTTACATCTACCGGCCCGGATAAGCTCGCGTGGTGACGGGGCTCGGCCCCGTCTTAGCGGGCATAGCCTCGCCACCCCACGCAAGCTTGCATGTCCTAAACGTTGATTACTGCGATGAGTTCCTTCACCGCCGCCGCGCTCTTATCCAAAGCCGTCTTCTCTTCCGCCGTCAGCTTGATCTCAATAATCTGCTCGATCCCCTTAGCCCCCAGTTTCACCGGAACTCCAACAAAGAGCCCATGAATGCCATACTCCCCATTCAAATACGCCGCGCAGGGCAGAATCTTCTTCTTATCTTTCAGGATCGCCTCGACCATCTCCGTCGCCGCAGCCGACGGCGCGTAATACGCCGATCCCGTCTTGAGATGCTTGACGATTTCAGCACCGCCGTCGCGCGTGCGCTGCACGATGCGGTCGAGAGTCGCCTGGTCCATCAACTCCGTAATCGGAATGCCCGCGACCGTCGAGTAGCGTGGAAGCGGCACCATCGTGTCACCATGTCCGCCAAGCACAAAAGCATTGACGTTTTCGACGCTAACTTTCAACTCTTGCGCGATAAATGTCCGGAAACGCGCCGAATCCAGCACTCCCGCCATGCCGATCACGCGCTCGCGCGGAAATCCGCTCATCTTGTACGCCGCCTGCGCCATCGCATCGAGCGGGTTCGAGACGATGATCAGAATGCAATTCGGAGAATGATGAACGATCTTGCCCACCACGTCGTTCATGATCTTGTGGTTGGTGTTAAGCAGATCGTCGCGGCTCATTCCCGGCTTGCGCGGGATCCCCGCCGTGATGACGACAATGTCCGAATTGGCCGTGTCAGCGTAGTCGTTGGTTCCAACAATCGCCGAATCGCGCTTCTCAATCGGCATCGCCTCCAGCAGATCGAGACCTTTTCCTTGTGGGACGCCTTCCACGATATCGATGAGCACGACATCGGCGAGTTCCTTAGAAGCGATCCAGTGAGCAGCAGTAGCGCCAACATTTCCCGAACCCACGATAGTAACTTTATTGCGCATAGTATGAGTCCTTTCGATCAATCCTCAGACACCGTTAATTTTCCCGTCGAATGTGTCCAAATTCCGAGTGTGAGGCACGCCCTTTTGCAGCGAGCAGCGCTCGGTGAACTCTCCACCGAAATAGAAGGAATAACGCGCCAAAGAAGGCGAACGCGATTATCCATCCACCAAAGCTAGAAATTAGCAGCTCAAGTAGCGATCCATGAGCTTTCGAAACCCATAGCCGCCAGTAGATAGCATTCCAGAACACGACGCCGATAGCCACAAACAGCAATAAGACCCCAACGAGTTGTAGGAGGGTTAACCCTCTTTTACCGGACCAGAATTGCGCATCGCTCTCACGCGCGTTCCAGAGGACCGGCGCAGGCTGTCTCTCGTCGCGCATTAATAGTTCTGGTCGTCGTTCTTCCATCGGTAACTCAGGGAACTCCTCGGGTGTTTACTCTACCGCACCTACGCGTGCACCGGCACCGTCATATTCTCAATCATGCAAGTAGCAAACTCGCTGGTCTTCACCTTCTTCGCGCCTTCCAGCATGCGCTCGAAATCGTAGGTGACCTTCTTCTGTTCGATAGTCCGTTCCAGACTCTGCTCGATCAGGTCGGCAGCTTCCGTCCATCCCAGGAAGCGGAACATCATCACTCCCGAAAGAATCACCGACCCCGGATTGATGACATCCTTATCCGCATACTTCGGTGCCGTCCCGTGCGTAGCCTCAAAGATCGCGTACCCGTCCCCGATGTTCGCTCCCGGAGCAATCCCGAGCCCACCCACCTGCGCCGCGCACGCGTCCGAAATGTAATCTCCGTTCAGATTCGGAGTCGCGAGCACGCTGTATTCATCGGCTCGCGTCACCACTTGCTGAAAAATCGAATCCGCGATGCGATCATTAATCATCAGCTTTTTCTTCCACGCGCCCTTGCCATGCGTGGCGTAGATCGAGTCGATACAGTCTTTCACTTCCTTATAAAGAGCCTGCCGGAAATCGTCAGTCGCAAACTCCAGCCCAGGTTCAATCGCCAGCGCATTTTCTTCAACCGTAAGGTTCGGATTCTTATCTTTATTATCCAGAATCCAACTCTCCCGCTCCGTCACGACCTTGTCCCGGAATTCTTCAGTCGCGAGCTCGTATCCCCACTTGCGGAACGCACCTTCAGTAAATTTCTGAATATTGCCCTTGTGCACCAGAGTTACCGACTTGCGTTTGCTGTCCAACGCATGCTGGATGGCCATGCGCACCAGACGCTTCGTCCCGGTGATCGAGATCGGCTTGATGCCGACGCCCGAATCGAGGCGGATTTGCTTCTTGCCACCCTTCAGCATGTCTTTGTTCAGAAATTCAATCAACCGCGCGCAATCAGCAGTGCCTTCTTCCCACTCAATCCCGATATAAACGTCCTCGGTATTTTCGCGGAAAATCACGAGGTCCATGCGCTCCGGATGCTTCACGGGCGAGGGCACTCCCGCGTAATACTTCACCGGACGCACGCAGCCGTAAAGATCGAGAATCTGGCGCAGCGCAACATTCAGCGATCGAATCCCGCCCCCGACCGGTGTGGTCAGCGGTCCCTTGATAGCAACGCGAAATTCGCGGATAGCCGCAATGGTGTCGTCCGGCAACCAGTTCTGGAAGCGCGCCTTCGCCTTCTCGCCCGCAAACACCTCGTACCAAGCGACCGACCGCCTCCCCTGATACGCCTTTTCCACGGCCGCGTCGAAGACGCGAACGGACGCTTTCCAAATATCCCGTCCCGTCCCGTCCCCTTCGATGAAGGGAACGATCGGATGATCGGGCACGCGATACTTGCCATTGCTGTACTCAATTTTCTGTCCGTTTGTGGGGAGAGGAACTCCGTTGAACGACATGCGACTTGCCTCCAGAGGCAGGAAAAGAACCAATCATTATAAATTGGAAGACTTGGTACTAGGCCGCCCGTCACGGCATGCTGTGACGGCCTTCACACGGATGCTTTGAAAAGGGCATGACTTCCATGCAGCTAGAACACCATCACACAAGCGGCTTTAGCCGCCGCGGGCCGCCCACGAAACCCCCAATATCTCGCCTACCGTTCGATCTTCACCGATTTCACCACCACATCCTTGTTCGGCTTGTCCTGTCGGTTACGCGGGACCTTCGATATTTTCTCCACCACGTCGTAGCCCTCAACCACCTCGCCGAAAATCGTGTGCTTGCCTGTGAGCCAGTCTGTGTTCGCCACCGTGATAAAAAACTGCGAGCCATTCGTGTTCGGACCCGAATTCGCCATCGCCAGCTTGCCGCCCTTTTCAAAACGGTGTGGTGAGCCCTTCGTCTCATCTTCAAACTGGTAACCCGGCCCACCAAATCCCGTGCCCATCGGATCCCCGCCCTGAATCATGAAATCAGGAATGACCCGATGAAAAACGGTCCCGTGATAAAGAGGATCTTTCGTCTTCTTGCGCGTCGTAGGATGCGTCCACTCGCGCTTGCCTTCGGTCAAGTCGACGAAGTTGGCCACCGTCTTCGGCGCCTCTTTCTCGAATAAGCGGCAAACAATGTTGCCCTCGCTGGTCTCAAACACGGCATAAGTTCCGGGTGTACGCGTCATTCTTGTTTTTCTCCTTCCAAATCCTGATTTCGATCTTCCTGCTACGCCGTCTGATGAATACGCGGCCTGGACGTAATGCGCCTAAGTTTCGACGGCGCTACGTGAAGCTACTGCGTCGGCTTTTTCGCGGCTGCTGCCGGCTTCGGCGCAGTCGCAGCCTTGGCCACCGCTCCGCGATGAATTTCAATGTGCGTGATCTTTACCGGACGTAGCGGCTTTTCGCCATCCGTAGCCATGCGCGCAATCTGCTTCACTAGTTCAACCGCCGCATCGTCGCACTGCCCGAAAATCGTATACCCGCCATTCAGGCTGGGATACGGAACCTCCGTGATAAAGAACTGCGAGCCGTTCGTGTCCGGCCCGGAATTCGCGTACGCCAGCCGTCCCGGCCGATCGAACGTGACAGTGGGCGAAGTCTCATTCTTGAATTTATATCCAGGATCCCCCATCCCGTTGCCGATCGGATCGCCGCCCTGAATCATGAACTCCGGAATCACGCGATGAAAAATCGTGCCATCGTAAAGCGCCACGCCATGTTTCTTCACGTGCGATTTCGGATTCGTCCAGTCTTTCGAGCCGTTTGAGAGCCCAATGAAATTTTCGACCCCAATCGGCGCCACCTTGGGAAACAACGTGCAATGCAAATCGCCAGCCGTGGTGTGAATGATCGCCGTTGGTTCTACGCCGACTGGAGGAACAGCCTTGTGCACAGGCGCCGCCGGAGTGGCTGCTGTTTGCGCAGCGCCCAACACGCAAGAGAAGACAGACGAAAAGACAAGAGAGATGACTATGAGGACGAGCGTAGACAGTCGATTGCGCATAGATGCTCCTGTAAGCTGTTTTCGCAATCTTTGATTGTACGACAATCGATCGTCTCCCCGGAGTCCAGTTCCGATTGCAGACTAGATGCCACGGGAACCACACAAGCAGAAATTCTGAGTCGGTCCGCCGTTCAGCGAACGTGTCCCGTTCTGAACCGCTTAATTCGCCGGCGCCCGTGCTCGCCTTGACTTACCTTCGTACGCCCCTCGATAATAATTAGTTTTCCATATTGGTCTACGCAAGGAGCCGTTATCGTGGCATCGACCGCCAGTCCCGTCGCTCCCAGAGTCAAGTCAGGTGTTGCCCCGCTGCGCGCCGGACAGGGAACCTCTTTTCTGTTGCGGCGTTTGCATTCCCTGAGCGGCGTCGTTCCCATTGGAGCCTTCCTGCTTGAGCATTTCATCTCCAACGCTGAAGCCTTCAAAGGCCCCATCGCCTACGGAAAACAAGTTGAATTTCTAAACAGTCTGCCCGGCGTGTTCCTCCTCGAACTGTTCTTCATCTGGATCCCGATTCTCTATCACGGCTTGTACGGTATCTACATCTGGTATCAGGGCGAGACCAACGTAGTGGATTATCCCTGGACCGGCAACTGGCTCTTCACAACGCAGCGTTGGACCGGAATAATCGCGCTGATCTATATGGTGCAGCACACTTGGTTCCTGCGCTTCACCGGAGTGCATCTCGCGACGCATCCCGCCCAGTCCTTCGCGAAAGTTCAAGCTGAATTTCAGAATCCGTGGATGGTCGCCTTCTACTGCATCGGCATCGTCGCCGCGTCCTGGCATTTCAGCTACGGCCTATGGCTATTCGCAGCAAAGTGGGGCATTACAACCGGAGAAACAGCACGCCGCCGCTTCGGCTACATCTGTCTCGCGCTGGCGCTAGGCCTGATCTTGCTGGGTGGCGTGAGCATGGCCGGATTTCTCCGCACTCCGCCGCAACCATTAGATTCGAGTTCCACGGACAACATCGTAATGCGGTGAAGGATTGTCGGCAGGATTTTGCAATCGCATTTTGGAAACAGTAGGGTCAGAAACGGAAGGTTTTCGGGAAGGGCACGACTTCAGTCGTGCCACCTTCGGCCACATATAGACGGGCTTTAGCCCCTGAGGGCCCGGCAGATCGGATTCATACAGAATGGCAGCTCCAAAAATCATCGTAGTCGGCGGAGGTCTCGCAGGCCTCGCCGCCGTCATCAAGATCGCCGAAATGGGCGGAGAAGTTGACCTTTTCTCGATCGTCCCGGTCAAGCGCTCGCATTCCGTTTGCGCCCAGGGCGGAATCAACGCCGCCAAGAATCTCAAGGGCGAAGGCGACTCCACCTACAAGCACTTCGACGACACCATCTACGGTGGAGACTTCCTCGCCAACCAGCCTCCCGTCAAAGCCATGTGCGAGGCCGCTCCCGGAATCATCGATCTCCTCGACCGCATGGGCGTCCCCTTCAACCGCACCCCCGAAGGGCTCCTCGATTTCCGCCGCTTCGGTGGCACTCTCTACAACCGCACCGCCTTTGCCGGAGCCACCACCGGACAGCAACTTCTCTACGCTCTCGACGAGCAGGTCCGCCGCTACGAGTCCGAAGGCAAAGTAAAAAAGTACGAGCATTGGGAGTTCCTCTCCGCCGTCCTCGATGGCAGCCGCGTCGCTCGCGGTATTTGCGCCATGGATTTGCGCACGATGGAAATCCGAACCTTTCCCGCCGACGCCATCATCGTCGCCACCGGCGGCAACGGCGCAATCTTCGGCAAGTCGACCAACTCCGTCGTATGCACCGGTTCCGCACAGTCTGCCCTCTATCAGCAGGGAGCCTTCTACGCCAACGGAGAATTCATCCAGGTCCATCCCACCTGCATCCCGGGAGAAGACAAGCTTCGCCTCATGTCCGAATCCGCCCGCGGCGAAGGTGGACGCGTCTGGGTTCCAAAGACTGCAGGTGACAAGCGCGATCCGAAATCCATCCCCGAGAGCGAGCGCTGGTACTTCCTCGAAGAGTGGTATCCGAAATACGGTAACCTCGTCCCGCGCGATGTAGCCACCCGTGCGATCTTCAAAGTCGTCTACGAATACAAACTCGGCATCGACGGCCAGCCCATGGTCTACCTCGATCTTACCCACATCGACGCCAAAACTCTCGACCGCAAACTCGAAGGCATCCTTGAAATCTACGAGAAATTCGTAGGCGACGATCCGCGCTACACGCCGATGAAGATTTTCCCCGGCATGCACTACACCATGGGCGGACTCTGGATCGACTACAAGCAGCAAACAAACATTCCCGGCATCTTCGCCGCTGGAGAGGCCGAGTACCAATACCACGGCGCCAACCGTCTGGGCGCGAATTCCCTGATGTCGTGCATCTACGGTGGCTTCATCGCCGGACCAAACGCCGTGCAGTACGCCAAGAACCTGGCCGCTGCTCCCTCCAACGGACACTTCGATGCCGAGCGCAAACGCCAGCAGGATATCAACGCCGGCCTGATGAAAGCCGACGGCAGCGAAAATCCGTTCCTCCTCTGGCGCGAACTCGGCGCGCTGATGACCGAAAGCTGCACCGTCATCCGCTACAACAAAAAATGCCTCGAGGCCGACGCGAAAATCGTCGACCTGCTCCACCGCTTCCAAAAAATAAATCTAAGCGACCGCTCGCAGTGGGCCAACACAACGATTGCTTTTGTGCGCCAGCTCTACAACATGCTGCAACTCTCGCGAGTGATCGCCCAGGGAGCCGCCATGCGCGACGAATCCCGCGGCTCGCACTACAAGCCCGATTTCCCCGAGCGCGACGATGTGAACTGGATGAAAACCACGAAAGCCGTCTTCGCCCCCGACTTGGACGAGCCCAAATTCGAGTTCGAACCAGTAGACGCGAGCATAATCCCCCCGCGTCCAAGGAAATACTGATGAAACATGTTTGTCGTTATTGCGAGCGGGGAAGGGCACACTTTAGTCCGTTCATTCATGTAGAACCGGGAAGGGCACGAGTTCCACTCGTGCCGATTGAAGCGTTCTCCAAGACGGCGGCTTTAGCCGCTGGGGGCCAAGGGTCTAGCTTGAATCCTGGGAACGCAGAGCAATATCGATATTCGCAAGCACGAAGAACCAGCCGGGCGACCACAGGATTCTGATGAACATAATTCCGATGATGACCGAAGTCCTGAGCCTCGCGAATCCGATGATCGGTAAATCCTCGCTGCCACACTTCCGAATTGCGGCCGATAAGTGTCCCGAGTTGATGCGAATACCCGCCCTTGATCAATTGCACCGCCCGCTCAATCGTCACGTCTTGTGTGGGAGTGAGCACGAGATGAACGTGATCGGGCATAACAACGAACTCGTGCAAGGTGTAATGCCCCTCGCGCCGATAGTGATAAAGAGTTTTGAGAAATAATCGGGCATAGTTTTCGACGACGAAAAGTTTACGCCAGCGCCAAGTCGTGAAAGTTAAGAAGTAAGTTCCCGGAGGAGAGATGAGTCGTCCAGGCTTCAAGAGTTCCCCCAGCGGCTGGAAGCCGCAGTTCTCTTTGAGCCTAAATTGGCACGAGTGGAACTCGTGCCCTTCCCGGTTGTTTTTCTTGCAGGATTTCTCGTTCCGGGAAATGGAATGACCAGAATTGATGCGACAATCGAGGTTGGAAATGGCGACCTGGGTCGCGTCGTAAACTCGATTTCGACGGGTTCGGGAAGGGCACGAGTTCCACTCGTGCCGATAAAATCGCACCCCAGCGAAGCGGCTTCAGCCGCTGGGGGCCGAATCATTAGCCAGTGAGGCTGACGCTTATGATTTTAGTAGTTACGCTCTATTACGCGATCGCTCTGGGGATTTCCATATGGCTCATCGTGCTTTTCGTTTTATTGTGCATTCGCGTTAAGGCGATATTAATAACGGCGCACGATCTGCAAGAATATCGAAACGAACACGGCTTCGCTTACCGCGAGCGGACAACTCTCACAGAGAACTAGGGATTTGAAGCGAACAGCTAAAGGCTAAAAGCTAAAAATGCCAAACACAAAAACCGTCCTAATCAAGATCAAACGCCAACTCACCCCCGAGGCCAAGCCCTCATGGGAAGAGTTCGAAATCCCTTACAAGCCGAACATGAACATCACTTCGGCCCTCATGG